>Ga0209431_10000029_pt1 | contig 98399 bp, 160 predicted proteins | sample RifCSP13_3_FD_184021 | JGI IMG/M metagenome (GOLD analysis project Ga0209431, IMG submission 184021) | Soil microbial communities from Rifle, Colorado - Rifle CSP2_sed 13_3 (SPAdes) (version 2) | ecosystem: Environmental > Terrestrial > Deep subsurface > Rock core/Sediment | place: Rifle... | reverse complement strand
CCAGAATATACAGTATCTATAGTAAGTGCAACAGGAACTTGTCCAGTTGGAGTTACTGGTTTAAGATATATAAAAATAATGAATCAGTCAACAGTTACACAGACAGGAAACTTTCAAGGAACTATTGCCGATGTTCAGTTTTGGAATGGAACCACAGTACCAGCAATCACTTCAAATCACTGGAGAATAAGATATAAATTAGATATAACTAATTTGGATGGCGGAACAAGTGGTGCAATAGATAAAAGACTTTACATAGGACTCTTTGATGAAGATGCTATAAGTGGGGCAGATAATCCACAAGATGGATTTTTCTTTTATTTGGCTATAGATCAAACTAATAAGTTTTTCCTTATAAAAACTCCAAATGGTGAGCAACCTAAATTAGCTTCAAACGATGCTACATTTTCAACAATACCATCTGTAACAACTTATTATGTAGAAATGAAACGTGATAGTAATACAGGAACTGTTAGTTTATATCCAGATAATACATATACAACTCCTTCAGAAACACAAACAACTTCAGCGTTATCTGGAACATTAGGATTAAGATATTTAAAATTAATGAATGATGTTACGTTTTCAGGTACAGGAGCAATAGATGGTACTTTCGATGACTTTGAATTTAATGACTTAGCCAATGTAGATGATATGGGTTTAGTAGCATATTGGAAATTTGAAGAAACAACATTGGATTATATAAATAATTCAGAAGCTTTGGCTTCAGGGGGAAGTAGTTGGGATATAACTCCACTTGGGTTGGTTCGCGGTGTATCTTCAATAGTTCCATGTCAAGGATTTGCAGTAGAAGGAACTGGTATAGGCAGTGCTATGGTTCCATTGGATACATCTACATCATTAGGTTCATTTATTACTGATAAAACAGGTGATTGGTCTATAAATATTTGGCAAAAAAGCGATGATAATGGATTCTTTTGGTTATTAAATAGTGCAAATAGTACAGGTTCTAATACAGGATTAGAAATCACATTAAGTAGTGGATTTATCACACCAAGAGTAAGAAACTTTTCTTCTGGAAACGGAGAAGTTTACAAATGTGGGGGTGGTAATAATTCAGGATTTTCATTTTTAAATATGTATCCACTAGATTTCTTATGGCACATGATAACATTTGGATATAAAGCATCAACTAATCAAGTATGGTCATCAGTAGATGGTTCTGTTAAACTTTATGAATCTAACACAGGAACCGCAGTTGGCTTTACTACAAGCAACAATGCAGTGAGAATTTTAAATAGAATTAGTACACCAATTTCTAGTGCTTTAGATGGAAAACTTGATGAATATTCTATTTGGAGAAGAGAACTAACAGATGCTGAAATAAGTACATTATATAATTCTGGATCTGCACATGGAATTTATGGTGATTCATGCGTAGAAGCACCAGCAAGTTCAATAACAGTTTTGGTAGATGCAGTATTAGTAACTATTAGTGCAACTTGGCAATTTAGGGAACATTATAATTATACCGTACCATTAACTCCAGATTTTACATTTTTATCTGAAGTTGCTTCTCCTAATAGATTTGAAATACATAGCGGTTCTACGGCTGGTTTAGGATATGGACATGGACATATTTTCAAAGTGTTTAGAAAATCCGATTTAATTGAGGGAGGAGATATATTTAGTTTTGATTTCTCTAGTGCTACAGGTTGGACTACAACCAATTCCTCTGCATTAAATGTTGATACAGGAGGAGGAACTATTGACTTTGATACTGATTTCGGGTTTACAGAAGTATTGTATTATGATCTTGGTATTGGAAGTATATCGGATACAGAATGGGAATTTAGATTTAAACTTGATATTGATGTTTTTATTGCTAGTTCACCTAATATTCAGGCTCTTTCAATTCTATTATCAGATAGTACATCTAATTACTTAGGAGTAAGTGATTCTTTTGGAATAAATATAAGATGTGATAGCATTAGTAGTAAGATTCAGGCTATGTATGCCAATAATGGATCATGGAATGTTAATGTACAAGATTTTGCTACAGCACCCGTAGCTGGAATATTTTATGTTAAAATTAAAAGAACTAGTGCTACAACAGCTACAATTTCTCTTTATTCTGATGCACTTTATACAACATTAGTCGAAACACAAATAGTTTCAATTCCATCAACATTAATAGGTTTACGTTATATCAAATTACTAAGTTTATCAGAAGTAGGAGGATCGGCTAACGAGATTAATGGAACAATAGACGACATGAGTTTAATTGGGGGAAGAGGAAGTGATATATCAATAACTATAGAAGAATTTCCTACAACAAATGCTGGTACTTTCTTTTTTATAGCGGATGGTGATTATGATGCAACATCATTGGTTGATTTTCCTACCAACAGTGCAGATGTATTTAAAGGAATAGGCAGTTTGGGTTCATTACCAATTACTAATCCTACTCCAGAAGCCACATTTACTATAAATGGTGAAGATATTAATTATGCAGGATCTACAGAAGACTTTATTACAGTGGGTTTTGGATTGGACGATGCTAACGCTGGTAACAATACTAGTCTTTTCATAAAAGATGTAACTGTATCTAGTATAGGAACTTGGGAATTTGTTTCACCAACTGTTTCTCAATATCTATCAGGAACAACTCAAGACTATGGTTATGTAAATGCAACCAATATATTATCACGACCAAGCAAAACATTTACCATAGATGGAATACCATATGCTCCACCAGCAAAATTATTTTTAGTAAATGCTAGACTTGTAGTACCATTAGTCTTAAATAAAACATTTATAATAGACGGATTACCATTCGCTCCACCAGCAAAATTATTCTTAATAGATGCTAGGATTGTATTATCGGGAGACTTTGGTTTATTCAGAGATATTGGTGATCTCATTATAAGAGTATTAGTGGAAAACCCACTAGGTCTTACAGGAGATGAGATAACGGATGAAATAAGGGAAATAACGGAAGTTGAACTAGAATGGGGTTTCTTAGGAAAGAAACATAGGGTAAAAGGTTGGCTTAACTATCTATATAAAAATGGAACAGTGCAAAACGATGGAAGCGATCCAGATTGGTGGCAATCTGTTTGGACATTAGTGTAGCAATAAAGTGAACAAACAAGCATTTATATACCCCACAGTATATAGGTATATCATGAAACAAACAAAGGTAATTGATGGAAATAGGATTTTCCTAAGTGCCATGAATAAAGCAGGAATTGAAGTTCCAAAAACTAGAGACGAATTTCTAAGTCTTTTAGATCAAGTAAAAAAGGACTTGAGAAAATGACCAAATACATAGCATTTAAGATATTTGATACTGAAGATCATGGAAGCGATTGGGAAATTATAAAGAAAAAACAAACTGATAGATATTATACAGTAGTTCATGAAGATTATATAGTGCCAGTATTACAAAGTGAATTAAAACAAGGAAGGTACATTAAATGTTAGAAGGAGGTGTAGGTAATGGTAGATGAAGAGCAAGTATTTGAATTCCTAGACGATCTTAGGGAATCTGGAGTAACTAATATGTTTGGAGCAAGACCTTATATAGTTGAGGAATTTGATGTTGAACCACAAGAAGCAGGGAATTTATTAACAAAGTGGATGAAAACATTTGGGGAGAGACACGCAGAATGAATATAAATGAATATAGTGCAATGGTGAGATTTCATCATGAAACTCTTAACAAAAAATGTGAGAACCATATATCTGACTGTATGTGTAATGATTGTTTACTTCGTGCTGAAAGTGCTCAAATAATTCGTATGCATAAAAACCAGTTTATCGGATTTACTTGTAAATGTAAGGAGTGTTCAAAATGAAAAAACAAGCATTTATATACCCCACAGTATATAGGTATAATATGAATCAAAAGGAAGAAGAACTTATAACATGTCCTTACGGATATAAAACATGTGATGAAGACGACTTTGAATCCATGTGTGATGGATGTAGACAAGATCGTGCAGAAGCATGGAATGATGCAAGGATGGATACTTATGACTAATCAATCTCACTTTTTATTACTACACACTAATTTTGAGTGTAAAAGCGACTTGAAGAAAAAAGAGGTAACAAAGAATTGAAGATTTTCAAAGTCTATATGCACCCAATAGAGATAGAAGCAAAAGATAGGGATGACGCTATTGATCAACTTGGAGAAATGGTTATGCCTGATCCATGTGGATTATTTGAAGTTGAAGAGGTAAAGAAAAATGACTGAGTTGGAAGAAGCGTCTACTGAATACATATTAAAACTAATGGAAGAAAATAACAAAGAGATTGAAAATTTAACACTTCAAAACATAGGATTTGAAGACGAATTAAATAGGAGAATATTAAAATGACCACTAGTATGAGAATAACTGTAGGAGAAACTAATCACTTTTATGTAAAGGGCGAAAACATTGAGAAGTGTTTAGAGTTTATAGCAAATCACGCATATAAGAGGGAATTTGAGGAGATTTAGAATGAATCATAATCCAGAAACATGCCATGATTGTAAAAGAAAACAAGCATCAAGAAATGCTTATTGGAAGAATATAAGAACAAGAGGTATTTCATAATGCAAAACTTAGCTGTTGTGTTGGCAAATTTGTATGTGGAAAAATATCTTTACAAGGAGTTAGAAGGGTTTGATGATATGTATAAAGAAATCATTGTACCGTTTTTAGAGTTAGACGATTCAGCAAAGTCAACATTTTTATCATATATAACGGGTAGGATATCAACAAAGATAAAGAACTTGAATGAAGAACTAAAAGAGGCAAAAGACAATGAGTGAAGATAAGAAAAAGGAGATCAAAAAGCTTCAAAGAGAACTAAATAGATATACACAGGGAAAGTCAACATTTAATTACTTTATACAACAATGTATGCAAATCGAGGAGTTTTATCGTGAATAAAGATAAACAACTAGAAAAAGTTCTTACATGGAATATTAGAATTTACATGTTGCATAAGCTAGATTACAAATTTGCTCATGAATTGTCATATATTATTAGGAGATTAAAACTATGAGTGAAAACTTTACCAATTATTGTACCAAGTGCCAAGCATACAAGGATTATGAATGTGATCTATATAGAAGGCAAGGGGAAGATACATATGACTTTAGATTATGTCACGAGCATGAACGAGAATTATGGAAGTTTCTAGGCGAAGAAGCAACATTTCCATGGGAAGAAGAGGAATAAAGTATACAATTATATATGGTATATAACAAAGGGTATATAATGCAAAAAACTGCAATATTGAGTATATTAGTTGTAATATCGTTAGCATTATTAGTGGTAACAATTACAAGAACTGTAAATAATAATGAACAAGTTACAGGTGCAGAATGTTGGGATAGATTTTTACTTGGTCAAGATTGTACTAATAATATTATATCTGTTCATTTGGAAGATGGTTTAACAATGACTGATAACGTAGAAACAAAGATACCACATTCATTGATAGGTAAAGTAGTCTTTAGTGAAGACGAAACCACATGTTGGAAGATTGAAGAAATGGTAAATGTTTTTTACTATAAAATGATGAGTGAGTGTCCAAATGCCTAAGAAAATAAAATCAGTTGATGGAAAGAAATTTCTTGGGGAAGTATTATTAAGATGGGGATTACCTTCATCAAGAATGGGCGGATTAGAATACATAGTAGCTACTAACTTACTTATTTTGGAGTCACTTGGATATAAAAAATCACCAGTGGAAGAAGCATAATGAAATTTAGTGCAACATTAAGAACAACCAAGGAGTTTAAAACAGCAATTTCGTCAATCCAAGGACTTATAGAAGAAGCCACTTTTTTTGTTAATGAGCAAGGAATAAAGTTTAGGGGACTAGAACCATCCCATGTAAGATACTTGGAAGTAACTTTTCCAGCAGATCGATTTCTTAGATTCAAAGTCGAAAACGAATTAAAATTCACCATAAAACCAAATGATTTCTTGGAAGTAATAAAAAGGGCAAAAGACGGAGATGAAATGACAATAGAAGTAGAAAGTGAAAACTCACCTCTTAATATTCATATTGAAGGTAAGAAGCATTTTACTCTTAGTTTGATATCCATTGAACAAGATGCTCCTGTGCCTAATTTTAAGTTTCAATCTAAGGCAATTATGTCATATTCTAATTTCAGTGACTATGTAAAAGATGTAGCAGTTGTTGATAATAATTTTGTGATAGAGATAGCAGAAGGCAAAATGAAACTATCAGGTAAAGGCGATAGAGGAAAAGTGGAAGTTGAGGCAGAAGGAACTATAACATCACAAGAAGAAAAAATTAAAAGTGAATTTACGGTAGAACTATTATCTGAAGCAATAAAGACATTTGGAACAGCGTTTGAAACTATAATAGTAGAAACGGGTAATAATATGCCACTTAGCTTAACCTTAGAAAGTCCAGCTATGGGAAGCGTACAATATGTTCAAGCTCATAAGCAGTTGTCATAAATTTACAAACAAGGGTTTATATACCTCTTAGTATATAGATGTAGTATGAATTACGAAGAACAAGTAAAGGACAAATTATTTAAATTATGGAAGAAAGAAGCAATTCGTATTGAACCGCTTAATGGTGGATGGGAACGTAGAAAAGTAAGTTTAGGTAAATGTGTAATGAAGATTCAAGGAATAGCCCCTGTTTATGATATGATTGCAACTATAGAAGACTTTGGTATTCCAAATGCAAAACTAAAGGAACATAAGCTAGGTTATGATGAAATATTTGAAATATATGAGGCAATCAAAGCCTATAGATTATCAGTGAGATTTCTAAAGGACTTGAAAATGAAATTTGATTTATTTAAGAGGTCTAGCTAATGGCAAAGTGTAGTCTTTGTGAAATGAATTTTAAAGATAATGATCCTTTAATTAATGAAAGGAAAATGGCTCATGAAAGATTTCATTCCAAGTGTAAGATAGAAAAAAGAAATACAACCGAAGGAAAAGTGAAGTGGATATGACTGTTACTGATGAAGAAGTAGAAGATTTAGTTAAAAACATAGAAAAAGAACTTGGATTTAAGTGCTTTATCGTAAGTGGTAAAGAAACCGAACTTTCAGATAAAACAAGGGAGAGAGATAAATAAATGGATAAAGTAGTAATGCGATTGTGGTATTGTAAAGCCGATAAACATACAGGAAAGCCCATTATAGTTCAAGATGTGGAAAAAGGAACCATTCGCAAGACAAACAAAATTAATCTAAAGAACGTTAATATTAGGATGTCTTTCAATAATGCCGTGAGTAAAGCAAAATCTAGCGGGGCAACTACAATTCTAGAGGTTTACAAAAATGACTAAAATACCACAAAGAAAAGTAAAGGACGAAAGCGAGTTTATTTCAATAGCGAAAGCAATAAATGAATATTCTGAAGACTTGAATAGATTTCCAAAAATGCACGTTGGAAAACAAAATGAATTTCTCATTAGTTTTGGAAAAGATGCTAATACACTTACACTAATCCTTTTTGAATGGATTCATAGGAATGATAAAAATGAAAGAGATTAACGCAGAAGGTATTCTAACAAGGTATACAACTGAAAAAGAAAAAAACGTAGTAACTTTGGCAGTAAAGACTGATTCTTTAACAAAAGAAGACTTAAGTATATTGAAGGATCTATATATATTTGGGAAAGGAAAATTGAGACCAAAAGTTGTATTAAAATTAATATTTGATGGTAAGGTTCACGAATTACTGGGTGCGTATAAGAATGCCTACTGATATAAATATCCAATTTACAAATGCAATGGAAAAAATCATAAAAGAAATAATGCAACGTGCTGAAACAGAATTGGGGAAAGCCAAACATTATAAAGAAATGCTGGAATTGCCATCAAAAAGAGAAAATTGGAGTATACAAGAAAATGCCGATAAAAAAATGATGGAACATACAAAGAAAACACTAACATTAATGGGAGAAATCGGTGTATTAATGGAAGGACTTCGTATATTTAAAGATGGTTTGACTTATAGATTGTTAAAGGAAACAGAAAAAAAGTGGGCGGAATAAATGGGATTTGCAGAAGATAAGGGTTGGGATAAGTATAAAGACGAACCACACAGACCTGAAATTTTACCACGACATAAGAAAATAAAAATATACTTGGGTTTATCTGTTCTTAGTATGGCTTTTTTCTTAGCTTTATTGTGGATATCTCCATAAAGTTATATACTAATTCAACATTAATATAGCAAATGAGTTTACCGGACGTTAAATCTCCTTTAATAAATCTAGAAAAGAAGCCAGAACCTGTTGGAAACGATGAAATAGAACATCGTTCATGTGCTAATTGTGCTCACTTGAAATCATGTAGTGCGGTTTGGTACACAAAAAAAATGGTAAATGAGTTTCATAAGGAATTTGGTGATTGGATCGAGTTTCCATTTCCTACCGCAATGTTGGCACTTAAATGTAAGCAATACCTAGATAAAAGAAAAATAACAAAAGCAGAGAAATAGGATACCTTTATATTATTGCATATATCATATCATATATTATAATGACTGGAGATTCATGTGGCAAATGCCATTCTGAGGTAATATTGAATGTAATTGTAGGATTTACTATTTCTTATTTAATCAATTATTTCATACTTCCTTATTTTGCAAAAGGTATTAGTGAATATGATATGATTACCAGTTTTATAGTAACAACCATTTTTACGGTTTCTTCATATGCTAGAGGGTTTTCAATAAGAAGGCTTTTTGCAAGAGTGGGACATAATTATACTTTATTGCATTTTTTTAAAGCGAAGCTATAAGATTATATAACCCTTCTTACCAACTATATTTTATGAATAGCAAGACATTAGCTATACTACCACTAATCGCTATGGTATTTACTGTAGGTTTGGTTAGTTCGGTACAAGCTTCAAATTGGGAAATAGAAACAACATTTGCTGGCGACGGATCTGGCATAGGAAACGTGTCAGAAAACCCTGCAGTAGCAGAAAGAGCAATTCTAAGACCAAATTCTTACGGTAACTTCCAAAGTCCAGCACAAACAGTTTGTGGAGATCATATATGTGCATCAGGCGAAGGAGCACCAGTATTATCTGATCGTGGATACTATGGTGGATACACTGAAAGAAAACACATAGATACACTATAAAGGATTAATTCCTTTTTTTTATTTTTTTATATTCATTTATATTACCTATAATAGTTAATTTAAGTATGATTAAGAAGATAGACATGAGTGAAATTAATACTATTGTTTGTGGGGTTCATAATATTGAATTACAAGATAGAACGAATCAAAATATGTGTAAATTAGCTAGAAAAATAAATGAAGTTATAGAAGATTATAATAAAAGAGTAGGAAGTGATGGAATTTGAATTCTACAGAATATTCTAAAAGAGCACCAATAACAGATGTTTCACCGCATACATTAGATTATTACTTAAAGGGAATGGTTGAAGAACTTGGAGAGTTTTTTGGTCATTTAAAGAGAATAGAAAGAGATGATAGAGGAAAAATAACTCCAGAAAGATTTGCTAAGATGAAAGAAGAAATGGGAGATTTTGAGTGGTATAGAATTAGAGCATGGGCTAAGATATGTGAATTATTAGGAACTACATTTATTCCACTTGAACAAGTATGGGATGAAAATATTTTAAAACTGGCAGATAGAGAAGAAAGAGGAGTAATACGTGGGGAGGGAAGTGAGCGATGAGTGAACCAGTAAGCCCATACTATTTTTATGATAACTATTCAAAAAAGGACTTGGAAGAATCACTTACGAAGAAAATATTTGAAATGGATAGCTATATAAGATGGTCAGAACGATCTTTGGAAGAGATTAAATACATCCAGATGGTATTAAAACTGAGGGTAAAATAATGTGCGATAAATGTATTTGGAACCATGATAATTATAAAGATGTAATGATGCCTAATCATTGTAAATGCGAATGCCATACGTTTAGATTTGGAATAGTAGGTAACACAAAATGAAATACACATGTCCAAAAGCAGATTGTTCATTTACATCTATTGAACATGATAACATACGAGAGATTTTAGAACATGAGAAAACCCATCCAAAAGAAGCAGTAACACAGGGGTTTTGTATTGATAGGGAAACTTGCAGTTATTGCGATGGCAAGGGATATATAGAGAGCAAGCATATGGTGGATATACCAAATGTACCCAAAACCGATTGAAGGAGAAACAAATCTAACATATATTGGAGTATTAGAAGCACAGATTATAAACTATGAAAAATTAATATCTGCAATAGAAACTCATTTGAAAGAGCAACTAAAAATAATACCTGAGTTTTACATGTATTACGAAAATGCTAAAAAAGAATTGGAAGAAAAAATATCTTTATTGACACGGATTTTAAAAGAAGATATGTGTCTGTTATGTGGAGATTTAACTATAAGGTGGTATGAACCAAGGTACAACGGTTATATGGGACGATGTGATACATGTGATAGTAACTGGAGGGAGTCATAATGTTTGGATTTGGAAAGAAAAAAACTACAAAAAAGAGCATAGCTAAAGATACAAAAAAAGGCGTAGAAAAAGGAAGACAGCCTATTAGAGGTATTGTAAGATGTGAATGTCCACATCATAAATGTGAGAATTTTTCTAGGTTTAGGGATTATTTATGTGATGATTGTTATGGAAAGGTTAAATGCCACGAGGATCAACTGAAGTGATATGGGACTTATAGGAGCCGGAAGAAACGAAAGCCAAGAAAAATGTGTAGTTTGTGAAAAAACATTTGGTGAAGATGAATTAAGATTAGTGCCTTATCATAAAACACAAACAGTTGAATTGTTATGTAATGCATGTTCAGAATCTCAATTTGCTGAAGTTACCGAAGTTCCATTGACAACTGAAGGCGTAGAGGATAAAATTAAAATAACTACAACAAAAAAGCCAAATCCAATGAAGGAAGCCGTTAATGAAACAAAGAAGGAAGTAAAGGCAAAATCAATGTGTAACTGTGCAAAATTCCCTTTATGTAAGGGGGTAAGAGCGATTCAGGCATTTGATGAGTTTTCTAATTCTGAGATAAGAGCGTATTTTATTAGTGCGTATGGAGATTATTATAAGATAGATTTCTGTCCATTTTGTGGTAAAAGGTTATATAAACAATAATAGTTTTATTAGGTAGAAATGTCTTATGATATGCGATGCCCAATGTGTGGAAGTTACGCCATAAAGGATATATGCAAAGGATGTAATCTACCATTCTGTGGTAATCACATGTTTAGACATAGAAAGTGTAAAGAGGGAAAGTAATGGCACAGTGTGAAAAATATCCAAATCAATGTCAAGGAAAAACTAAATACGATGATATAGATGGAAAGTGGTATTGTGAGAAACATTTTTATACTCTAGAACACCTTAGAGATACGGGGCGAAAGTAAATGGTAATAGTAGAACCTTGGTATCCACAACTTCCAACATACCCACCTTATACACCACAACCATGGATTTATCCAGATGTATATCCAGCGATTACAGGAACATACACTATAGAAAAAGAAGTAGAGAAAAAATGGAAGGAGAAACACATAAAAAATGTTAAGAAAGGAATTCTAATTACATTTGATGGAGATGAACAACCACTTTTTATAGCAACAGATGACGCATGTTGGGATAAGATAATGGAGGCAATAAAAGATGAGCCAAAAAAATCTAAATGATATAATGGAAAATATAATCTCTGGATTAGTTTACTTAGCAAAGCATGGAACTAATGATCAGATAGAGAAAGTACAAGTTGAATTGGAAGTAATGTGGAAAGATATAGATGAAGTACTGTCAACAGCATGGTTCAATAAAGAAATATCTAAATTATGGCGAGAATATCTAAAAAATAAGGAAATAATACCTAAAAACACTTAAATAGTTATATACTACAAGGTAGTAACTATAATCGGTATACATGCATTGTATGAAGTGCGGAGCTTTACTCGATAGCATAGATGACGAGCAAATGATCGGCAAATACATTACTCTGTGTCCAAGGGATGCACTTTATGAGAAAAACATTCCAGATACACAGGAAGAAGACTAGGAATTAAACAATAATTACAGGTTCCTATAATGTTTATATTGTTAGATGTCCATTTTATGTTATGAAGATATTAGATAAAGGAGAACGGTTTATAATAAGAATAGATGATGGGGAAGGCATAGAATATGAAGTAACAGATAAGATAATAACTCCATTTCAACTGATTAAAACATTATCAAAAGAAGAAGTTGATGAACGTGGATAAATGCCTTTATTGTGATTCAATAGATACAACATATTGTTCACTTTGTGGACACTCATTTTGTGATAGATGTAAAAAGAAATATCCTAAAAGAATAGCTTCTATGATTAAAGAAAAAATTCCCGGCTGGTTGACTAGAGAAGAATACGATGAAAGACTGAAAAAAGAAAAAGGCAATGGTTAATATATGGGACAATACGAATTAACATGCGATGGGAAGGAAGAGAGGCAAAGTAAGAAAATTTGAAACTGGTGCAACCAGAGATACAGACGCTGGAAAACTAGATTATGAAGGATTTATATCACCAATAGTATTGAAAAGATATGGGGAGTATATGTCAAAACATAGAGTACAATCTGATGGAACTCTAAGAGATTCTGATAATTGGCAAAAAGGAATACCAAAAGATCAATATATGAAAAGTTTATTACGGCACACTGAGGATATGTGGCTTGAACATAGGGGATTTGAAGGTAGAGAAGAATTGGAAGAATCGGTTTGTGCTATTTTGTTTAATACAATGGGCTATCTTCACGAAACATTGAAGGAACGTAATTACGCTAAAAAGGTAAAAAAATGAGCCGAAACTGTTATAAAGGTTATATTTAAGGTAATCGCTATGTTATTTGATATGAATCTAACTGTCGAAAGTGCCAAGACTATGTATAATTGGTTCCATTATGCTTTTCCAGACTATAAGAATAATGAATATTGTAAAGAAGATGATATACAATTACGAGACACTTTAGAGGCATGGTTAATAGAACAGGGCGAATAAAGGATCCTCATGAGGATCTAGAAGTAAAATTACTTCAGATTAAATTCGAGGAAATATTTTTGAGAGAAAGACTAAAGAAGAATCAAAAAGAATTTGAAAAATATTCCAAAAAATTACTTACATTAACTGAAAGAGGAACAACCTATGGCTGAACGACTACCAAAAAAATGTATATTCTGTGGGGTTCCACTAACCAAGAAAGAAAGTGGTACGTGTAAATTTTGTAGTAAGTTCAATTAAACGATAAATTAATATACCCCTTCGTGTTAATACATTATTAATGGCAGACCAAGAAAAGCCAAAATACAATTCCACCTTTAAGGAAATTAAAAAGTGGAAAAGTTCTGAAGCCCAAGATAAGTATCTTGTATTCAGTCTTATTACCGACAACGATAGTGGAAAGAAAAAGTTCTTCCTAAACGAGCAAGGTAAAACCAAGGCTGGAGAAAAGTACAGCAAAAAAGGCACAGTTATCCCAGTCGCATTAGCTTCTGAGGTAGCCGACTCTTTAAAAATCGCGAGTGCTACAGAGGTGACTGGGTAGAAACCCAGTGTTTCTTTTTTTTATGGTGAGAAAATGAGATACAGATATTCAGTTAGATTCATTAACAAAAACGGAGATTGGCAGGAAGAAGAGGCGTTTGAAAGTCTTGAAGAAGCAAGTGAAACAAAGGAAAAAGTAATGGCAAGAGAAAACAGGGAAACCAAAGTTGTTGATTTAGAGAAAATACAAGAAGACACGTATTATTGATTAGGACATGACTGAAGGATTAAGAGAGTTTGATGATAGCATAGGAAAATGTTGTCATTGTAGAAAACTTGTATTTAAAACCGAAAATTGGGTTATTCCATTTCCATACGGTGATATGAAATCCATTGCTCATAGAGAATGTAATGCAGAATTTGAAGGAAGAGCAAGTCAGATATGATTGAAACACTAATAACAATATGTGCTCTTACATTTGCATCGCCTTATTATGATTGTTCACAAGAATGGGATATTGTAATATATGATGGTAAAATCCCCAATGCAGAAAGAGCGTTAGGAAGGGCTATTTATAAAAACGGGATATTTGAGGATACTAATATAATACAATTATCTCATGGTTATAAGGATCGTATAGGAAAATGGGATCATTTAATGAATGGCGGGGGAGTATTATGGCATGAGATTTTACATATGAAATGTAAATGTGATTGGCATTCACATTGGGATGTGCTTAGAGAAATTAAAGGTGATAGTCACAGTCGTATTAAAATACCCACAATACCACAATCAGTTTTACCGTTTTTAAAGATATGAAAATAGCAATAGTAGGATCAAGTCATTTATCAGAAGGAGAAGAACGGACAGCACGTCAAGTTAGTTCTACAATATTAAAGAACTACTTAAAACAAGGCACTGTTACTTTAATATCGGGTGGAGCGAAAGGTGTAGATACACAGGCGGAAGACGTAGCAAAACAATTAGGTATAGAATGTAAGATATTTAAACCAGCAGAACAGAATTGGGATGGATACAAGGTAAGAAACTTAAGGATTGCACAAGAATGTGATATACTTTATTGTCTTCCAACAAAACTAAAAACGGAACCATGTTATCATTGTAACACAACAGATCATGAGAGAAGCGGAGCATGTTGGACACTCAAGCAAGCTAAGATACTAAAAAAAGAAACTTATCTATTGCCATTGATCTAACAAAGCGTTTATATAATGGAGGTAATACAGAGATTGCGAATGGGGCAAACAATAGAACAGTTAAAGGATTTAAACACAAAACAATTAGCGAGAATAGAAAGACTGACACAACAAAATATCGAATTAAAATCAGGTCGTTCAACTTCATCAAAATCTCTTGCAATATTCAGTGACATACATGATGGTTCGAAATACGCAGTGTGTTCTGAAGAACCAACGCTAGATAATGGTGGTAGTTATAGACCATCAAGAATGCAAAGAAAGTTATTAGCATCATGGCAGGAATCAATAGATGCATTAATAACAAAACCAAAAATATTAGTAATAAACGGAGAACCAGTTGATGGAAGTAATCCACGAAGTTTAGGAGATTCAGTTTGGTCTACAAATTATCTAGATCAAATGACAGACGTCGAAAAATTAATCAAGATGATACCACACGAAAAGATATATTTAACCAGTGGATCACCATATCATTCAACAAGAGAAGCAACAAACTTTGAGAAAATATTTGGAAAGAAAATAGGAGCAGAGTCTTATACAAGTGTAATAGGAAATGAAACAATGGCTGATTTTGAGGCTACATTCAAAGTTTTTGATAAACATATACACTTTACTCATCACGTAGGATATTCTGGATGGTGGATGTATAGACCAACACCAATAGCAAGAGAATTAGTAAAGATGCATTTTCAACATAGAGAGAATGGATTTCATACAGATTTATTGGTCAGAAGCCATGTTCACTATTATGTTGAGGTAAGATTTCCAAATACAATAGGACTATCAACGCCAGCATGGAAGTTTCCAGATGGATTCTTATACAAACAAGGCGAACCAGAAATGCCTACAGTTGGTAACATTGAAGTCATTGTTGAATCTAACGGCAAGATTATAGTTGAACCACATTTGGCACCAATAAAATGGGAAAAACCAGTGATAAACGTTTGAAGGAAATAGTAATTACGGCAGAAGATTTAAAAGAAATAGAGGCAGAACAAGAACCATTGCTTTTATTTAATGGTACAGTAAGTGATGAATTAGTAGAAATTTTAGATTTTATGAAATCAAGAAAATTTGTTACATATGCGTTAGTAGCAAAAAAATTGGGTATAAAAATTAGAATTGCACGAAACAGATTAGATGTATTAAGAGAAATGGGATTAGTTGATAGGCAATATGAATTCATAAAAAGTTATGATTCGATACGTAGAAAAACAGCACTACATTTTTTGGTTAATAAAGACGAATCAAAAAAGAAAACTACCAAAAAAGCATGAATTATCCCATTTTAAACCTAGATAATGTTTTTATTCTGAGTCAACCTAATCTATTGTATGAGTCTAGTTTTCGAAGAAGAAATGGAAAAAGTGAATCCAAAGGGGAACCCAGAGTATGAAAAAGAAGAATATAAAGAGGAAGAAGAAGACTTCGATGAGGAAGAGTAAATCTACTAAATTCCAGATTAAAACATTCATATTTGATACGGTGACAAAAACGAAAGATCCCAAACAAATAGATGAACCTGTTAATGAATTTCTTAAAACAATAGACGTAAAAGATGAAGATAAAATCACTATAGATCAAGGCGATGGTTATATTAGGGTATCAATTATTTATAAGGTGAAAGTAGATAAAGTGCAAGAACTGTAATCACGAAAATAACATACACGTAGGAAGATGCTATTTTTTTGGTTGTAAATGCAAAAAGTATATTTAATAACTATAATTACTAAACTGGTTTATGGCAAACACTTTAAAAAAGTGTAAATATTGTAATAATTACGGATTAACAAAGGTTGGAGAAGCAGGGCATACAAGATTATATTTCTGTACAAAATGTGGAAAACAGACAACACAATATTTAAAAAAGATGGCAAAATGCAAGCATATTTTTGATGATGATAGATGCTATAAATGCGGTTATAAAAGAAAAGAAAAATATGTTTAAATTCAAATCAAACAATAGTTCAATATGGAGAATCAAGTCTTTCTAACTATATTCGGTGCAGTTTTAACTGCCGTATTTGGTGCAATAGGATGGAAAATAAAAACGCGACTTGATGATCAAAAGAAACATTTAGATGATGTTTCGGATTTAAGAAAGGCAGTTTGGCGATTAAATAAAACAGTGGTAATCATGGCTAAAATATTAGATAGTATATCAAAAAAAACACACCCAGAATTACAAACAGAACTGGAAGAAATAGCTAGAGAGTTACTGAGTACTAGCGATGATTATGAAGAAGATGCCTAAATGGATATATACTACTAAGTAATTGATTATAACATGGCAAACGCTGTAATAGACAGAATAACTATAAACAACATTCTAGCCTTCCTTATCATAGGAACCTATTGTCTAATATGGGGTTTCACTCTATTTTATGGAATCACAACTGCAACTGCAGAAGGATCAGATCCAGTAATAGGTGTTATTTCAGCAATGGAGCAACTGGCGAGTGTTATAGGTACTATGACAATCATAGTGGTATTAGTAGTGCAATTCTACTTTAGGACTGCACCACCAAAGCCCGAAGTATCTTAATCATAGAATAACACCAAAAGGTTATAAACTATGATTTCTATTTCTTTTTATGTCTGAAAGTGAAAAAGATACTCGTTTTGAGTCAACAAAAATCGGGGTAGAAATTACGCGAGATGACAAAGCTAAAGAATCTAATCCAGATGCTGAAAGAAAGCGAAAACTTATAGAAGAACTAACAGATAATGTTGAACAAAAGCCAAGAGAGTTACCCAAGATTAAACAGTTAGTTGCACAAATCCCTGAAAGTGGAAAATTAGGTCAAAAATTTATAGTTAGATTGGGGAAAAGATTTGATAGTGTTAACCTAAAAGTTTACCAAGGAGCAATAATAGAAGAGATTTCGGGAAATACAAATGTAATTCACGATAAAACAGAAAAGAACAAGGACGAAGTATCATATGATTTCTATGATCCAGTTCCACTCCAACAAAGAACTATTAATGGGTTATTAGCAGGAAAATATCTTGTAAAGGTAGAAGCACATGGAAATGATGCAAACGATCAGTTAGAACAGGAACGAATAGTTGACATTACTGAGTAAATATGTTTATAAGTAAAAATTACTAATTTATCTTATGCCCGGAAGAGGAAAACCATGGAGTGAAGGCGGATTACCCGATTCAACTGTTACTAGTCCAGATATAAAAGATTTGGATGTAGGAACTAGCGATATTGCAAACGGAGCAGTTTGGGGAATTAAATTAGGATTTTTCAAAAGCCCACCAATACCAATGACAGGAGCACCAGTACTAATTCCACACGGATTAGGAAGGGTTCCAGCAAAAGTAACTGTAACAATAGTTGACGGACCCGGAGTTTATGCACCTCCAATGATAACAGAAGGCGTTCATACACCAGTAGATGTTGTTGTGATAGGAACACCCGGTTGGTTTGTTGTAGTAGAAGCTACATAATCAACAAAATTTTATTTTTTTTAAAAATATACTTATATACTTTCTATACTATTCTTTATTATGCCGGGAAGAGGACAACCTTGGAAAATTGGTGGAACACCTGATAACACTATTACAAGTGAGGATATTAAACAAGGTACTATTAAACAAGAAGATATTGATCCAGCTTATCAAGCAATAATTGAAGGTGGTGGAGGAGGTATTGATTCTGAACATGTAGTTGATCCTTTTGATAATTTTTGGTTTTATGATGAATTCTTTTATCCAGCACCAACAACTGGTTTGGATGTTCACTTTGAAAAACAAGCTACTGGTGGAATTTCTGTTGTAGATAATGTAGTAGGAGGACAAACTAGAATAGGAACTGACGGAGTAACAGACGATGTAGCAAGAATAAACATTTGTGGTACAGGAAGACTAGCATTAGATCCAACTAAAAACGCAAGACTAGTTTGGAGAGCTAGAAAAGAATCAAGTGGAGACACATTACAATCAGTTCTTTTAGGAGGACATTTTTATAATGGTTCATATCCCGGTGGGGTATTTCCATTTTCAACTGTACCAAACGATTATGTTATATTTAGAGCAGATGGAACAGGAAATTGGTTTGCAGAAATTAGTGACGGTACTACTCCAGATAGTGTGGATACAGGAGTTGCAGATGACAATCTTTTCCATACATTTGAAATTAGAACAAATCCATCAACACCAAGTATTGAATATTTAATTGACGATGTATTAGTAGCAACATTTACAACTGACTTACCTAATAATTCTGTTAATGCAATATCTACAATTCAATCAGGCGAAGCAACTAACAAATATCTAATTGTAGACACTCTATTCTTATACCAAGATAGATAAACTTGTGTTTATTACTTTGCCTAAAATTTTGGCTTAGAATTCACGGCATTCAAAAAAGAGAAATTTATTCACACTTAGAAGTTTCCAGTTTAATTAAGGCAATAGAATCTAATCTCGATGAATTAAAAGATGTTCCTAATCTTAGAGAGCGATTAGATTCATATTACAAATGTGAAAAACAATTAGATATTATAATGAGTCTTAATAGAATAAAAACTACATTTCATCAATGTTGTAGGGCTAATGGGTTTGATCCATTAAAACAATTAAACTATAATGTAGAGTAGAATATCTTTAAATACCTTTTATACTAATACATTTTATGCCGGGTCGAACAAAAGGTATTAGGAGATCAAAACAAAGCCGAATAGATAGATATCATACGGTAACTGATAAAGATCCAGTAACTGGAACACTTCCAAAAAATGAAGAAAAAGTGGAAGAAACAAAAGTGGAAGAGAAAAAAGAAGAATAGATTATTAAATGTTTATAAAGGAATTATGATTAACTTATATCATGGTAGCAACAGTAGAAGTATATGTAGATACAGGAGCGGGACCAACAGCAACACCAACAGCTGGATTAGGACCTCCAAATATCCGATTTAAGACTGCTGATGATGCCGTGATTGATGCAAACAATCCTATTCCAATTCCAACTGTTGGAACAAATAGATCATTTTGGAAACACATTTACTTAAGATGTACAGGTGGAACTTTTACACAAATTGATAATATAAAGTTCTTTACTGACGGAACTGGATTTGGTACTGGTATTGTTGTATATATTGGAACTGAAACTCCAACTAAAAACTCAGGTTCAACTGCTGGTTATGACCAAGCAACTGGAACTGTAGGAACAACTGGAAACGAATTGACAACTCATGCAATTATTACAGCTAAAACCGATGCGTTTCTTGCCACTTCAGGTTCACCAAAAACAGTTACAATTAGTGAAGCTGGTGCAATTATAAACGCATCCGGTGAAACAAGTAATTATATAGTAGTTCAAATGGATGTAGGAACCACAGCATCACCCGGCGATTTAGCAGACGAGACTTGGACATTCCAATACGATGAGATTTAAATAAATCTCTTTATATTTTCTTTTTTTACTTTAAGGTTAAATAGTACTCCATTCATTATTACTATATGGGTATAACTGATACCGTAAAATGGCGGGCTATTTATAATGATAATACTGTTTTAGATGAAGTAGAACAAAGTGGAACAGAACATGCTTTTAAAGAAATAGATTTTATAAAATTAATTGCATTTCAATTAATCAATCAGCAAAATATAGCTATTTGTCAAGTGAAATTGGGCGAAGGAAAAAGGCTAATCTTTGCAAGAAGAAATCTTATGACAACAGGGGCAAGAACAGTAATGCAAGGTGATGTTAAAGTTTCTATTCCAGCAGAGTCACATAGAGTTATAATAATTTTAGGTTGGCAAAAAACTATAAATGAAGTCAATTCAAAAGCAATATTTTATCTTCTTCCAGACGGAAGAATTGAAATGGATGATGAGTGGAGAGAAGACTCACTACATTCGGCAGTAAATACACCAAGCTTATAGATTTTATGCTTATATAGGAAGTCTACCTACTCATTAGTATGGCAATACAATGCTTTAAAGGTGCAATACAATGCAAATCCCATATCAGAAAGAAATTTTAGATCATAAGGAGACAACGGGTCATACTGGTTTCTTGATATATGGTAAAGAAGATTCTCTAGAAGGACTTTATTGTAAAAAATGTGAGCACTTTATTACTGCAATTAAGGTGATAAGCAAATGACTCTATTAGATAGAATATCAAGAAGTCAATCTTTAACACCTAGTGAAAGAGTAACAGGACATAGAGTAGAAAACGCGTTTAAACTATACTGTCACGGTATCGTTACAAGAACGGCAATGATTAATTTCTTTAACATACCAGCTAATATGGAAACGGATTTTGACAAGTTTAAAACAAAATACGACAGTTTTCCAGCTACAACGGCAGGGAATCTAAACAGGGAAAAATGGCTAATGGATTTGGAAGCCTGTATATTTGCAATACAGATGGGGGACATTACAAAGGCTAACTTTAACACATTTCTTGGATTGACCTTAGATGAGGGTTAGTCATGGTTTTAAGTGTCGAAGTAGGACAATTTACTAAGGATGCTACAAATGTAGATGGTGCTACTCAGAACGTTTCAACTGGATTTGATCCAAAAGCAATAATAGTTTGGGGAACCTTACTTCAAACTTCTAACGGTCTAGGAGATGGTGATGTATCCTACAGTCATGGATTTAGTGATGGTATAAATAACGTATGTAATGGAAGTGATGGAGATGACGGTGCTGGAACAGAGGCTTCACAATTAACTATAAGAAATACTAGTTGTATTTTTTTTGGTACTGTAGCAGGAGGTACAACAGAATCAAGGGCAACAATATCATTTGGAACTAATCAATTTACTGTAACTTGGGTAGTTAATGATTCTGTAGCGACAGTAATAAATTATATTGTTATAGGAGGATCTAGTATCACTGCACAGGCTGGAAGTTTTCTTAAATCAACTGCGGGAGCACCAGTAACACAAAACGTTACAATAAATTCAGATGTCCAAAATATAAGTGCAAACGGAGGAATTGTTTTTTTCGCATCTCCAGATCATGATACTTTAAACAACATGGTGGGAGATATGGATATAGGACTTGGTGTCGCTGTACCATCTTCAGATGAAGGACAATATCATATTTCAAACGATAGCGGTGTTGGAACCAGCGAAGTATTTCAAACATATTCAGAGTCAAAGTGTATGGTAATTACAGACTCTGATTCTGGAGTTTTACAGGCAGAAGCCGATTTTACAAGTATTACTACAACATTAAATATTACATGGACAACAAATGACGCTCAGGCATCTCCCATTATTTTCTTAATAATTAAAGGTGGTAGATGGCAAACTGGTAATGAAACTGCATTAACGGCTGGAAGCACAAAAGACACTACAACTTTATTCACACCAACAGGATTAATTACAATAGCAGGAAGAAGAACAACAGAAGGTACATCACAGCAAACAGGTTCTTTTGTTATAGGTGCAAGAGCGAATTCAACAGAAATTTGTGGAGGATTTTCAGAGTTAGATGCCAATACAACAATGTTTTATGGTAGAACATTATCTAATACAAAAGCAATACAAATACTAGATCAAGGTGCTGGAGCACCAACAGTAGATGGAGAAGCCGACGCATCATTTGGAACTAATAAGTTCACAATGGATTGGACTAACTTAGCCTCAAGTGCATGGAAATTCTTATGGGTTGTCATGGCAGATCAACCAAAACAGGAATTTACTTGTGACGCAATAGTAGTAAATAGATTCGATAAAACATTTACATGTGATGCTATATTAGTAAACAGATTTGACGAAACATTTACTTGTGATGCTTTATTAGAAACTACACAAACATTCAATTTCTTAGTAGATGCATTTCTTGAATTAGAAACAACCAAACTATTTTTAGTAGATGCATTACTAGAAATGACATTTGATGAAACATTCACAATAGACGCTAGATTAGCACAAAGAGAAGAATTTACAGTTGATGCTAGACTATCAGCATTAGAGGAATTTACAATAGATGCGAGATTATCGGCATTAGAAGAATTTACTGTAGATGCCAGATTAATACAAAGAAAAGAATTTACCTGTGATTCTATATTAATACAAACACAAACTGAGACATTTACTTGCGATGCTTTACTAAGGACTACACAAATATTTAACTTCTTAATAGATTCATTACTTAAACAAGAAGGTACTGAATCATTTTTAATAGATTCATTATTAGAATTAAGGCAAGATGAAACATTTACCGTTGATGCAAGATTAAGAAAAGTTCAAAGCAATACTTTCACCTGTGATGTAAGGTTAAAGATAGTTCAAACAAGTGAATTTGATATAGATGCAAGATTAGCACAGATAAAGACTTTCAAGATAGACGGAATAGTAATAAAAGCAATTCAATTTGCGGTAGATACATTTACACAAGCAACATTTGATAATAACTTTACTGTAGATTCTATCATAATAGTATTTCCATCTAAAGTATTTACATGTGATTCTATCTTAGTAGCAAGATTTGATGAAACATTTACTGTAGATTCTATATTAAGAGCAACACAAAATGAAATTTTCTTAGTTGATTCATTATTAAAGAAAACACAGGATAAAACATTTTTAGTAGACGCAGAATTAGAAACAACTAACACAGAAACATTTACATTAGATGCGAGATTAAGGGCAGTTTTTACTGAAACGTTTACAGTAGACGCCTTATTAAGAAAAACACAAGATGAGACATTTAATGTAGATGGATTGTTAGAGAATACTTTTGATAATACATTTACAATAGATGGATTACTTGAAGAGACTTTTGACGAAACATTAGATATAGACGCAGTATTAGTAAGTAGGTTTGATGTTAATTTCACTATAGATGCAATTTTAAGAGCAACACAAAACTTTAACTTTACTATAGACGGAATACCATTTGTAGTTCCATCTGCTTTATTTTTAATAGATGCTTCAATAATTATAAGTGGGATAGAATCATTTACTATAGATGCTAGAGTAAAATTAACATCATCATTAGTATCAACAGTGGATGCCATATTAAAAGCAACTTTCGCGGAAACATTATCGATAGACGCTGTGCTATATCTGCCGATTTATAATACATTTAGTATAGATGCTTTATTAGAAAAAGAGAAGGTAAAAACATTCACAGTAGATGCAGTATTAGAACAAGCAAAAACTAAGATATTTACATTAGATTCAATATTAACACCAGCCGGAGCAACAGTGGCGGTGTTTTTAGTAGATGCAAGATTAAGATTAACACAAACAGAAACATTTACGGTTCAAGCCAGACTAAGATATGTGCAAACTAAAACATATACTATAGACGCAGTATTAAAAATGACTGGAGATACCTTATGTAGTGTTTTAACTCCAATATTTTCAGATAACTTTGATTCATCAACAGGATGGACAACATTTGGACTGATTACAGTAGATTCAATAGCAAACCCCAATGTGTTAAGATATAACTGTGTTAATTCACCTAATCCGGGTTCTCAAGCTATAAAAACACTACCAATTCCAACAGGCGAAGAATTTAGAATAGAGTTTACACATAATAACGTTGGAGGATGTACAGGATTTGAATCATATGCTGTATTTGGACTTACTGATACGACAACAAGAATAGGTCATCAATTTGCAATAGTACCGAAAATAGAATATAGAATTAATGCAGGAGATGGACCTGATGGTGAAGGAATAAGAATACTTTATAGATCAACAATATCAGATCCAGTACTTTCTACTGCAACTGCAATTCCAATGAATAATAACACAACATATTATGTAAGGATAGATAAGAATCTAGCAAGTATAATAACATTAAGTATGTTTTCAGATTCAGCAAGAACCATCCATGTAACAGGAAGTCCAGTTCAATTAGATGTATCATCACAGATTAAAGTTCCATTTTTATATGTGCAAGCTTCAAACGTAGGTCCTGCAGGTCCGGGTAGTGCAAGAAAATATACTGGAGAAATAGAGGATTTAGTAATATATGCAGATAGATGTCCAAATTTCCTTATTGACTCTTATTTACAGGATACATTTGATGAAAACTTTACAGTTGATGCAAAATTAGTATATAGAACTAGACCTACTATAGATGCATTATTAAGCAAAAGAAAAACAAAAACTTTCACAATAGATACTTTTACAGATATTGCAATTCAGGGCAACTTTACAATAGACGCATATCTTGTAAGATTACATATATTTAGTTTAGATGCTCTTATCAAGGCATTAGGAGATAACAGATGTCCATTTGAGAATATATTTGAAGAACACTTTACAACTACATCTAATTGGAGTATTGAAGTTAATAATACTGTAGTAGATGGTTGGGGAACACAAAAAATATTCATAGATGGAGAATCACTACTTTCACAAGAACCGTTAAATGGAATTGCATATATCCAGATGCCACCGGGCGGATACACTGGAGCAATGCAACCAATTCTAAAGTCAAAATATAGAAGAAAGAAACTGGATTCATATGGAGGAATAGGAAAAGTAAGAGGAAACAATATTAGAGTAGACTTTGAACTTACATACCTATCTGGAACAAAAGGAAGATTTATAGTGCTTAATAAATCAAGCTTACATCCAGATAATGATCCTAATACATCATCTTTACATATTAATTCGGCTGGATTAGGAATAATATCTGCTACATTGGATGATGGGTTCGTTAATGTAAATACACCAACATTAAACGTGGGAACAGGAACAAAAAGATACATTGTAATGGAATCATTAGGAAACACATTAACATTAAATGCATATACAGATATAACACATACAACCCATATAGCAGGATCTCCAGTTAATGTGGATACTTCTTCAGTAAATAAGGAACAGTTAGACCTTAGTTGGTTAATAATTGGCGCAAACGACAAAAGTGCTCCTACAGCAGAACCAGATACTATAGGGAAAGTTGATAATATTAAGATATTTTCATCTCCATGTCCAGTAGCTTATGTAGATGCTCATCTTTCTGGATTCAGTGGAGAAACATTTTCTATAAGTGCTAGATTAGTAAGAGAATCTAAATTTAGTATAGATGCTAGATTACGAGGAATAAAACTATTTAATATAGACGCATATATAGTTAGAAACGTATATTCTAATGTAGATGCTGTTTTATTAGCTAGTCCATTAAAGACATTTACAGTAGATCCACTGTTAAAAGGAGCAGTAAACAAGATATTTACAATAGATGGTATTCCATTTGTTCCACCAGCAGAATTAATAACAATAGATGCAATAGTTAATTTACAAAACGTAGATAAAACATTTAGTATTGACGCTGTTTTAATAGAGGGAGTTTTCTTTACATTTACAATAGATGCATTTTTAATACAATTTACTATAAATAAACAATTTACTGTAGATTCGAGAATAAGAGAAACTAATATACAGACATTTTATATAGATGCATTAATAAAGATGTTAGGAGTCAACGGAATATGTAATTTCTATCCTAATACAAACTTTGCAATAGATACGGGATTAGAACAATTTATGGGACCAATTACTCCAGATCATGAAGAAAGTGTTGATATGTTAATAGGACAAGAGGTGGTTCTTAATAACCAACAGGTAAGACGTGTTACATTTTTGTTAAGAGCAAGTGGTTTTCCTAATGAAATAACTGACACATCATTAATTACAGGAAAAATATGGAGTAATGTAGTTGTAGGAAACCTTGCTGGCGAAATTGTTGAGGCAACATCAGAAAACACTATAAATGCACAAAATATATCTGGAGATTTACCATCTGGAGTATGGAAAGAAATTATATTTACTTATGATAATCTGACAACACCATTCTTAACTGGTAATTATGTAATAGGATTACAGCATTTTGTAGGTGTAAATACAAATGCTCCGAAGGGAGTAGGTATAGCAATTCCAGTTATATCAGATAGTAACGTAATTTCTGGAAGTGCGGTAATGAGAAGAGAATCAAATTCTATAATTGATCCATTAACATGGATGTACTTGACAACAATATCTAAAGACATAGTAATTAGAGTAGAAGTAATAAATGGCGATGATATCATAGAAGGAATAGGAAACCACTGTCCAAAATGCGATGCTGTATTACAATCTGCATTTACAGAAGTATTATCAACAGATGCTGTATTATATCTGCCAATTTACGAAACATTTGAAATTGATGCGGAATTAGTGAATATAAAAATCAAGAACTTCTTAATAGATGCTATAGTAATAGGGGGAATAAAAAGATTTGAAGTCGATGCTATATTAATACCTTCACTAGTAATATTTAGTATAGATGGTTTATTATTGGTTGAACCCGGAAAATTATTTAGTGTTGATTCTATATTAAAGGGTACAATTAATGAAACATTTTTCATAGACGCGGATCTAAAGACAGAGGACATAAACAAAATATTTAACTGTAATGCATTGATAGCAGAAATAAAAACAAAGATATTTACTATAGACGGAACAACAAAATACTTTAATAAAGTTGCTCCATTCATAGTAGATGCATTTATAATTAATGAACCAAGTAAATTCTTCTTTGTAGATGCAATAGTAAAGAAATTTGGAGCAGAAAATACGATAAATATTAATGCATATTTAAAAATAATTGTTCCATTTATATTTACAGTTGATGTATTGTTAAAGAAAGAGAATGAAGTTAATGGATTTTTGACTGATACTATATTAATAGTAAAAGACAAAGAAATAACATTTGATATAACAGCTTCATTGGCAGTAACACAGCCTCCAGTATTATTTATTGTAGATGCAATTACATACTTTAGAAATGTTAGATGGCGTATCGATGGATTACTGAGATTGAGAAAAGTGAAAACATTTACTTGTGATGCTTTATTGGCTGATAGAATAGAACTAACTAGTATAGTTGACGCATTGGTTAAGAAGTTAGGTGTATTACAAACTGTAATAGTAGACGCTTTAGTAAAAAAGATAGGAACATCTACATTTATAATTGATACGTTTGCAGAACAACCAAATACAAAGGTATTTACGATAGATGCCAAATTGGTTTTCCCATTCAAGATGACAACTATTGATTCAAAGATAGTGAATAGATATGATGAAATATTCATAATTGATAGTTTCATAGATCCACCACATACAGTAAAACCATTGGTAGATGCATTAATAAAATGTCTAGCTTGTAGTGGAAATCTATTCTGCACTAATACATTTACTATAGATGCATTGGTTGGAGTTGGACAAGCTAAAGTAACAGTTGACGCAAAGCTAAATAAGACTAACGCCTTTACTATAAGTGCATTCATAGGAGAGTTGATAGACGTGGGAATTGAAGCAGAATCAGTAATTAATGATGGAAGTATGATTGGTATTGAATCTACATTCGGGATAGGTGGTACTTAATGACAGCGTGGGATATTTCTACATCGGTATTTTTAAACTCAAAATCGGTAGTAACTGCTTCAACCCATGCTACAACTGGATTATATATTAGAAGCGATGGATTGAAAATGTATGTTGTAAATAATTCAAGAATCAATGGTAGTGGTATAGGTAGTGAATCAAATGAAATTTATGAATTCAATCTTTCTATTGCGTGGGATATAACAACTGCCTCATTTGTTCAACTTTTTGATGTAGATGCAAACACATCTTCACCAGTTGGGGTATTTTTTAGACCTGATGGAACTAGAATGTTTATAGTAAAAGGCGATGTTGGTAGTACAAGAATACATCAATATAATTTATCAACACCATGGAATATATCAACCGCATCATTTGATATAACTACTATTGATTTAAGTTCAATATTATCAACTCCTACAGATTTATTCTTTAGATCTGATGGATTGAAAGCGTATATATCTGATGCGGGTAATGATAGTATACATGAATTTAATTTATCATCTGCATGGAATATAACAAATCCTTCACTTTCATTTGTTCAAAGCAAAAATATAAATGCTCAAGATACATTTTCAACTGGAGTATTTTTTAAACCTGATGGATTAAAAATGTTTGTAACAGGAGCAACAAATGATCGTGTATATGAATATAATCTTTCTACAGCATGGAATGTATCAACAGCAGTATTTTTTCAAAGTATTTTAGTGAGTGCTCAAGATACGGCTCCATCAAGTGTATTTTTTAAGCCAGATGGATTAAAATTATTTATTACTGGACAAACAAACGGTCGTGTTTATTCATATGATTTAATAGCACCACCTTCACCACCAACAGATGCATGGAATTTTAGAGAACATAAAACATCTACTGGCGTATTTAATCCAGTTTATACTTTTCAACGGGAGAGTACAGCACCTAATAGATTTCAAATGATTAGTGGGAGTGTTAATAATTCTTTAGGACATGGGTATTTATTCAAAACATTTCCAATAGAAAGTATAATAGGAAGTGACATAGAATTGATTTGGTCAGAGATATCTGGATATGTATCAAGCATTGGACTTGCAGTATATGATGGTATCTATGATCCAGCTTCACAAGTTGATTTTCCTGATGCTATTGCAGTATCGGCAAATATAATACCAAAAGGAGGAGGATTATTAGGATCTACAAGTGCAAGTGTAAGTTTCGGACCTCATTTTGGACAGAGTTTAATTTTACCAGCTTCAAGTATTAATTATGCTAATTCTGTAACAGGTTTTGTCACTGTATTTTTCATTAATGCTGATTCACAACAACTTCCTTACAACAATATACTTTTTGATAGTATAGATATATCAACAGTAGCAGAATATAATTTCAGTAATTCACAAGTAACAAATGTTTTAACAGGTACAATAAGAGATTGGGGTTTTGTTAATGGTGGTTCTATAATATTACACGCAGTAACTATTTGTGATGATATTTCAACGAGCATCGGATGGGTAAAAGTAGGAGTCAATGTTAATACTAGAATATTTATTGATGATCCATTATATCCAGATTTGATAAAATTAAACCTAGATGGTGGAGGAGGAAGTTTTCCTAGATATGCATATAAAGATATAGGTAGTGTTATTTCGGGTGATGTTAGACTTGATTTTAAACTTGATTATGATGCTATGGGGCAAATTGGCTTTCCAGCCGTAATTTCAATAGGGCTTTGTGCGACAACATCTCATCCACAACAACAAGGTACAAATGGCACTATTAGAGTTGATCTTATTAATGTAATTGGTGATTCAATAGCAATGAATGGCATAGTAAACGATGCAACAACAACTAAAACCACATCTTCTGGAGCAAAAAACCAACATTCTTTATGGATATATCCAAATAGTAATCTTCCAGCTTCAGATGCTTCATTAAAAGGACCTTATTACGTAAGAGTTGAATTAAAAAATAATAAATTAAGATTGAGTACATATAAAGATTCTGCTAGAACTCAACATATAAGAGGAAGTCCTATCACTGTTGATGCTATTGGAGTAAATCCAACAAATCTTAGATATATAATGGTTGGAAATAATGTTGCAAGTGGAGGTGGAAGAATATTTCAAGGATCTATAGATGATATTTGTGTATCTCAATATGTAGGTAATTTACCAACAATTCCACAGAAATTTGTTCCAGCTACGGGTTCGTTTATAGAAACATGGGATGGTTATGCAACTGGAGACCAAAATCCAATTCCATGGATAAGTCAAAATGAAGTAACTGGTGGAACTTTTACACCATTAATTGATATACATGAGGTTTCGCCAGAGTCTCCTGTAGAAGGAACAAAAGCATTCAAAATAGATCAATTATATACAAGAACTGGATCTGGAAGTAGAACTGGAAGAGTTTCTGTTTCAAGATTCTTGCCAGCAATAATTAGAACAGATGGATCAGGCTTGGATATTCCATTATCACTAAATGCAAAAATGAGAGCAGATATTTTAAGTTTACAATCAAATCCAGTTGGAGTAATGGTAGGATATGAATTAATATTAGGAACACCAAATATACCAACATCAACAAGAGGAATATTGTTTAAATTATATGGAACTTCTGGAAGTCAAGCTTACATATGGAATGGAACAGAATGGATAATCAACAATTCATCAGATGTACCTATTTCGTTATCAAATCCCACTGGTTCAGTAGCTGAAATAGAAGGTGTTAACTTAAAAGATGCATTTGATAGTAGTGCTATATTAAGTGAAACAAATGCATGGGATTTCGAATCACATGTAACAGGAATGTGGATAGGCTATGTTGGATTAAACAATACATCTTCAAGTACGCCAACAGAGGTATTAATTCATGGAGACACCATATCTATGCTTAATGCAGGGATAGAAATAGAAACATTTTCTGTTGGTGTGATAACTAAAGGTAAAAAAGAGATAGAGTTTAAAATGAATGCAATATTAATAGGAAGGAAAGAATTTACTATAAATGCACATCTTTCACCACTTCCAGCACAGGTAAGTGTAAATGCTAGAATAGTAAGAAGAACAGCAGTAAACAACGTTACTCCAAGTGTTATATTGGTTCTCGCATCGGCAGTTACCACGGATGAACCATTCTTTATTAATGCTCATATTTTCCAACCTTCTTATAAACCATTTACAATAAATGCAAAAATAATAAAAAGAAACCAATCAACATATTTAATAAATGCAAAATTGGCAAAAATTAGATCATTTAGAATAGATGCATTTGTTGGGGTAGTAGGCGAGCCACAATCAATTTTGGATGTAGAATCGGTGATAGGTCATGAAGTTTAAAGGCATATTAGGCTATCAATTTATAAACAAGTTAGCAATAAGTATATATAGGGTGGGTCAATGGTAAACATAATTCCAGATATTAAGGTAGGTAACATAGGCACGCGATTACGTGTACGGATAACAAAAGTAAAAGATACTATTGCACCGGAAGACGTTAAAGGTTTAGAATCAGAAAGGGAACCAGTGAATCTAACAACTGCTCAAACCGTATGGATAGAATTAGAGATTCCAAAAGGAAAAAGAAAGCCTTTGTTAGTAGCAACTATTATAGATGCTCAAAATGGTTTGATAGAAAAAATAGATTCAGCAGGGATTTTTGATGTTGACGGAAGATGGAAAATTAGAGGATTAGTTCAGTTTAATTCAGGTAATTTATTTAAAGGAACTTGGACTGGCTTCATGGTGGGTGATTAAACATGGCTTTTGGATTTAGACGAAAAGCGAGTGAAGCAGTACCAAAAGTATTTCAAACATTTAACTCACTTTTAGGTTCTATTGTAAGAAAAAAGAATGCAACAGTGGTAGGTCCTTCTAAACAATTAGTTGGAGAATTTCCTCCAGTAACATTTGAACGATTATTTGAATTTTATCATCATTGGGATCAAATTAAAAGATCCATGGATACTTCTCATCAAAAACTAATTGGTGCAGGAATAGAAATAAAATCTAACAATGAATATTTTAATGTTTTTATAGAAAAATGGTGGAAAACAACAAACGCAGGAAAAAAATTTAGTGAGTATTTCTTATCTGGATTAATTACAGGAAACGCAATAATGGAGATTCAATATACACCTGATGGAAGAATAGGAAACGTAGAACATATTCCTATGCAGACTATATTCAGGGTTTTCAGGGATCAGTTTGCTAATGAACTTAAACTAGTACAAGTTGTTGACGGTGTTTTCAAAGAACTCGATCCAGAATACTTTATGCATTGGATGATTAATAACCCTGATAGACAAGCATTTGGAAAATCTGAATTCTTTTCTGTTGCATCACCAAGACCCGTAACTACAAAAGTTGATAAATTCACAGGTCAGCCTATAAACCCCGATAGAAACTTACGTCCATTATTAGATGCTCAAGCAATTCTACAAAATGCTGAAGTAGAAATTAAAGAGAAAATGGGTAAACCAAGACTCATTGTATCTGCTCCGGGAATGCCACAAGATCAAATGAAGCAAGTACAGTTAGAAATGGCAGATCCAAACAGTGATCAATACATATGGATTTTTGATAAACCGGTTGATTCAAAAGAACTACAAATACAGGCACAAACACGTTTTGATGATTATGGAGATAACGTAGATTCACACATTGATATAGCTACGGGCTTTGCTTCAAAAGTTATATCCCATCCCGGCGGATTTAGTTATTCAAGTGCTCAAAGTCCATTAGACGTTTTAGATCAAAGAATGGTGGACATGCAAAACGATGTTGCCGAACTCATTATTGACAAGCTATTAAAACCATTAGCAGAATCATGGGGATTTAAAGAATTTGAAGAAATGGAAGTGGAAGTATCATTTACTCCTAACGTTAAACGACTTACAATGGATGATATTAAACTACTCGATCCAGAATCAGTAGCACCTAAAGAAAAGAGAGAAATGTATAAAAAATTAAACATTCCATTAGATGACCAACTTTATGATGAATTTCAAAACGAACTTAAACAAGACAAACAAGACCAAAAAGATACTGCTATGGTTCAGGCTCAAAACAATGGATTTGGAGGAGGAGAACCAACACCAATAGGAGATAAAGGAAAACCACCGTTTGGAGGAGATGATAAAGGTGATACAAAACCAGCTCCAACGACACCTCCAAGACCTGATATTGAAAAAGATAGACCATCACCTACAAGAACAGACAAACAGGAACCATCTATATTTAGAAAGAAAAAGGGAGAATCATTGACAGAAGACGATGTGGAAAAAATAGTTTTAAAGGCAGTAGAAGCAACTCTAAAAGCACAGGAAAGAATATCTTTACCACCAAAGGCAGGAGCATTAAGCAATAGTTCATCTGATTTGTATGTTTCACAAGGATTAGATACGCCGGGTCGCCCAGATGTTACAGATCCAGAATTAAGAAAAGTGTATGGATTGGATAAAGATGAGTTTGAAGGTGAACTACCACCAAACGCACCACAAAGAAGAGCAGATTCTATGAATCCACCAATATTAGATCCACAAGAAGAAGCAAGAAGAAATATGTTGAATGCAAAAAGAGGAGATAGTCAAGGAATAGACTTTACAAATGCTGGAGGACAAGGAATTCCACAAGTAGATGCTTCTGGAAATGTGGTTAATCAACCACCTCAGGTTAAATTAAGCGATTATGTTAATGAATTAGAAGGTAAGGTAAAGGGAGATCATACTAAAGGCGGAACTGGAGACCAAAGAATAAACCAAGATTCTACTGGTGATATAAAAGATCCACATGATTTGGCAGATATACAAAATGAACCAGCAGAACCAGAAGAAGGACAACCACAAACTACAAATATCGGACCTCGTGAGAGAGATAATTTAAGTAGAGGTTTAACAGGTGGATATGAACCTGAAAATCCAGATTTGAAGCAATTAGGTTCACTGAAAGGAGATGAACCACCATATGAAAAAGCGGAAGGATTTGGCAAAGATGAAGAAGATAAAAAGAGTGGAAAATTAAAGAAACTTGAGAATAGTCAGCAATTAAATGAAGCGGAAAAAATAAATAAAAAACCTGATCCACTTGAAGAACCACATAAAGACGCAAAGAAGCCAGAAGACTCAGATCCAAGTTTACCTTTTGAAGATCCAAATCCACATCTAAATGAACCACAAAAAGGTCAAGCACAATTAGATGATACTCCATTACAAGAAACACCAGTAAACAACATATCTGGAATAAATCCAAGTAGACCACCAAAAGAAGGACAATCTACAAATCAAGCAACTAATTTAGATGATATTAAGAATGATATAAGTGAAGATGGAAATGCTGTTGAACCAGCAATAGGACAATCTGATCAATATAGATTAAAACAAGCTGAATTAACAGGAAATGATGATTATTCTACATTACCAACGCCGGGCGATCCACCAATAGATCAAAGTGGATTAAATGTAAGACCTGATGAAACTAATAGCTTACAAAATCCAACTAGAGAAGATCCAATAGGAACTGTTCCTCATGATGATGGAATGATCGTAAAGCCAGAAGACGTACAGCAAGTTCAACCAACACAGAAAGATATACCAGTGCCAAATGCAGACCCATCACAAGGACAAAATATTGATCAAGGAGTAGATCCAAATGAGATAGATCCAGACCAATTACATGTAGATCCAGAAACAGGAGTAAATTATACAGACTTAACTGATGAACAAGGTAATGAAGTTCCAGATTTAAGATTTGATCAAACTCCAGATTCAGATGAAACTCAACCAAACGTTGAATTGGAAAATGAGATTGTAACTAAGGAGGAATATGAGGCAGAATTGGAAGGACAGCGACATCAAAATGAGCCTATAAATCAACCACCAATGGTATCAGAAGATCAATTTAATGCTGAATTAGACAAACAAAATCAAGATAATACCAATGTTTTCGACAATACTACACCTGATGAACCACAAGGAAGGGTAGAAAAACTGTTTAATCCAGAAGAACCAAAAGAAGAAGGTTGGGAACCAGTATTAGGGGAAGACGAAGATAAAAAAGTATCTGAGGCTTTGACTTCTGATGGAATGAGGGTTCAGTCCGAACAAGTATTTGTAAATCCAGCAAAAAAAGTAATAGGAGCACCAAGATTCAAAGATATGAGAAAAAAAAAAGATCAGTCGAAGGAAACAGGAACGCCAGAAGGAGCGAAGAAAGGATGGGATACAAGGGGAAGAGGAAGGAAGCCAGAAGAAAAAAAGGGAAAACCAACAAAGGTGAAGATAGATGATTCAAGACAAATTGAAAGAACAGATGCAATTAGGGATATTACGAACACATTTCCAGATAAATTTGATCATGAAACAGCAACCAAACAAGCGATCAAATCAGAAAAACTACAAGATAAACATCAAAAAAGAGTCAAAGAGGTTATTGACAGTTTGAAACAAGAATTTCCTAATGCAGATGTAACAGGAAGAGTGAAAACAACTTACAGTATGATAGAAAAATTAGCAAGAAGACCTAATTTGTATAAAGATGTATCTGATTTAAATGATATATCAGCAGTTAGACTAGTATTAGAAAATCTAAATGATGTAAATAAAACAGTCAATCATATGAAAGAAAATTATAATATTGTAAATGAAGAAAAATATTTAGAAAACTCAAAAGGAGGATATAGAAGCGTTCACTTATCAATTATTGATAAACAAGGATTAGTTTCTGAAGTTCAGGTAAGAACGCCAAATCAGCAAAAATGGGCAGATTGGGCTCATGAATTTTATAAACCATTTGATAATGAAATGAAGGAATATTTAAAAGAAAATATGAACATTATAACAGATTATTCTTATAAGATGTCGGATTATTTCTATGATTTGGATAGTGGTAAAAAAGCAAATCCGCCAGAATGTCCACCAGAATTGGTTATAATAGGGTGCTTACAATGACAGATGAAAGTTACATAGAATTAGTTATCAAGGAACAATTAAGAACAACACCAAAGAAAGGATTCAATGTTTGTACATATGATGAATATTCAGATATAGGAAATAGAGTAACCGTTGTAAAACACACTAATACTGCGGAAGAAGCTAGAGAATTTGCAAAGAGTTTGAAAGGCGAAAAAGTGTATATTTATGGTGCTCAAAATGGTTAAAAAGGTAAAAGAGACAGAAAAATGGTGGAAAAGACCGCCTCGCTCATCTCGAACATGTTTTAGATGTAAACACAAGTATTCTAGCCACATAGACGTAAGATGCCTTAAAATAGTCAAAAGAAAGCCCGATAGAATAGAGTGTAATTGTAAGGGATTTGTATCAAATGAGGCTGAAATGGATATGATTGAAGAAAGGAAAAAAAGAAAGCTTTTAAATGACGAAGAGGTAATTTAGATATGCCTATCAAGATGGGGGATCAAACTTATGATAAATTTGAGGACGCCTCAAAATCAGTTCAACAAAGTAAGGGATTGCCAAAAGAAAGGGCAGACGCTTATGTAGCAACTATTGATAGAAAACAAAATGAGGCAGAAGTTCCAGAACAAACTCAATCTTTAACTTCACCAAATGCCGATGATGTAAAAACAGAAGATCCACAAGATTTAACATCTCCACAAGGTTCTTCAAGAGAAGCAGAAAATCCATTTGCTTCTGGACAAGGTGAATTATCGCCAGCAAATCCAGCACAGGATAAGGCAGAACCATCAGCAAATCCACAAGATCAAGCAGAACCAGCAAATGTAGGACATCAAGGAAGTTCAGAAGTTAGTCAAGATTCAGATATTAAGAAAACCAATGCATATGGAAAACTAAATGGTTCAAAACATATAGAAAATGAAGATGAAAATAAAGACAAAAGGAGAGAAGATCATCAAAGTCTTGAATATAATGGTGAATCATATAATAAAGTAGAATCAATAGAATATGATGGAAAAATTTACATTCCAAGGGCTGGAGAAGCAGAAGACAATGATTTGGAGTATGATAACAAATTTTGGAAAGAAGCAGACGAAGATGTATTAGAATTAGATGATGATTATTATGTTAAAGATGCTGAGGAACAAGGTGATATAGTTCCAAACCCACAATCATCAATGCCACAACCAACAACTGCAACAAGTACACCTCAATTAAATCCAACTAGTGAAAGTATTATAATAAAAGAATCAAATGGTAAATATAAAAAGTATAACATTTTTGAAGTACACGAAGAAGAACTGCCAGTTCAAAAACCAGCAGAAACAACAGAAATTCCAACTATTAATACTCCACAAGGAAATATAACTCAAAACGTAGACAAACCAAAAGAGGAACCAATAGAACAAAAGGAACCAGTTGAAGAAGTTATTGCTGTTGAAAAAATAATTATGAAAGAGAAAGGAATATTAAAATTTAAAACTGTTTATACTGAAGTTAAAAAAAAAGCTTCAGAAAATGATATAGGTAATTGTGATTTTTGTAAAGGTACTGGTAAAGTAACCGTTGAACATTTAGGTTTAAAAGATTGTCCACGTTGTGGAGGAGACGGCAATGTAGATGGTGTGCAACCAAATGAATCTGGATTACAACAAACACCAACCCAAATGCCAAATCAACCACCAAATCAAACACAGCAACCGCAGGGTTCAAGTCCACCATTAAATCAACAACCACAACAATCAACTCAGCCTCAAGAACCAAAGAAAGAGAACCCATTTGAGAAAAAGGCAGATAATCCATTCGAAAAGAAAAAGGATTCCGAAAACCCATTTGAAAAAAAAAGCTTAGAGTGCCTAGTATGTCCTAAATCAGTGAAACAGTTTGAAGGTTGGGTTCAAAGAAAAATAAATATATTAAAATTAAAGAGACCTGCACATGAAGGAGTTGGTCTTTTATTTGGAATACCAACTATTGAACAAAAAGGAAAGAAAATAAAAGGTGTATTAGCATATGCTGGAGTTTCTTTAAATAATCGTATTTATCTCCCTGAAGAATTAGCAAAAGGTGACGGTAAAACATTGCCACTTTTATTAAATCATAGCAATGTAGCGGGAGCAGAAGAAGAATTAGATAGATTAGACGAAAAAATGAGAGGTTCTCTTGAAAAAAATGAAGATTACCAAATAGGATGGGTTAAACTAAAATGGGTAGCCGAAGAATTAACACTTTATTATGAAGGAGTAATTATAGACAAATTCTTCCAAAGGGAAGTAGATGATGCACAAATGGCGGTATCATTAGGAATTTGGTATGATTCTGATTCTCCACAAGTTTGTGATCAAGAATGTTATACACTTATTAGAGGAGCAGAATTTAGAGAAGTTTCATTAGTATATCACCCCGGTTTTCCAATAGCAACTATTGAAGCAGTAGAAGCAAACTTAAAGAAAAGGGCGAAACAAACAATAATAGCAGAATCATTAGCTATACCATATTTAACTTCATCGGAAACAGGCAATATTACATTTACTACAACCGATGTAATGGCAACTACAACTTCAACACCATTTAATTATAATTCAACAACTGCATAAAAATAGGCACGAAAAATTACACTAAAAACACCCCTAATATATACTTATTAAATGCTTATAAAGGAATTATGCTTAAATTTAATTAGTATGCCTACAAAGGTTAGAAAAGCAACAGAGGATGTTAGCGATCAAATAGAGCCAACAGGAAAACTTCCAGCAAGCGGAGTACCAGATAATGGTGCAGACGGAACTGCTGGTGGTGCAAATTGTCCGGATGGTCAAATTTGGAACGCACATACTCGAAAATGTGAAAAATCTGACTTAGGTGACGCAAGTAAGCGTTCAATACCTGAACCAGTAGCAAAAGCTTCATCTGCAACTGGAGAGGCTGAAACAGTAGACGGGATCGATGTTGATCTTGTTGAAGGATCAGAACTTCCAGATGACAATGAGAAAGGTGTAATAACCGATTTGATTACAGGACAAGACGGTAGCGAACCAGCAGTAGATCCAACTAAATTAACTGGATCAAATGCTGACAAAACTAGCGAGGCTCGAAGAAACGGAACTTATGCATATAAAATTGCAAAAGCCGAAGCTTTGAGAAAACTAGAACAAGCCGAAATGCGAGTACGTGCTAAAGAATTACTAGCTAAAGAAGCTGATTTGGATGCACGAATTAGACAAGCAAAAGAGTCTTCAAAACCAAGAGCATTAGTAAACACTCCACAAGGAGTCTATGCAAATGGTTCTAAGACCAGTGCTGTCGAGGCAGAAATATCAAAACCCTCTGCATGGTTCAGAGCGGTTCAAAGAGAAGAGAATGTAAGTCCAGCATTTATCTGGCACATTAACAAGGAGAAAATCTATGAGAATTACGGTAAGCAATTCTACAAGAAATTTGATGCCAACGGCAATGAGTTAAAATTCCCAGTTCCAAAAACAGAAGTGGGTAAGACTTATGGCGGAGAAGCAGTAACAATTTCAGTAGCAGGACCAGCTGACGGAGACTTTATGAGAATCATGTCAGAACAAGTTCTAGTATTACCTAGTGGAAAAGTAGTAACTCCAATTCGTCAATTCACAGAGACAAAAGTTTTGCCTCCGGGAACACGAGAAGCATTCTTCTACGACTTTGGACCAGTAACTTTCAGCGATATCGTTGAAGGAGACACTGATCCGGCTGTAGCAGTTCCATTATCTTCACCAATCATAAGAAGTGCTGGAACAGAGACAGATCCAAGAGGTACAAGGATAGATATCGGTTATCAACAAACTGAGGAAAGTCCGATTGATATTATTGCTTCAGCAAACCGTTCATTTGCACTTGAGAGCATAAATGATGAATCAGTAGAAGTTTTGACTCGAGCTTACAACCTCGATGCAGGTTCTTCAGGTTCAGCAACTGTTCGAAAGGCAAAAGGTGGTGGTACAAAAGCTGGTAGATGGGTCGATGGTAATACAGGAACTCAAATAGTAGCTGATGCCGGTGGTTTAGGAGTTTTAACCTACAGAGGATTACTTTCTGCAAAGGGAGTAATTCAAGATGAAGGTTTAGACGATTCAAACTTAATCACATACACTAGCGGTAAAGGAATTCGTGACTTAACATTAGATCCAGATCTGGATTCATACATTGGATTCTCTAGACCTGCAATAATTACAGAAGCAACTGTAGAAAGAATCGCTGGAACAAATCTAGTGAGATCATCTGCAATAGCTCCAACAACTTTCGTTGGTGGAAAAAGATCTGTAATGTTTATTCCAAATGTAGCATTTGGTTTAGTTTCAGGAAGAGACTTAACAATGGAAGCTCAGCGAAGGAACGAGAGACAGTTGATTCATTTGACTGGAACTCAGAAAATCTCTGCAGTAGTTAAGAACGTAGAAGCAACAGTAAGATTGTCACACCTATAAGAATCACACTTATTTTTCTTTTTTTTTTATTTTAAAACAAAGGGGATTCTATAGATTATCGCTCTATAGAACTATTCATGGATCTTAAGAATGTTTTTAATTGGCTTGTAGGAAGCTTGACTATCTTATCAAGTGATTTTTCTTCCATTACTCTAATTGCATCACCATCTAATGTTTCACAAGCTCCAGTAAAGTCTCCATATAATTCAGAGATTGCTTTGTGGTTATCTAAACATTCTTGGCAAGATCCCCTATAATAACCCTCATGCCATACATGTTCGACTATAATGTTTGTAACTTTACCACAATCATTACATTCGGACTTTATAATGGTTCCTTCTTTAACATAGGATCTATCACAATTTACACATTTGTTATCCTTGATAACACATTTGTAAAAATGCCTGTTATTACAGGTTTCTTCACTAAGTATTTGTTTCATACTATACCTTATCCCATATAGTATATAAGTGCTTGTGTCGCAGGGATTAAAAACAAACCTTTATATACCGTCTAGTATATAGATATAGCATGAACGTAGAAGCAATACAAGACGAAAAAAATTCAGTTGTTGACGTAATCAGAAAGAAAGATTACATGCCTTCTTTAGAGATGGTAAAAGTCAATCACTACGGAAAAATTATTGATGTACCGCAAATAGTTCTAAGTCCAAAAAACTCTGGAACAAAATACGTACTTCAAGGAAGACCATTCAGTAAATTCTTAACCTTCATTAAAGTTCGTAAATCCAAATTAGTACCACAAATTAGGGCTACTTTGAGAAAAGGTGAAGGAATAGAAACACATAACAAATACATCCAAAACAAATATCCAAAGTCACCAACAAAGAAATTCCAAATACTGCATAAAGGCGGAATAGTAACTAGATTTACTTCCAACAAATATATGTCAGTAGATCAAGAATTCATTCAAAAAACAATCGAAGATAGATTAACTGCTGAAGGAATCAGATTTGAGAAAACTGTCAAATTTGAAGGCGTTAATGGCATCTATAAATTGTTAAATGCAGTGACTAAAGGTTCAGAAATAGCAAAAACTGTAAGCTACATCAATAAGAATAATGGTGATAAATCACTAAGATTCTATGGTGGAGCAGTAGTTATAATATGTGGTAATGGAATGATTTCTAACAATTCAACGTCAGAAATCAAACTAAGACATATGAAAACAAACACAGAAATTGCAAGAGAAATCAACAAACACATTGGAGCAATCCTAGAAAGCCTAGATGTTCTACCTGAGAAAGTCTTTAAACTCCGTGAAATCGAAGTAACTAAGAAACAAGCAAAAAAGAGAATCAACGCCTTGCCTATCCCACAATACATGCAAAAAGCAATCTGGAAACGATTGTTTACCAAGTCAGACAAAACTCTTAATGGTAAAATGGATTGGGATGGAACCCTTTATGGCATCTATATGGCATCCACTTACGTAGGAAGCAATATGGAAACCATCAAAAAGAGCAAAAACAGAAAGGAAGAGATTAATGAATCACATGCAGAAATACTACAAAACTTCGAATTAATAACAACTGATTATACAGGTAAAGTACCTATTCCAGTGGCTATTTAGCCACTTTCTTTTTATTTATAATTAAATACTAGTAAGATGTATCTATAATGTGGCACGTTTAATAGAGTGGGAAAGTGTAAAGGAAAAATTAAGATTAAATGATGATACTTTAAAAGACGAAATGTATCTCTATATACAGGAAGTAGACGATCTTGTAAATAATAGGATTAGGAATAAATTAGGAACTACTGATTTCAACGGTAATGATATCATACTTCCTTTAACTGTTGACGGGGAACCATCAATAGATGAAGAACTTAAAGCAATAGCAACAGATTTGGTTATAGGTAAATTTAGATTACAAACTTCGGAAAAACCACTGGTTTGGGATACGGCAATAAAAAACTTAGATAATTATCTTGATAGACGATTTGGATATACAAGAAATGTGCCATTTAGACAAATACCATTAATTGTATTAGATCCAGCTCTTGGTCCTCCAAGTCAGGTTGTAACAATAGAAGGAAGCAGATGGCTACCCAATGCTTTGTTAAGAATTACTGTTGACGGGATACAAGTAACAACTATTCCAGCACAAGCATTAACAGATGAGAATGGAGCATTTTCAGGTATAACATTTACAATACCAGCTTCATCAATAGTTAATGAACCGGCTATTATAATTATAACAGATAGAAAAAATTTCAAAGAGATTAACTTTACGGTGATTTAAACATGAGTGCTTCAGGCAATTTTCAGGCGGATACACTTACTCAAGATCAGGTAGTAACTATATTAAAAACTGGAACATATCCATACAAGCTATTAAGGTTCTTCACTCAAGAACAAAAGTTTCCAGATTATCCAAGCGTGGAAGTAAGAAGGGTTGGTTCGCCATCAACTACGTCAGATGTTCAAAAAACTACGGTAGATACAACATTTGAAATAAAACTGTTACTAAAGTATACAAGAGAAGAAGAATTTGAAGAAGCCGATAGATTAGTAACGGAAGATGAAATTTTAACGTTATTGGAAAATGCTGATATACCACCACCGGGAAAAATATTTTTTGAACAAAAGAGTTGGAATACCTCAACTACTGATAGTGCAATTTATGGTAGTACAAGCACATTACGATTTACTTTTAGACAGATTTTATCCACTACAGGGGATGGAATTGTTGGTGCATATAATTCATTTGAATTGGATAGTGATGGATCTGGTTCTCCACTTTCAGGACCTCTTTCAATTCAACCTCTTTCAATAAGTGATGTATCAGGTGTAACTGTTGATCAACATAGTATAGATACAGGGCAAGTTCAATATGATCCAAGGGAACTAAGGGAAGGAGATTTGAATATAACCTATGAATCTACTCCAGATATAGATGTTCTTGTAGATCAACTACATACAGCAAGGGAAGAATTTAAGGGAAAACTAGTAAGAAACGGAGTGCCAAAAAATGTGCTATTTTTAGTAGGAACAAGCACAAGAACTAGTAGTTATGGTGAAGTTGAGAAGGTTACAACACAGTTTTTCGTGGTGGGAACATGGTAAAAAAATATATGTTTTTAAACGATAAAGAGGAATGTAGGTTATGGCTATAATTGATTTTAACTTGCAGGGATTAAGAACTCGTGCATTTAAAGGGTTTATTCAATTTCAAGATCCAAATAATCCAGCTAATTACCTTAGATTAAAAGAAAGACAAACAGCCAGTGTTACATTTAATTGGTTAAGAGATCCACATTATGATGATGCCGGTATAAAAGTATTAGATCCAGCTGGACATGGTCATACATTTGATATGAATCTAAAACTTACTTCTGATTTAATAGATGATGAATATAATAAAGCAAATCCAGACACATCTTCGGATAAAAAGACAGTTTCTTATTGGATGCTTAAAAACGAGTTATATGAGCCAATTCAAATAATATTTGTTACAACACTTGAAGCACAAAGCGGTCCCGCTGGAGATACAACAGAAAAATTCTTACATTTTAAATTTGTTTTAGATCCAAATAAGTTTGGTCCCGTTACTTTGGGAGCAAGTGGTGGTACTGTAAGTATACCGGTTTCCGGAGAAGTAATAAGTATATCTGAAGTAAGAAGAACAATAAATAGCGATGCACCTTGATACCATCAGTAGAAGATGCACAAAAGTATAAGAATAAAATATTTCATATAAGAGATAATATTGATTTTGTCTTACTAAGAAGTGCAGAAAGATGGGTTAATGAATTGATTATAGATGAAATTCAAAACAGAATGAGAAATGCTAACTTCTCTCAAAAGATATGGATGAACACCAAAATTATAACATCTAAAATTGAAAGAGATAAAGTAATAGTAACTTTACAGAATTATTATTTTTCAGAATCAGGTTTTGATGTGGCAATAGCACGGGAATACGGAACTAAAGATCACTGGATTAGACCTAGATTTAAACAACTGTTAAGTTGGATTCAAGATGGAAGAAGATTATTCTCAAAAGGACATATAGTAAGTGGATTAAAATCACTTTACATTATAAAAAATGTTGTTAATGAAAAGATACCTGAAGTTCAACTGAAACTAAATGAAGACGTAGAAGAGTGGAAAGCCCATGTTTTTGCACAATAAAATATGCTAATATAGTCCAGAGCGGTTATATTAGTTATGAAGAGTCTTAATGATGAATATGAAGTAAAGAATGTTATTTATGAAGGACAAAAGAGGTATAGAAAAACATCTGAAGGGAAAGAAGCTTTAGCAAGGGCAAATAGAAAATACAAGATAAAACAAAGAGTACAGCAACTTTATGATGCAAGTAAAACAAAAGCACCAAGCTGTCATGATTGCGGTGAAACATATTTAGGATTTTTAACTGTTGATAATAGTAATGTAATTTGCTATAATTGCAAATTTGGAATAAATGAAGAAGAGATTGAGGAGATATGCCAGTAGAAAAGGACATTAATTTAGATAAGCCACTTTCTGAAGCCGATATTAGGCAAATGGAAGAAGATGCTAGTAGATTGGAAGAGTTAGCTAAAAAGGCAGAAGCCAATTCTGAAAAAGCCTCAAGTTTACAAAGTAAAGAAGATCAATTATTAAATGACGCTGTTAAGAAAGTAGAACAAATAGAAAAAGAAGCAGAGAAGGCAGAAAAAGCAAGAACGCGAATTAAAAGAACAATCACAGAAGTAAATCAATTAGCAGAACACAGAACTGCATTAGGTAATATAGGCGGTGAAGAAGACTTTGAAGAATCAGAAGCGGGCGGATTTGAAGGAATGGGTGGAAGAGATCCATTTACTGGTAGATTAAAGACTGGAAGAACTGCATTTGGAACAGGACAAGAAAAATCTCCAATGGGAACTATTATAAGATTACAGGCACAATTAGAAGAAGCAGTAAAGCTAGCAGAACAACAAAAGAAAGAACAAAAGAAAATAGAAAAAGAAATTAGAGATCAATTAGCAGAACAGAAGGCAATGTTAAGTAAAGTACAAAATGATTTTTCACAAGCTTTACAAATTAACGCAGATCCAGTTGGGTTTGGAATAGGAAAATTAAAAGGACTTATAGGAAAAGGCGGAATATATGGATTAATAGCACTTGCTGTTATTGAAATGGCAGACCAAATTTTTCAAGAAGTTGTTAAGCTATATGGAGATGGAGGACCTTACGATGTAAGAAAAACTGTAAAAGATCAAGTTAAAGAAATTGCAGAATTAGATCATATGTTAGATAGAAGAGCAGGAAGAGTGTTCTTTACTTCAGACGTTGAATTACAATCAGGACCCCCTGAAGTATCTAATACTACAAGACAAAGAGATAGAGTTGTTCAATTCCAGAATTGGAATGTTGGTGGTGCTTAAAAATGGCAGATGCATTACTTTTCTTTAGAACAGAGGCAACAAAAAAATGGAACGACATTAATCACACAGTTCCAAGCACATACTTTGATCCAAATAATCTACCTCCTAATCAAAAATTACAATTTACTTTGCCAGAAGAATTGTTGGAATCTGTTTCACTTGTATATGAAAATAACATAAAAGATTCACCAGTGTCAAATCCAGCCGGAAAAAGAGTGGTTAATAAACAGGATAACGGGTTACAAGGTCTTACGCTTGTATTTAGAGGACGTTTTAGAGATGCCAGTTTTGATATATTAAAAATACAGGGTTTTGCAGAACTATTACAATTAGAAGGACAATATCATCAATATGGTAAATTTGGATTTAAAGCTTCCAACACTGTTTCAACACCATTTAATTATGATCCTACAGATGGATTTGGACTTACTATAAAAAAATTATCAATTTCAAGAGTAGGAGGTAAACCTAAAAACTTTGATTTTGAACTGGTTTTAACTTCTGGTGGAACCATAGGAGTGCAATGAGGTGATAAAATATGAGTTTTATAAGTACAAACGCGTTTTATCAAGAAGAAATAATCTTATTAGATAAAGACTTTGAAGCACCAACTCCAATTACTGAAGGTCAAGTGATTAATGGCAATTTACAACCATTTAGGGCTAGAATAGAGCTAACTAACACAGGTAATGAGTTACAAAATAGTGGGATTATTACTTTAAGAATTCCACCAGATGGAACATTTGTAAGAAAAGAACCAATATTAATAAATGAAGGTGCAAAAGATAATTACATTATACAAGCAAGAATAAAACAAGATAGAGATAAGGATGGCGTATATGAAGAAGAAGGAAGACTGTTTAGATTTTTTATAGGACAACCTACACTAATAGATGATGCATTAACGGGAGAAACACTTAAGATAACATTAATTTCTACTGAATATCATACAAGAGAAACTTTGGATTCAGAAAGAATAACTTTTCCATTTAAAACCCCACAAGAAGCATTTGTAAGAAGAATAACTGCCTATAATACAATAAAAGGTGAAACTAATACTCAATTAATACATCCTGTTGGAATAAATGAAACTATAAAGTTACCTGATGCAGAATCATTAAGTCAAGAATGGCGACCATTAGCACCAACCTCAACACATGATTTATTTAGAATTATAGCAAAATCACAGTCTTTACCAAGTATTGCAGGCGGTGTTTTTAGAGATTTCTTTTTTGATTATGAACCACTTGTTCTTTCAACAAAAGCAGTAACAATAAAAGCAGAAGAAGAAGGAACTGTTGATAGAGGAGTAATAATAGATCCACTTCTTTTTGAATTTGTTTCGGGTACAGAAAAAGATAAAACAATCAATGTCGATTTGATTAAGTTTAAAAACCATGTTGTGATGGAAGGTAATCCAGTTGGTGGAACACTACCTATGGAAAATGCAAAATTTTCTTCTTTATGGGAACATGCAAAAATAAGACCTGAATGGGATGCAACCACACAATATTATGATGGAACATTAGGAACAAATCAAAGTGAAGTACGAATTCTTGATCCGTTTTTAGATGAAATAAGATTTTTTAAAGCAATACAAACAACAGGAAACATAAATAGAAATCCTACAACTGATCCTCTTAAAGAAGCATATTGGGAAGAAGATTTTGTAACAATTCCAGATTATAATAAATATGCAAGTTATAAAAAAGACGATATAATAGTTCAACCAGATTCAGGTCCAAGTCCAGTCGATAGATTTTACAAAGCAATTCAAGATGTACCAAATAATCCAACTAATCTATCAATATATAAACCAGCACCTTTTGGAACAAGTTATTGGGCTGACACAGGACAAACATTTTTGAGAGGACTTAATCATCCGTTATTTGATTCTAATGCAATAACTATAGGAAGAGGTGGAAGAACACGATTCTTTAGTTATACTCCATGGACTGCTGATTTTGAAGCAATGAGAGCAGGAACATTGTTTGGTATTGGTGATAATCAACAAGAAGATAATTTTGAAACAGCAGGATATCAAGGAGTTGTTCCAGATTGGAATTATGTAAGAGCAAACTTTGACAGAATAGAAGCTGATAATCAATATGAGCAAGTAGTAGGAAAAGACGTAATAAAAACTCTAGATGCACCACCACCAGACAAAGAATGTTATCTTGGTGCAAGATATTTGGTTTCAGAAAATCCTACAGGAATATTTAGTGGACAAGATAATAAAATAGCAGAATATGTCGGTCCAGATTTTAATCCAAATGATTCAGTTAGTGATTGGGAATTCAGCAAATCTCCAGAACATGGTGAGGTTATTTGTCATCAAGCAACTGGAGTTATGTTAGTATGGAAAAACGACACAAATCAGTGGGAAAAGTTTTGGAATGTTTTGGATATTGCACCCGGCGGTGTAGATAATTCAATATGGCAACAAATAGTAAATGGACTAACAACAGTTGGGGTTTTTTTTATAGTCACTGCACTTGGACCCATTGTTGGTACAGCAATTTCATTTTTATTTGATATACAAACATTCGGTAGTGCAACAAGGCAATCTCCATTACATATTTGTAAAGATATTAAATTAGTAGAAGGAGCATCTGGAATTCCGGGTCAAGCATTTGAGTTAAGATTTGATTGGAACCCATTTGAAAGTAATTTTCACTTCACCGGTGAAACAGGAGGAGATAAGAAAAATTATACTAGTTTAGGAGCATGGTGGTTTATGCAATTTCCATATATGAAAATACCTACATTTTCAAGAGATGTTGGTGATGTATATAAAAATCCTGTTATAGATACTAATAATTTAACATTAAACCATAAAGGAGAATATGGATGGAATAGAGGTCTTGATAGTGAAGACTTGGGTAGAATACAAACAATTCATTTTAAAGCAAGATTATCATTATATGGCTCAATTACTGGAGGTTTGGTTCTTGGTTATGCAGATATGCCTATGGTTTGTTGGGCTGTAGATATTTTTGATAGAATTTGGTACACACCAATTAAGATATCAAGAAACGGACAATATGATGTATTTGATTTGTCATTTGGTGAAAATTCAGCAGGACAATTACATCATGGAAGGTATGACGAATATCTTAAATTATTTGGTATTGTTTTGGAAACAGATTGGTTGTTAAAAGAGAAAGAATGGTCAGGATTGGAATTTGACTGGAGGTTTGTAAAAGCTATTGGAATATTTTATGAAGCAGGGTACAATAACGAAGGACTATATGTTGCAAGTCAGTTTCCCGATTATGTAAAAAGTATATCAGAACAAGTTGCAGGATCAATATTTCCTTTTATTATTTCTCAAGGATTGCCGGGCGAAGAACATCAACCAAATGATTTACTTATTAATAATGCTAGATTGGCAATAGATGAACTTCATTTTAAAAAACAACTATATACAACTTCAAACAATAAATCACTTCAAACATTAGGTTCTAATTCAAGAGCAATATTAGACCACGATGCATCTGAAGTTGATTACTTAAACTTAAAAATAAAATCACAAGCATCAAGGGAAAGAAAGAAATTTGTTGAACAAGTTTGGTTTATGCAAGGTCACGGAGATGTAAGATTAAGATTTGGTGAAAAGTTTGTTGCAAGTGGAAGTAGAGTTCCCGGCGGTACTCAAGACCTTATATGCAGTGAAGTAAAACATGTTATAGATAATGATGGATATATGGTACATATTACAGGCAAACGAAAGTTTGTTTTTGAAGAGGAGGTGTAATAAATGAGCTATGATAATGATACAGCAGATCACGCAATAAGAGCGTTAAAGGAAGAAGTAGCAAAAATAAGAGAAGAGCAGTTTGCCAAAGCATTTCCACTAAATTCGGGAGGAAGAGGAGGTGGAAAATTAAGCTCTAGTATTGGTGGTTCGTTACCAACTACAGGAACTGCTACATTTATTCCTAATGTAATTAGATTAACCAAAGATACTGGTGTAATAAATAAGTTAAATTATAAAACGCTAGTACCAAACATGGAATTTGCGATAAATGAAACAATTACTGGTGGAACTTCTGGTGCGACAGCAATAATAGGAGATATAGATATACTTACTTCTACTACAGGTGTTTTAACACTTAAACCAAATTCGATAAGCGGAACATTTACTAATAACGAAAATTTAAACGGTAGCATAAATGGAAACGCAAAAGTTGATGGAACGTTATATACACAAACTGGCAGAGGTCATTTAAACGCTGGTTCAGCTTCAATTATTGTAGAAGGTGTAGCAACGCCATATGAAATTCATTTTATAGATAATGCAAAAAACAACGGACAAATAGTGTTATTAAGAGCACAGAATGGTCAAACAATAAGGCTTAGAAGAGCAATAACAACCGATGCTAATACTGGAAATTTGGATTTAGATTCTTCTTTTAATATAATAGAAAATGCAATAGTAATTCTTCAATATCAAGGAGCAAGCAATGTAACTTCTGATGGTGGATGGGTGCCAGTTTTATCAAGTGTTACAAGTGGTGGAGCTGGAAATGTTTTTGATTTTCCTATATTATATCCCAAAGAGGATTTAGGAGATCAGTCTGGAGCTGTTGGTTTATCATTAAATCAAGCAAACGGTCATTATAAGAGAATAAGAATGATAGGAAATATATCATTAACGTTTAGTAGTCCACCACCTTCATCAAATGGATTTAAATTTTATGTGTTACTGGTTCAAGATGGAACAGGAAGTCGTACTTTGACTGCATTACCGGCTTCAGTTAAAAACGGTGCTTCAATATTAACACAAATAGATTCTGCTGTAAATTCACAAACTTTAATACAATTTGTTACGGCTGATGGAGGAGTAACTTATCATGCACAGATAATAGCACCGGCTGGAGCTGGTCAAGATACTCCATGGCAAGTTGATCATGATGCTAATACATATGATCTTTTTAATTTAGATAAATTAAGATTTGCCCCAGCTGGAGGATTTAGTTTTCCTACTGATGCAACAGTAAAGGGACTTTCAACTTCTGGAACGGGAATAGAAGCAAATGTTCCACCATCACAACAATATAGATGGTATATTGGTGGGTTTCCACACATGACATTAGATACTTTTGATTTACTCATGCATGACTTTAATATAAAAGATGTAAGATTTCTTGGGTTTACAGATAGCCCTTCATTTACAGCTCACATAACAAGTGAAACATCGAATGCAAGATTATATTATTCTGTAACAGGTGCTGGTTCTCATCATGCATTTTACGTAGATAATGGAGTAAATGCAAACATGGAAATGAGGTTGAATGTTAATAAATCAAATGTAAATTTGGATATGGTTACAAATGATATTATTAATCTAGATCAAGCTCAATTTGACGCATTTGGTGGGTTTGTTTCATCTATTGATCATGGACAAAGAAGAATCAGTGGTGGTAATTCTGGAATCAATATTAATGTGCCAAAATTAAAAACTGTTAAACTATGGTTTGAAAATACTGGACAAACTAATAGTGATCTAAAATATGAATTTAGACAAGATGGACTTGATATGTATACTAATAATATATTCAATGTTCAAGGAATATTTTTTCCAAATGCAGGAAGTATAATTGATTTAGCTGGATTTGGATTAGAATTTCTAGCTGGTGTAAATCCTCCTTTTGGAACTGGTAATCCGCAAACTATGAACTTTAGAGTAAGGGGACCTGCACCTTCATACACTCAATTAGATATGTTTGTATTGGATGGCTTAGGACATAATACAACAAACGGTGGTGGAATGAAAATGTCTACTGATCTTAATTTACAAACTCAGAATATACATAATGTTGATATGATTAATTTTAGTTCTAATAATGGCATAGTAGGAGGAAATCAATTTGCAATAGCTGGCTCTACTGATGCAAATAGATTAGAGTTCAACGTTCCTTTTTTTAAGAGTTTTAGTTTCAGAGAAAACGATACAGAATTCATGAGTTTAGAAGAAGGATTATTAACAATGAATTTTGTATTCTCTGATCCAAGAATACGAGCAAATCAATTTGAATTACTAACTCATACATTAGGTACTAGTGGAATGGTAGATGGAATGATAAGACAAGTAAATAATGGAGGTTCATTAGATATAATGGTAGGAACTGGTGGATTTATTAGAAACTTAACAAATGCATTTGGCACTTCTTTTATTGGATTTACTGCAGATGCAGATCTTAATATGGGTACATTTAATATCTTTAATTTGGATGTATTACGATATGCTGTAGATAGTGGTGTAATAGGATTTGGAGAATATGGTTCAGCTGTAAATGCAGGGAACACTAAATTACAATGGAGTGTTCCATTAGGTAAGTTTTATGATTGGCAAGTTAATCTTACTTCTATAGCAACTTTAAACACTGCATCATTTCATATGAAAACAAATACATTTATAACAAATCCAAGCATTATAGCAGACGGTGCATTTATTTTAGGTGCAAATCACGCAAATGGAACAACAGGAATGCTTAATGGCGAAGACAGATTAGTGGGAAATGACGTAATATTTAGATCTGGAAATACAAATGTAAACTTAACAACATTAAGTGCCGGTGGAGCAGATAACTTGGGTGATCACACTGCAACACAACCGCTTAATATGGCGTTTAATACAATAACTAATTATTTAGGATGGACTTCTAGTGGAGGACATGCATTTTTTGTAAATGCTGGACTACAAAATTTCCAGTTGGGTAGTTCAACCGATGCTTTTAGATGGATTATTAGTGGTAATCCTACTCCTCTTATGGAATTAGGAATAACTGATTTAAATGTACGTAATAAACAAATAACTAATGTTTCTAATCCTCTCAATAATTTAGATGCGGTAAACCTACAAACATTAAATTCAGCAATAGCAGGAATAGACGTATCAACTTGGTCAACATTTCCAGCTACATCTATTGTAAATTTGGCAAGTAACTCATTACAGAATTTTACTTCATGGACTAATGCTTTTGGTCAAAGTTGGATTGGAGGTCCTAGTGGTCAAAGTTTCAATATTGGTGCTGGTGATTCTTACGATTATAATGTGAACGCTGTTCCTAAATTTTCAATAGGAAGTGTAGAGAATGATTCGTTTGTAAATTTAAATATGAATGGATTTAAAGTGATAAACAGTGGAGCAACAGTAGGAGGAGATGCTTCAACAACTTTAACTACAAAAGGCTATGTTGATTCATTGGTTGGTGGTGGTATTGATACAACAGCTAACTTTACATGGACTGGTTCTCATACATTCAACGGTGCATCTGTTAGTTTAATTGCACCAGCGATATTTATTGGAAATTCTATTGCTGATGGTATTTCTGTTGGCGGAAGATTTGTAACTGATCTTATTAGTTCTAATCTAAGTGATTTGGGAGAATTTGGTAATAGGTGGAATGTAATATATGGTAATAGTTTACAATTACAGTTTGGAGCACAAATAAATAACATTACTACTAATTCTTCTACTAATAATAATACATCTGTGATGACATCGCAAGCAGTTCAAACATTAGTGGCAAGTGTAGGAGGAGTATCATTGAGCGGAACAAATACATGGACTGGTATAAACACATTTAATAATGGAGTATTATTCAACAGTGCTGTCGGATTTGTTGCTGGTTCTATACAACCTACAGCTATAACAGGAACAGCAGTAAACTTAAACAGTACACAAACTATAACTGGAACTAAAACATTTACACAAGCAACATTTAACATAAGTGGAAACTTGAATCAAGATGGTGGACAAATAGGATTTAGAGGTAGAACACCACAATCAATAACCACAATGCCAAGTGCTCCAGCTACTTTGGCTGGATTACAATCAACATTAAACTTGTTATCTTCTATATTAAGAGGGATGGGAATAGTAGGCTAATAGGTTATATAGAAGAATATGGTAATGTGGCTATGGCAATAAGCGATGAAGTTCTTGAACAATTAATTGGTAAATTGTATGTAAGTTTAAAGGAAAAAGTAGATGCTGAACAACAAATAAATCAATATATTAATGCTTTAATATCTATCAGAAAGAATGAAGATGGTTCTTTACCTATAGATATATTTACTGGAATTCCAATAACGGAAGAAAGAAGAAGTGAAATATTAGAAGCGACAATAGGAAACTCAGTTCAATTTGTCGGGGGTGAATAGTAATGAGTAAGAATAAAGGTGCAAAATCGGTATCAATGCCTGAACCTAAAGGAACAGAACCAAAAACTCCACCACAGCCAGAGCAACAAATGACTGAAGATCAAGCATTTATGGCATATATAAATAACTTAATGAGCAATGTTATCTTAGAACACGAAAATGCAAAAACAGGTTCTATTGAAGCAATCAAAAACATAGGTCAAAAGCTAAATCTTTACATGCGAGAGGTAAGTAGATTAACAAAGGAAAACGAAGCACTTAAAAAACAAGTAGATGAACTAAAGAAAAAGTAGTTCATTTATATTACCCTTTTTGGTAACTATGTGTAACATGACTGAGTTATCACAAGAAGAAAAAGATAAACAATGGCTTGACTTAAAGAAACAATGGAAGATAAAGAAAGGTCAAGAAGCAGGAGATCCAGAAAAGGCGAAGAAACAGATAAATAAGATACAGAAATTACTAGATTTAGACGTGACTGACTTTGATAAAGAAGTGCCAACTAAAGAAGTGAAAGAATATACTGATGCTGAGGCAGAATCATTATTTACAGAAGAACAAATGGAAAGAATGGAAAAAGGAGTTAAAAGAGCAATAGCAATAAAACATTTGTTATCTGGAATGATAGTTAGTCATTTTCCAACATTGAAAGGAAACGCACCGGGAATTGGTCAAGTAGTAAATATAACATACGATTTAATAAAAGAAGATTTGAGAAATTTAATAAAAGATGACACAAAATGAATGTAAAAACAACAATAAAACTTGGTGACAAGATTGATACATTTGATGATGCCAATTCTTCATTTGGATCAAATGAACGTAATCTAGAACAGTTAGCAAAGTTTAAAGCATACATGAATGTAATGATAATGGCAATAGAGGACAAAGACCCAGAAATGAAAAACAAAAGAATAGAAGTGATTATGGAATTTGAAGATGATGGGTTTTATCTTGTATTAGGAAGAAAACCAAGAGAGGTAACTGAATTTGGCACCTAGAAAAAAAGAAGAAATAGAACAAAGCTTAAAGGAAGTTGATGAAGCACTTAGCTTTAATTTGGCAGATATAGAAGGAATTGGACCTGTTAAATTAAAGAAATTACAAGAAGCAGGAATATTAGATGCAACTGATTTAATAATAAGAGGACCCAAAGAATTAGGCGTATTACTTGATATGGATTCTAGTGATACAACAAAAATGATAGAAGATGCACGAACATACTTGCGTGATAAAGGAGTTGTAGCAAAAGCAGTATTTACAGGAAGAGAATTTTATAATTATATGACATCAACAAGATATACATTAAGTAGTGGAGTAAATGGATTTGATGAAATGATGAGTGGTGGATTTGAAAGTAGTGCTATAACTGAACTATATGGAGAGTTTGGAGCTGGAAAAACTCAGTTTTGCTTTATGGCAACCATTATGGCACAACTTCCTTACAAGAGAAAATGTTTTAAATGTCATGAGGTATTTGAGGATCAAAAAATAGAAAGATGTCCAACATGTGATGTAAAAACATTAACAGTTGGCGGGTTATCTGAAATAGGAAAGCCTTGTCGTGTTATTTATGTTGATACTGAAGGCACGTTTAGACCTGATAGGATAGAACAACTCATATATGAACGCGGTTTGGTTCAAACAAAAGAACAAACTAAAATGGAAGAAAAAAGAAAAGATCCAAAACAACCACTTAATGACGAGGAACGCGAAAAAGCTATGAAGTTTTTTGATAATATAATATTGATTAAAGTTGCAAATGCTGGACATCAGCTTTTAGTTGGTCAAGAATTAGGTTCATATATAAATCAAGAAGGGCAACCTCCAGTAAGACTTTTGATAATAGATTCTATTACAGCAACATTTAGGCTTGATTATTTTGGAAGAGGAGAAATAGGTGAAAGACAAGAGAAACTAAAGAGACACATAAAGCATGTATCACGACTTTGTGAAACATACAATATAGTTGGTATCGTAACAAACCAAGTATTACAATCACCTACTGGTTTTGGCGATCCAATAAAGGCATCAGGTGGAACAGTATTATCACACACATCTACGCATAGGATATATCTAAAGAAAAGTGGTAAAAAGGTAGTAGCTATCATAATAGATTCACCAAATCACGCAAAATCTGAAGCCATATTAGAACTTACTAATAAAGGAGTCGAAGACGCGAGTGCATAAACAAACGTTTATATACACTAGGGTATATAGGACTTGTTAATGAAGCGTATAGAATATTATTTAAAAAGTGCGGAAATATACTCTAATCTAGCAATATCAGAACAAAACTTTGACAGAAAAACAACATATCAAACTAAATCTGAAGCTGATTTAATAACGGCTAAGTATTATTTAGAGGATTTGGAGAAATAAATCATGACTTGTAAAGGCGTTTGTGTAAGACATAAAGCATCAAAACCAAGAGGCATAGGAAGATATGCTTCTGGACAAAGACGATGTCAGATTTGTGAACTTTATATGAATTGGGAAGGATTATGGTGTCCATGTTGCGGATACAGATTAAGATCAAAACCAAGAAATGTTACATATAAGGAAAGACTAAAGGAAACAGTTTTTAAATCTGGGACCCATGTAAAAATATTCAAAGATTGGAGAAACTGCAAAGGATTTGAATTCAATGCTATTCTAGTAAAACTAATAGAACCACAATGTGGGGAAGGTGGAGCAGAATGGAGTATAAGAAAATTAGATGACTTTACAAAGAACCCCGAATGTCCAACTGAGAATCGAATCATTAATATAGAGAAGAAAGATAAAGATCAAAAGTACGTGGTATTAGATGAAGTATAGTATAGATTTACGACAAAACAAAAATGGGGAATGGAAAGTACGTACTAAGGCAAATGTGCCATACTATGAACAAGTGGCATTTGATAGGCGAGTGAAAGAAGCATTAGAAGAAAATGGTTTTACACTATTCAAATTAATAGGTGTTGACGAATGAGTGGAAATCAAACTCAACGTGGAGAAATCCATAATTTTTTCAATGAGTATAGGATAAAGGTTGAACATCATCAAAATGCAACCGGAAGATGGCAATTAGGATTCAAATATCAATCTAATGACGAGGATCTTGCAATAGAAATGGCAATAAAAAAAACACTACAATATGTCAATGGTATGAAAGAAGCAGGACTTCCGCCAGTTGAATTAAAAAACTTAAATTTCGTACAAAAAGAAAAAAAGGAGGAGAAATAAATGGGAGAAGGAGACGACGAAGTTCATGTTAATATAGAAAAAACCGATGACGAAGAAGAAATAAACGCAAGAAATGAAGTAAATATTTCTCTTAATGATAGTACAAGTGAATACAACAGAAACGCAAATGTGACAGTCAAAAGCAAGGACAAAGACGTTCCAGATTTGATGAAAATAGCACTTGAAGCGTTAGAAAAGATTAGAATTAGTAAACAAACTAATAAAAACGATAAAGCGGGTCAACACTTTGGTTAAAATATTCGGCAAAAAGAAGAAAGAAGTAATAACAAATACTTCTGGTTCTGTTTCAATAGACGCTTCAGTATATTTTGGCGGTTCCAAGATAGGAGATATTATGTATGTAAGGGCAAAAGAAATTAAAGGACAAGACTACATGGAAATGTTGATAAGATTGGAAGTAGGTTCAGGTATAGAACCACAAATTGTTCAAGTATTAGCTAAACAAGGACTACATATAGGAAGACCAGCAAATGACTATTAATGATATACGTTTTAATCCATTGGTATTAACTGACTGTTATAATCTTAGTCACTGGTATCTCAAAGAAAATCAAGATTATGAAATATCACATATTTACAACAGATCAAGACCAATGATACTATATGGATTTAACGAAATTGTTATAAATCTGTTAAATCAAAAGATTCAAGAGTCGATGGTTATGGAAGCAGACGAATGTGCTAGAAAAATGGGTATGAAGTTCCCTGTTGATATGTGGATGAATGTTATAGATAAACTTCATGGTTGGATACCACTTCAAGTAGAAGCAGTTCCAGATGGTACATGGGTTCCACAAGGAACGCCATTCGCTCAAATAACCAATACAGATGAAGGTTTTGGTGAACTAGTAACATGGTGGGAAGGAATATTTTTACATTCATATTTTCCTAGTGCATGTGCAACGAGAGCACTTGAAATGAAGAATTATTTGGTAGAAAATAAATTGCCATTACATAGATTTCATAGCTTTGGATTTAGAGGGCATCGTTCATTGGAAGACGCATATTGGGCTACTACAGCATGGAATATGTTCTTAACAGGAACAGATGATTTTCATGGTCAATATCATTGTCCTACGGCAAAATTAGGAAGCATTCCAGCAACAGCACATAAAACTATACAACAGTTTGATAGTGAAAAACAAGGATTTATTCATGCTATTGATCAAGTAAAAGAAAAAGGTCACAATATAGTGGCACTTGTAATTGATACATATGATCCAAGTCGTTTCATTCATGAAATGATGCGAGATGTATTAGAACACGCAGAAAAACAAGGAGTCCATGTTGTATTAAGACCTGATTCAGGTGATGTATTAAGCCAAACTATACAGATTTATGGATTAGTGAAGTTTTGGGAGTTCAAAAATGTATCAATGATAATAGGAGAAGGAATGTCATTTGAAAAGGTAAAAGAATATGATAAGATATTAAAGGAAAAAGGAATACCACTTGAATTTATGAGTTATGGAATAGGAGCTGGTTATTATAATGATTTAGATAGAGATTATCTAGGTCATGCCATGAAAACTGCATATTCAAACGGAAAAGACAGAATGAAGCTAACAATATCAAATCCGTTTAAGAGATCAATTCCCGGCTGTGTTAATATTATAAAAGAGAATGGTAATTTAGTTGTAGATTATTCTAGTAAAGGACTTTATCAAACAGTTTATGAAATGGATGAGCATTCAACGCGTCCTAAATTATTAAGACAAAAATGGAGTGATATTAGAGAATTAGCACTTGAACAAAATACATCACAAGAAAAAATAATATTATCAGAACTAGTAAAAGCAAATATAAAGAATTTTGAGGGGAAATATTTACATGAAAAGATGCCCACAGTGTAATACAGAGTGGAAAGACGAAGTGCTTCATTGTTTGAAGTGCTCTGGATATGTGGAAGTACACAAAATTGACTAAGATAGTTTGTTTATCTGATACACATGGGTTTCATCATCATGTAAACGTTCCAGATGGTGATATATTATTACATGCGGGGGATTTAACAATGTCGGGAGAAATAGACGTATTAATGGATCTTAATGATTGGTTTGGAAAACAACCACATCCATATAAGATAGTAATAGCTGGTAATCATGATATATCATTAGGAAAGGATAAAGCACTTGGATATAAGATATTTACTAATGCCTATTATCTGTTAAATAATACTGTAGAAGTAGAAGGAATAAAAATTTGGGGTTCGCCTTATACGCCATGGAATAGTGAAGTTTATAACTATTTTGCATTTGGTAAGCCTAGATATGACATGAAGGGAGCATGGAAAGGGATGCCAAGAAATGCAGATATATTGTTAACTCATTGTCCACCAAAAGGCATATTGGATAAAGTGGCAGAAACAGGATTTAATCCCAACGAACATGTAGGCGATGAGTTATTACTAGTAAAAATTGAAAGAAACAAGCCAAAATATAACATATTTGGACACATCCATGAAGGATATGGAATTCTCAAGAAAAAGGATACTACATTTATAAACTGTTCTGTAGTGAATGAAAATTACAATTTGGTTAACGAACCAGTAGTCATAAAATGCTAAGTGGCTATAAGTATATATTCAGTAAAGTATATACAACTTTCATGGGGAGCAAGTTTAATTACCTACAAACGCCAAAACGTTCTTGCAGAACCTGTAACTATGAGTGGTTTTTAAGAGCGGTTGTAGAGAGAAATAATGTAGGAAAGATTATTGGTGTTGAAACAGTTGAGCCTAAAAATTGCCCTAACCCAAGGTGTAAATCGCCATATTGGAACAAACCATATGTGTTGGGGGTAAAGGCTTAAATTTATTTTTTACTTATGGTGATAAAATGGGAAACAGTAACTGGATATTAAGAAACATGGGCGAACAGGGAAATACTGAATATCGCCGAGAACAAGTTAGATGTGCTAGGATTTTGAGAGATAGATTGGGAGTGGCTTTAGTTAAACAAGAATATGTAGTAAAGAATTTAAAGATTGATGGTGCAAGTGCTCCAAATTGTGTTTTGGATATTGCTATTCCATCTGAGAAGATCGCCATTAGATTAATGGGTGCTATACATCAAGCTTCCAAAAAAAGAGGTATAAAGGATTGGTATCAAAAAGAAGCCCTTGGTCAGGCAAAGTGGGCAGTTTATGATTTTTATGCAGATAAATTTCCAAATTTGTGGAACCCTAAAAGAAGTCATGAAATAGATATGGCATCAAAGGAGGAAGTACTCAAAGCATTAGGTTTATGGGATGATCCAAGTGAAGCGAGAGCCTCCAAAGTGTAGAAATTGTGATAAGACCTTGGCATGGAAGCCATGGACAGGTATACCACAACCACCAATAGATCCAGCAACTGGTGAACCATGTAATTGTTGGAGAGACAAAGACAAACAACGATTTTTAGGAAAAGACGCATATGCAAAATGTCTTTATTGTGAAGGTTACTATCAAAAAGATAAGGGAAATAAAGAACATGAAAGACTTTATCATTCAGAACAAATTGCAAGTTAAATTTTTATTTAACTTTAAATTTACTTAATTCACAAACGTTTATAATACAGTTAAATACAAGTGACTATAATGACAGTTTTAACGCTAGAAAAAGAATTATCTGAATATTTTCTTTCAACGAGATTAGAAGATATAGAATCGTTAACTCCTACAACAGTTTTCAAGATATCATTAAAGGACAATGAATTTTTAAATAATGTACTTGGCGAAACAAAAGGTAATTTTAGAAATGTGATTAGAAAAGCACTGATAAAGGCATATATTAAATGTAATTTTAATGATGAACAATTAAGTGAAATATCAAAAACCGTAAAGGAATATCAACGAATAGATTTATTTATAGAAATACCAGTGGATATTACTATCCAAAACATCAGTGCAGAAGAACATGAAAGAAAAATTATTACTTTTGATTGTCAAGTTTCTTCAGTTGGACAAGAATATGCTGAAGCAATTCAAGCACTTTTTATATGTAAAGGTTGTAGAGATGGACAAGAATATTCATTTGATATTTATGAAGAAAGACCGGAATGCCCTATATGTGAAGAACGTTTAACAAGGATAGGAAATTCAGAATCAGAAACAATAAAAAGCATTTATGTAAAAGATGGAAAAGATATAACACTTGATATAGACGATAGAACATTTACAGTAAAGCTTCATCGTGAACAAACAAAACAATTTAAAATGAATGAATACATAAGAGTTACAGGAATGTTTAAATCAATACCAATGAAGAATACTGAAGTAAGTAAAATAATAATAGATGCAGTAAGCGTAACAAGCATAGAAAAACCAAAGGATAAATTACCAACACCCGAAAAAATAGAAGAATATAAAAAATTGGCTAAGGAAGGAAAATTAAGAGATTTACTGGTTAGAAGTTTTGCTTACTACATTACTGGCAATAGTGATCAAAAAATGGCTCTTTTATTGGCATTAGTTGGTGGAAATAAAACAGAAAATAAGCGTGGAAGAATTCATGTACTTATAGTCGGTCCGCCGGGTTCAGCCAAGTCTTCTACTTCAAAATTCATTAAAGCTGTATCTCGTAAAGGATGTTTAACAAGTATTCCATCTGCTAGTAAGTTTGGATTATTTTTTGGTGTTGTTGATACGCCAGATGGTAAAAAGGCATTAGGAGCAGGAGTTTTGGTAAAATATAATGGAGGACACGTATTTCTTGATGAATTTGAAAAAGGAGATAAAGTGATTTATGATATGATATTAACTGCAATGGAAAACGAAGAATATTCAAGACCGATCACAGGATATGGAAATCCAACCTTTCCATGTAGTACAACCATAATAGCTTGTACCAACCCTGTATTCGCAGAATGGAACGATAGATTATCTATACTGGAAAATCTAGGATTAACAGATAGGGTTGTTTCAAGATTTGACATAGTAATAAGATTATATGATATACCTGACGCACAAAAGGATTTTGAACTTGCCAAGTTTATATTAAACGATGCCAATGAAAAAAGACCTGAAAATACATTAAGCGAAGAAGAATTAAACGAGTTTTTAAATTATGCTCGATTATTAGAACCAACAATGTCAGAAAAAGCTATATATAAATTATCATTAGCATTTTCAGAGAGAGGCAAATATAAGAAAAATTCATTGATAGATAATAGACGAATTGTTGTATCAAAAAGAAAGGCTGAGGCGTTTGCAAAACTGGATCTTCAAGAAGAGGTAACGGAAGAATATGCTGATATGGCTGTTGAATTCTATAAAAAGGAATTAGCAACTTTTGGTCTTACGCTTGCAGAAGCAGATAAACTTAGTCAAACAGGTTTATTAAAAGATATGGGTAGAACATCAAAAGACGTAGCATTTAGAGTATTATATCATGAAATGAAGAAAATTGTTGAGGAAGGTTGTGTATTTGTAGATGATATAGTAACACAAATGGTATCTAGTGGCAAATGGAAATCGGCTGAAGAAGCAAGAATATATATTAGCCAACTAACCAAAAATGGAGTAATATCAGTACAACAACCAAGTAATGAGGTTACATTGGTTTAGTTAATATAAGGGATAGGATGTTAGATATACAATGTTTGGAAGATTAAAGTGTTTATTAGACCACGATTGGAGTCCAGAAGATTATAATGAAGAGGTAAAGGAAAATGGACATGAAGTGGGAGAAGAGATTTTTATTAGATGTCATAGGTGTAAAAAAGTAATGGCTGGAATTGAAAAATTACACAAAGGTGCAATAAAATGGACGGCATATGATAAAGGAGCAATAATGTATGATGTTAACCCTGAATATCTTAAAAAAGAGGGATTAAAACATAAGATTGAAAAATTTAGAGAGGATAACAAATGAGAAAGAGATTGACCAAGAAAGAAAGAGCAGAATACATTAAAAAAAGATATACGGCTAAAACACCTACAATATGTGTAAATTTGTTTGCAGGAGCAGGAGCTGGAAAAAGCACATGTGCAACTGGAGTGTTTACTTTATTGAAACACCATAATATTAATGCTGAATATGTATCAGAATATGCAAAGGATTTGGTATGGGAGGAAAGGCTTCACATTCAAAGAAATGATTTGGATATCTTTACTGAACAGGCAAAAAGACAATTTAGACTTAATGGTAAAGTAGATGTAATGGTTACTGATTCTCCAATTTTATTAAGCAGTGTATATCAAGATCCACTTGATGAGTTATATCATGCCATGGTAATGAGGGAGTTCAAAAAATATAATAATTTGAATTTTTACATAAAGAGGGTAAAACCATATCTGAAAATAGGAAGACAAGAAAGCTTTAATGGAGCAAAACTAATAGATAATAAGGTTAAGGAATTCTTAAAGAGAGAGCAAGTGCAATATGAAGAAAGACTTGGCAATAATGAAACTGTTAACTATATTACAGGGCTTGTATTGAATCTATTAGGAAAGAAGCAGGAGTACTTCATTACGAGGAAATAATATGGTTTGTGAAGGAGAATTTAATGTTCATGTGTATGACGGTTCAGTTCATTTTGGTCGTAATAGATTAATAGATTTTATTCCAGAAGTACAAGAAATTTTAAAGAAAGGAGGAACAGTTACTGAAGATACTGGTTTACATATTTGGTGGGATTGTGAAACAGAAATGCCAGAAAGATGGAATAAAGATCCAGTATCATATAGTTTATTGGATAATAGATATGATAAATATAAATCGGGGTTATGGTAAATGACAGTTGAAATATATATAGATGAAGATAAAAAAATATTGATTGTGGGTAAACCTAGTTTTGAATATGAAGTGACTCATACTGAATACTATCCAGAAAGAGATGTAAAGAAGATATGGATAAAGAAATTGAAAGAAGATCATATACCATGGACAGATCCAAGGAGGCATCCATAATGGAATCATTAGAAGATAAAAGACTAGGGGAAGAAGTAATAAGAAGATTCAAAGAAACACAGAAACAGTTAGTAGTTGGTGGAGAAAAGCGTAGCAGGACAGTTCATGCTTCACATATTACAGGGGCATGTATGAGAAAGAGTTGGTACGAGTTTAGGGAAAAGCCAGAACCACTTAGTGCAGAATCCATTGCTAATTTCTATGTTGGTCAGCTTCTACATAGAGAAACACCATTATCAAGAAAAAATGAGGTTAAGTTTAGTGCCAATATAAGGACTATGAAACCAATAGATGTAAAGGATATTAATGATTATAATTTGTTTGATTGTGTTACAGGAACGGCAGATGATTTGATTGAATGGGAAGGGGAATTAGTTATAGCAGATAAGAAAACATGGTCATCATTAAAGATAAACTACAGAAACGGCGGTTCTTATGAAAAGAAAGAATTAACAGAGCCAGATGAAAGCTATGTAAATCAACTTAATATCTATAAACTATTGAACTATATTTGTGATGGTGTACAAGCAAAAAAAGGCGTTCTTCTTTACTTGGATAAGGCGACTTCATTTAAAGATCCATTGCCATTTGTATTTGATTTAAAGCCAGTAGATGAAATTAGATTATGGGTAACAGATAGATTAGATAAAATAAAACAATTAGTAGAGCCGGATAGGGTTATTACTAAATATTGTAAATATTGTCCATTTAGAAAGATATGTGATCCACCAAAAGAGTTGATACCACCATGGTCTTAGGATTCGGTAAAAAAGATATATTTTATGCTGGAGGCAAATTAAGACCGGGCGAAACTAGGATTCAAAAGAATTTTAGACTTGGTTGGAAACCAAAAGGATTTCTTATTGATGAAAACACCGCAATGTCCAATGAAGATATTGAAATGTTTCCACAATATAAGATAATGAATAGTAAAAAGAAGTTCAAACGTGGAACTGATGATAGATTGCTTATTCGATGGGTAAAAGAAAGTGGTTGGGTTTTAGTTACAAAAGACATTCGTATGGCTATAAGAGCACTTATGGAAGGTGCTCCAGTATTAATGATTAACGAGGACTTTAAGATAATTTCACTAATGGAAACTAAAGTACATCCAATAAAGGAATATCAAGGGCTGTTTGACTATTTTGTGAAGCGATATGAATTCTAAGTGGAGGGGAATAAAAACAAAATCCGAAAAAATTGGTGAATATATACCAATTACAATAACTAATAGGTTAGGTCAAAAATCAATACACTTACCAAGGATAGACGACAAAAAGCGATGGGCTGGTTATCCGGGTCTGGCTGGTACGGCAAGAAAAATAGCACAAATGATACCATCGCCATGTATCACTTATGTAGAACCATTTGCTGGAACAGCCAAGGTTTATCAAGAAGCATTAAAAAGAAAAGATGGATTTAGAATTCAAACGGCAGTTTTAAACGACAAATCAAATTTTATTCGCGTATGGTTATACAAAGAGTTCCTATCATCAGCATTTATATCTAATGACGATTTTGTTGATTGTATGAAGCATTGGGATGACGAATATACGTTCTTTCTTATTGATCCACCATGGAACAAAAGCTATTATCTACAGAAATTTTCATGTTTTAATAGGGAAAGTGTAAGAAAGTACGATGAAGAAGTCATAGAACTTTGTAAGAACATGAAAGGAAAATTCATAATTACAACACGTAAAGAGAACAAAACAATGCTTAAATCGGGGTTTAGAAACAAATTGGTAAAAAGCGAATATGTGGTAAGTGGTAAATATCCAGAAGTATTGATTACAACTAATATTTAGGTATAGAAATGCTTATATTGCAATAATTTTAGTATATGCTTATAAAGTAGAAAATCTAATTAAATTTATGTCTGACCCTTCATATAGTGATATCAGCAATGATACGCCATCCTTAGAGATGGTAAGTGAAGGTGAACTTTGGAACGAATTAAGTCCGGAGACAAGAACCACAATTTTAGGTCAGAATGTGGGGACAGAGACAAACATTTCTAATAACACAAAAAATGTATACCAAAAGGATTTGAAAAGTAGCTCATACGAAAATATGAGTTATTATTCACTTCCTCCAACAGTTCAATTCTATGTTTCTAATAGATTGCATGAAATGGGATACTTTAGTGATTCTTATGGAGCAAATGTATATGAAGTAGATGGAGACAATAGATACAAATGTAAGGATTGTGAGGAAACATTTACTGCAGAAGAAGACTTTAGAGTTCACAGAAAAGTGAACCATGACAATGAGGAAAGTGAAACAGAAAGCCAAGAAGCTTATTTCAGATCACTTGATATTGATCCAGATTTAACAAAAGATAATTTAAGTTGGGCGAGACGAGTGATAAGAGGGGAATCTGCAAGGCAAACATTTCCACAAGAAGAAGGTCCTACAATAACAACACCAAAACTTCCAAAAGGAAGAAAGGAATATGACGATAATCCAAATCATTATTTTTATGACAATAAATTATTCAGAAAAGGAACAAGAACACCATATGAACAAGAAGGAAGACCTGCCTCAGAAGCAAGTCTTTTAATTGAAGTTGAAGAAGAAATTCTAAATAAATACGGATGGGAATCAACCAAAGATGTAGAAAAGAGTCAAACCAATAGAGATATTTATGCAAATGAAGTAGCACAAAAAGTTACTGCAAGTGAATTACATCCAAGAACATTAAGAATATTAGATTCTGTTAATAGACCACTTTTATTTAAGACATTGTTAAAACTTGGTGCAGGGGAAACACAGCCAGATGAATATGATGAACAAGTAAAAGAAGAGAAACCAATACATCAACATTATGATCCAGAGCATCCACATGAACATAATGACTTTGATACTTACTTTGGCGATAAAGTAGCAGAAGAAGATATTTCAGAAGAAGAACACACAGGCAAACATACAGAAATGGCAGATGCGATTCAAAGAGAAAATCCAGAATATTCAAGGGATAGAGCAATGAAAATAGCAAATGCACAAATTAACAAATATGGATTAGAATCACATTCAAACAAAAAAGTGCCAGACTTACTTAATGAAGTAGATATGAGTGTAATAGAAGTAGAAGCACAAGAATATAATATTGATGAAAAAGATAATATAAAAGCTAGTGAAGCAAGAACTTTATCATCCTATATAGGTAATAAAACAAAAGGTGGAGAATCACTAGCAGATATCATGGAAGGTGCATTAGATGTACCTGTAGTAACAGAAACTGTTGATGAAGTAATCTACAACAGAAAACTTAACGGTTATCACGAAGATAAAATAGCAAGAGAACTATTTATTAATCATGGTTTAGAATACGAAGACGCCATAAGCAAAATAAGAGGCGTTGAAGTTTCAGATGACGACAGAGTAGCAAATACTTTGTTTGGAAAAAGGCTATCTGAATGTAATCAAGCCGAGATTGGTGAAATGAGGCTATATGCCGGTGAAGCCAAAAAGAATACTACAGGTGTGAATTATGATTGAATGTGGAGTTTGCGGAAAAGAGTTTGAAATTGAAGAAGAATATAAAGATCATGTAGCACAAGCTCATGAAGCAATGAACAATATTTATTCAGAAGTATTTTGTTTAAAAAAGGCAGAAGAAAAAACATGTCCTTCATGTCATGGCTCAGGTAGCGTATCTTCTAACGGCGAAACCGAAGATTGTCCAAGATGTTTAGGTAATGGAGTAATATCAAGTGAAGCAAATGCAAACGAAGATAGTATGGATGATTATCAATACAAACAGCAATTTGGTCATGATTGGCGCGATGATAAAGCAAGGAAAGAAAGACTAAAAAAAGAAGGAAAAGAAGGAGATCCTATTGGAGATTGTCCAAGTTGTGATAGACATACATTATATGGAAGTAAATCTGGAAAATATTGTACAGTTTGTGGATATGAAGATAAAGATTCAAGTAAAGAAGGTTCATTTGATAATATAAGAAAAGTAGACAGTTTAGGAGAATCATGGGGAATAATAGAAAAAGAAAAGAAAGCACAATTATTTGAATCTCTTGGCATTAATCAAGGCAGTGCATATACATTAGCTAATTTAGATTGGTATAACTTATCTCCACAACTTAAGAAAGATGCTTCAGAAGCATATGCAAAAGAAGAAGATTTGGTAATAGATAATGATGAAGATTTGTATGCTTTACATAAAGGAATTATGGATAAACCGGTAAAAGATGATGAAGAAAAAGAGATTAATGAAGCATATAGAGACTTTTATGATATAGAAAAATACCACGATTCACCCGACTATAAAAAAAAAGCTAATGAACAAGGATTAGATGATGAATGCCCTTTTTGTAAGGAAAAAATTAAGGAACCAGAAACATTAGATTGGCACATGGAACAAGAACATGGTGTTCATATTCCAAGCCAATACACACAAACTGGAATTCAAGGAGCAATGGCAGATACCGATTTTGATTCTTTAGGTTCTGACTTTTATTCTGAAGCAAATCCAAACCACGCAGACGATGGAAAATTTTCAAGTGTTGGTGGAAGTTCAAGTTTAAATGATTCACATAAACAAGCACTTGATAAATATATTGAAAAGCATGGTAAAGAAGATTATAATGTAATTGGTTCGCTTGGTGGTTGGGATGAAAATGTACATTTACCAGCAAACATTTTGAAACAAGTAAAAGGAGCAAACCATGACGAAATGTTAGATTATATTAGATCAAAAGTTGGTAATGAAGCAAAAGATAGACCAGTTGTAGAAGGAGATCCAGTTCACGTTGTGAGCCAACAATGTTTTGATTGGGAGGGATATGAGATTGATTGTGAAAGTGGAGAAAGAATAGGAAAAGGTTACAGCCAAAGTAAAGCTTATCAACAATTTTTAAATGAAGCATATGACGAATGGACTTGCAGTAAATGTGGTGTAAAACTACCATATGGAAAATCTGTTGGTGATCATCTACTTGATCATGGAATTACATTTGAAGCAAAAGAAGAGTTTGATTATAATTGGGCTTGTCCTAGATGTGGTAACAAGAAAGTAACCACAAAAAAAGACGAATATGGAAATCCTATTGGTAGGTCATGTCCAAAATGTGGTTTGGGAAATGAAGCAAAAGCAGAGGAATCTGATTATTCTAGTTTAAGCACAGAAGAACTACAAAGACGACTTCAAAGAGCTGAAGATAAATTACCAACACTTAAAACACAAGGAGGTCTTTGGGCTCTAACGGGCGAAATTAACGCATGTAGGAAAGAGTTAAACAATCGGGGTATTTCAACAGGGAGTATAATTGAATCAATAGCAACAGAAGCCAAGTGGCAATGTGATAATTGTGGAGCACAATTTGAAGACGCAAGTGGAGCAAGCAAGCATGAAAATGAAACAGGACATCACGATATGGGATTTTCTACTACAGTAACTATGCCAAAAAGTAAGTTTGAAGAAGCAGATAAGGATGATTTAAGCAATGATGAGTTTATTCAAGGAATGATGGGCATAAGAGCAAAACTTAAGAAAAAATATGGCAACAAATCGCCAGAAGAATTAGAACAAATGGGAATTTGGTTTGGTCCTGAATCAAAAGCAGGGGAAGCAATTCCAGATGAAGCTTTTTATAAAACTTACACAGAAGAAGAAGTTAGAGCATTAGGAGCAAAGAATCCAGTAATGGATGAATATAGCGGTGAATGGTATTGGAACAATTATGTTTGGAGACTTCAGCATGGTGATGATATATCTAATCGTGATGGTGCAGATGAAGCTGGGAATTTTTTACCTGATGGTAGTCATTTAGGAGTACCGGTTGGATATGAATATTCATGTAAACAGTGTAGTGGAGTGGGAATGTACCCGACAGATTATGATAGTGGTCGTGGACCCAAATGTAATAGATGTAATGGTACTGGTATTGAACCCGGAACTGATAGAACAAAATATATGAAAGGCAATGAAGCAAGAGCAGATCATTTACTTGATGTTTGGAACAAACAATTTGGAGAAGATGCACCACAAGACGCAGAAGGTGCTTTACAATTTCTATTGGATAATGGAATAGATAGAAAAGAGGCAGTTAGAGCTTTACAAGACGAAGGTGCGTATATCAATGAAACAAGAGCAAATGAAATTAGTGGACAATATACAAAAGAATGTCCCGAATGTGGAAAATTAATTAATGTTGATAAAATGGAAAATCATAGACTAGAAGAACATGGCGATGTGGCAGTTGATGAAGGAGGACCCGGAAGTGGAAGAAAAAAAGATGATGATAAAACAGCGAGTGATTATGATGAAGGTGTTAATGCTTGGGTTAACCAAACCACAAGTAATCCAAGGTGATAAATAATGACAGAATATGAATCAGACGAAGGAAGATGGGATTATACGGAAGGCGACAAGCCAGAATCACAGACTCAAAGTGACTATGATCCAGAGGAATTAGAAAGAGCAAGAATAAGAATGAAGGCAGAAAAAGATCCTTCTACTCCATATGAATATCAAAAAGGACAAGAAGACATTAATGAAACTTATATTGGAAGCGATGTGAAAAGCGAAGGTAGAGGTTGGTGGTGCAACACATGTAAAAAAGAGTTTTCTTCACCAACAGAAGCAAAAACACATGGAGAGAAATACGAAGACCACCTAGTTCGTGAATATAGCTTAAATGATCAAGCTGACTTTGAATATGAACAAAGACATCCAAAAAACGAAGAATCATATGCAAATGAAAAGAATCCAACAGCAAAAGAATGGTGGGAAGAAGAAGGATGGAAGGATGCTGAATGGCAATGGGGATTAAAAGGTTATAGTACTCATTGGAATGAACTTAGTTGGGAACAACAAGATACAATAACTAAAAAGTTTAATGCAATGCTTGATGAAGAACCAACTTTGTTTGAATCACATGCAACAGAAAAAGGAGAGACATATATATTTATGTGGAGAAAAATGGATACAGGAATGCGAGAGCAAATGTTAGGTTCATTAGGATTTCATCAAGGAATTGTTATATCTGAGGCAAATCTGGATTGGGAAGAATTGCCTGATGCTCATAAGGAAGCACTTAAAATAAAAATGAATGAATTATTTAGAGAAAGTGCAAGTGATGAATCCATAGCAATAGAAAGAGATTTCTACAAAAGCAATAAAGAAATGAATGATCAAGCATGGGAAATCATGGCACAAGAAGAATTTGGTAAATCAGTATCTCAATTAACAGATAAAGAATATAAGTGGATAGAAGACCTTATGAATGACTATGGCAATACCATGAATCCAAAAGACAAACCAAAAGGGGAGGCTATAGATGGTCATACTCCAGAAGAAATGATAAAAAGAGAACATGAATTAATGGGTGAACAACCAAAAGAGGAAGAAAAGAAAATACATCAACAACTTAAGAAAGAATTTGGTGATGAAGAATCAACTATAAGTGTATCAGGACCCCCAGCAGGAACACAGCCACCAGCTAATATATGGGATGAATTGGATAAAAAAGCGAATGAGTTCGAGCCAGAAAGACAAGGAAGAAAGGTTAAGATTAACAAAGGAGATTACGCAGGAAAAACGGGAAAAGTTGGAGCAATTCCATTGATAGATGACAATTCATTCTTTGTAAGAGTAGATGGAGTTCATAACGAATATGAAGATGGAATAAAAGTAAATGTAAACGATGTTACATTTTTAGGAGGAGAATTATATGAAATATATGAACAAGTTGAAGAAGTTAAAGTGCCAGAATATAAAGTAAGTCACTCTGAATTTGCATGGGAAAGTCTTCCACACAACTTACAAACAAGATTAGGTAGAGGATACACAAAAGTTACTCCTATACAATGGGGTACAATGACTAAAGCAGAAAGAACTAGTAAGCTAAAAGAAATAGGTGAATCACATATAAAATCTGATGTAAAAGGTTGGTTAGATAAAACTTTTCCTACAGAATATGAGGAACCACAAAAAGGACTTGATTCGGAAACAAAGGCAAATGAAGAAGTAAATGATCCAAAAGATATTAAACTTTTAGATAGACTACTAGATAACGAATTAGAAGAGGAAAAAGAAGGCGAAGATGAAGAAGAAGATATTGCAATATTACTACAGTTATTAGCCCCCAATGAGCCCATTGGTGAAGCAGATAACTTTAAAGAAGAAGAACATCCAAGAGATCAAGGTGGACAATTTACAAGTAAAGGTGTCGGAACTGGAGATGGAGGATTATCAAGTAAATCAAATTCTGATTTAAATAAGATTTTAGATGATCCATATTCAAGTAAGGATCAAAGAACTGACGCAGAAAAAGAATTAAATAAAAGAGAAGATGCACAAAAATTAACGAAAGATTATCAAGATTATTATACAGGACAGAGAGAAGAAGATGATATACCAACACCAAAACCAAGAGAAGAACCAATAACACCAACAATGCCTGAACCATTGGTTGATAAACCAAAAAACCAAAAGAAATTTGATACAATTAAGAGTAAAATCTTACAGGATATGGGAGATCCAACTGAAGGTTATTATCAGAAAAAGAAAGACATTGTAACAAGTTTGAAGGGATTTCCAACTAATGGAGGTGATATAGAAGGTCTTGGAGTAAGATATAAAGCACCAATAATGAAATTACACTTACAAGAAAAACATCCTAACTCAAAATGGTCAGTAAGAACTGAATACTTTTCTGGCGGAAGTGCCATTAATGCACACTACTTAGGTGGAGAATATCCTTATGGTGCATCCGAAATAGGATCTATTTACAGCCAAACAGGAGCAGGATATGATCCACAAACAGACTATTTCCCAATAGATAACTATGTATCAGTTTATGACGGAAGACCGTATGAGGGAAGACCAAGAGGAGATCCACAAACTATAGCAAAAACTAGAGATGCTAGATTAAGAAGCTGGATAGATGCTAGACTCGAAAATGTTGATTATCGTGAAAGAACTAATTGGAGTTGGGGAGTAGCAAAGGATTTAGTTGAAAAAGGTAAACTTATACCATATGAAGGAATGACAGAAGACCATAAAGCTATAATAACCAATACATGGAACGAATTTAAAGAACAAGAAAGAAAAGAAAATGCTGGTGAATCTTACGCAAAAGAAGATGCCTATGATGATGCTATAATAATTTCAGAATGGGGAAAATTAGAAGGAGATAAACAAGGTGAATTATTAGGTATCGATAATGTAGGATGGAGAAGTTTTTCTTCTCTTAATCCAACAGAACAGGAACAAGTAAGATTTGCTTTAGGAAATGAATCATACAAAAAAAAAGCTATTGAGTTAGATTCTATTTATAATCAATTTACAGATCCATTAGATGCTCCTACGGGAAAAAATATAATGGATAGTGTAAGGGGATATAGTGAACCAGAAGCAAATGGACAAGATATTAGTCAAGAAGAAATAATAGAAAAAACTCCACCTAAGATAGAATATCAATATTACAAACAATATCCATTTGGTAGAATACAAAAAGGATTTTATGGAGAAGTTGATAAAACATGGTGGAAAGGTGCATCATATGAAGAAAAAGCAGAAGAATTAAAGAACATAGGATTTGGTATGGGTGCAGATATAGGTAGTGCTATAAATCCATTGGTATATAGAAATTGGGAAGACTTACCCAATGAAGCAAGATATATGTGGGGAGATTTTGGTAAGGAAGTCAAAGCGATAGAAGTAGAACTATCAACAATGTATCAAGCACATAAATGGTGGGATGATAAATATCCAGATAGGCAATGGAAAGATATGAATATAGGAGAAAGACAAAGAGCAATAATGGCATTCTTAAGAGATCCAGATACTTCATTAGAATCTAATGCAAATGAAGTTAAAATAACAGAAATTACTTGGAAATCAATGGGTCAAAGTTCAAGAAGAGATTTAGTTATGGATGCTGGATATTTTGGTGATAGTTCAGATCCTCTTGTATCTATGCAACAAATAGATCAACTAGTAAATTCAGAATGGAATGAACTACCTGATTGGTTTAGACAGAATCTGGCGGAAGAAGGAGGTGTAGGAAGTGGTAGAAAACCATATGCGAGTAAAGATCCAAAAAGAAAAGATAAGGCACACGTAGGCTGGAAGAACCAAGGAATACAAAATTATTTAGATAAAGCAGAAAAAGACTATATATCAGGGAAAACTTCAAGTCCAGATGAATATGAATATGCTGGATACCATAAAGCAAAAGAGAATGAAGAAGATTGGGAAGATAAATATTATAGTTATGATCCACCCGATGCTTATCATGGTGAAACTCGAGGTTATTATAAATGTAATATATGTTCCAAAGGATTTGATATTTTAGAATATGAATATACGGGAGGTTCTATGTATTCTGATATGAAAAATCATCTTAAAACTAAACATGGAATAACAGAAGCATTAAATCCGAATAAATGTGCATTTTGCGGTACTACAAAAGATAAACATACAGATTATTCTGGACACGTATTTGTTCCTTCCGGACATGTATTTGATTCAGATTATCAACATACTGTAAAAGAAGCAAAAGAAGGTGGAAAAGGAAGTGGTAAAAAGGGACACCAACAATGGATGAGATCATTAGAAGAAGATCCTAGTTATGTAGATTGTCCAAATTGCAAAGTTATTACCGAAAAAATAAATGGCAAATGCCAAATGTGTGGTAAAAAATACTAATCATTTAAATTACACCTTAATGTAGATATAATATGGGTAGAAATTGGCAATATAAGAAAGGTGCATCTTTTGAATATGAATGGCTGTATTATTGTCTTTATCATCACTTTGATAATGTAAGATCATATGCATCTAAAGGAGTTGCTGACGTTAGATCAATTCCTCCACGATGGGCAAATAATTCAATAGCACTTTACGCACAATGCAAAAACACGGCGAAAGAAGACTATATTGCTCCAGATGAAAGAAACGAATTAGAAGAATGTAGTAAAAAGTTCTTTTGTTTGGTTGTAGAACCATTTAAAAAGGATAGAACGTGTTTAGTCAAGGTTGAACCATGGAAATTAAATGGGGAAATAATGACTCCAGAAGCTTTTATGGCTAAGTATTATGGGTTACAGGCATCAACGTGGGCAGAATGGCGAAAAGATTGGTATACGAATAAGATAAGAAGAAAGGTTTATAAGTAGTATATATATAGAAATAATGACGGTTGAAAAGCCATTCGGACATTCTAGATACGGTCTGATAAAACACCTTTTATCTATTAATATATGAGAAAAGGTTATATAAAATATGCAAAAAATAGCACCAGTATTAGTGCTTTTGTTAATTATAGGACTATTAGGTTCAAATTTAGCATATGCGGATTATACAGAATACATGAAAATAAGGATCGAATCCAATAACCCCAATGTTTGTGTATTTGAAGCCGAAAACCCACAAGTAGATTTTGCAAAAAGAGGACTTTATAAAAAAACCGTAAAATGGATAAGTGAATGGTCTAAACAACTGGAAAAAGAAGCCAATGGAGGTAATTGGGATTTTACATATGAATTCATACATAATTCTACTCACTTTGATAAAAAACCAACAGATTTCCCCCAATGTAATGTATTGATAGTATTTGATGCCGAGAATTTAAATCCAATGGAAAGTGATTTAGGTATGGCACAAGGATACACATCTTTTGATTATAGAAGTTCAACTCATAAATTTTCATTTATAGATATTTTCACATTTGCACCAACAAATGAAATAAATTTAGGTCAATTAGATTTTACCAACATGACAAAAAATGCTGATGGTTCATATGAAGTAAAATTAGGTAAATCAATGTTTACGTCAGAACCAATTTCTGATGAAGCAATTAGAATAGTTGTTCAGCATGAATTTGCTCATGCAATGGGACTAGGTCATTGGAGTGATACAACTAGAAATGATTTTAAATCAATTATGCTTCCACAATTTGATGTACGTTCAAAAAACTTGAAAGATATACAAATAACAAATGATGATATCAAAGCACTAATAGAACTTTATGGTGAAGATGGATTTAGTAAATATTATCAAGTTCTAATTCCAGATTTAGCGTATGGATGGGAAAAATCAGTAATAAAAAATTAGATTTCGGTACATTTATATGTGGGGTCCCGCCTTTATATAGCTGGGTATGACACGTTGTAGGCTTTGTGAAGGGGTTCATCGTAAAGGCAGAGGCGAATCTTGGACTACTATGATGTGCAAAACATGTTACGTATTATTAGATAATTTTACATGGAGTAGTAGATGGAATATAGCAAGGACATACCTAACAACAAAGGACTTTTTGGTAGACGCAAAACTAACTAATGAATAGTTATCATTTATATTACGTAATTAACAATTACTTATGTTGCAAATGCTGTCATGCAAAGCATCTGACCACTGGACAACGGTTTAGAAATTTTTCCGTGATTTCATTGTCAGATAGGTGCCTCTGTCCGTGGAGCCCTATCAATTTATATTAAGGCTTAACATAAATGTAGTAATATGATACAGGGGTTTGTAAAACTTTACAGGGAAAAAGGACTAAATGTAATACCACTTAAACCAAAGTCTAAACTTCCAGATGAAACAAATATGCCAATAAACCCACAAACTGGTAAGCCCGGTTGGAAGATATTTCAAACTGAAAAATGTAATATGGAAATTAAAGAAGGACAAAATGGAGCAGTTATTTGTGGTACGTCATCGGGTAATTTAGTAGTTATAGACCTTGATGATCGTGAGTTATCAAAAGTTTTTGATGACTGGGAAAAAAGAAAAAAAGAAACATTGATAGTTGAAACTGGAAAAGGATATCATGTATGTGTTAAACCAAAGGGAAAATTACCTGAAACAAGTTTGAGGTTAAAAAATGATAAAGGTCAACGCATAGATATTCAATCACAAGGAACTTACGTATTAATTCCGGGTTCAATCAATCCAGAGACTGGTAAAGAATATAAAATAATTTCAAGCACATTGGATATACAGGATATAGATTTGGATGGCTTCATTAATAGTTTATCGAATCATGGGTTCAATCCAGAACGTATAAAGAAAGGAGTTGTTGAAATTTTAAAAGGTGTAAAAGAAGGAGAAAGAGATTACAGTGTGTATACGCTTGGAGTAGCAATGAGACATAGTTTTGGTTTAAAGGAAGATGAACTATTATATCATCTAAGTCATTTTAATCAAACATTGGTATTTCCACCATTACCTGAAGTTGTAATAAAACAAAAAGTACAAAGTGTAATGAACGCGGATGTTAGTAAAATCAGATTTAAAGAATTTTTAGAGGAATTTGATTTAAAAGAAGTAAAATTGAAATACGATGACACTTTTTGGAAAGATATAGAAGACTTATGTGAACACAATAAAATAAAATTATCCTCTCTCAATTTTAAATGTGAGAATTGTGGAAGAAAAGTAATTCTTAAGCCTGAAGTAACAGATCATAAAAACCATAACATTACAATTATATACAAGTAATACGTTATATAATATGTCGTGGTAGGACAGACGGTTTCAAGAAGGGGGAGATTTCCGAGGGTTAATAGCCCGATGATCTGATAAAGAGCAACGTGGTATCTTTATCAAACGTGTTGTGGCGATGAAGGCTGTATAAATTGTTCGATAACTGAGCCACTTTAAGAACACGTAATTTAAATAGAACCACTGTATAGTAATTATGTGAAAAGTATGAGTCATACATAATGCCTTATACAAGAGTACCATATACTGATACTCGTAAAAAACGACAAATTTTACGATATCGTCGGTATGTGCGAAGAAAAGCACGAGGACATAGCCACCAAGTGTATGAAATAAAGAACACAAAAGGGCTAATCGTGAGCAGATGTAAGATCTGCAAATTTCATTTTTTTAAATTTATATAAGGATGGTGTGTTATAGGATAGTATGGCAAATAGAGGAACCAAAAAGAGCAAATTACCTGAAAACCCCGAAAATTGGACTGGTAAAGAATTCAAAAAATTCTTAGACAAATCACTTGATAAAGCAGATGACGAAGGAACAGTATCTGTGGATAGAGGAACCAGACAAGTAAAAGTAAAGGACTTGAAAAAGAAAAAGGGCAGTAAAACATCTTCAAAAGGTAGATATGTGTCTACTGGAAGAGGAACAGGACGAAGAAAGCTTTAAAAAGTTATATACTAATTACATCCATTGCTTATTATGGCAAAGCACTCAGAAAGAGCAAAAGAGGGGACTCGAAAGCAAATAGATCTGCAGATTAAATTCATTAAAGAAAATATTGCAAGCCTAGAAAAAGAACGCGTAAAAACTGAATCATATTTAGGAAAAGGTCTTAATGAAGCATTCATTAACAAAGCCCTAAAAGGTATTGATAAGAATCTTGAAACACGAAGAAAACAACTTGCAGATTATGAAGTCAAAAGAGCCAAATACGAAAAAGAAGGACTAATTTAAGTCTTCTTTCATTTTTTATTTTTATAAGCAACTACACATAACCTATGTTGTGAGAGAGTCAGAGATCTGCGTGTCAGATGCGGTGTCCTTATCCGAAGTAAATTTATTAGGCTCTGCAACAATATATAATATGTGTGGTGGTGTGAGTTTGCACACTTGGATGACAAATAAAACCTTAACAAAGACAAGAGGACTGGAGTAACTATCCAGCCACACATTTTGTATCAACAAACATTTATATACCGCATAGTATATAAGATATGTATGAACAATAAAATCAATAAAGGAATTGCCATTTGTTTCAAAACGGCTATAATACTCAAAGAGAAGTTTCCAAATGATATTATGAAGATTACGCCAACTACAATAATTGCATTTAGTAAAGAAAATAGCAGATTGCTTAGAAAAGGACGAGGTAACATGAGTGGATGCTACGCATATTTTTCAAATGCAAAACCACATAGAGTAGTTATCAAGCAGAAGACTTTGTTAGAACAAGAGGTTTATACAACAAAATATGTTGGACATAATGAAAGGCATGAAATATATGGAAATCTTGCACTAATAGAATTAATGTGCCATGAATTAGCACACCATAGAACAAGTAAACATAAGAAAGGATTTAAGATTAAGTATAAAAGACTGTGGGACTACATGGCAAATCAGGTAATTAGTGGAGAATATTATAGGTATATATTACCTATTCACTAACTTATTATAATGAATGGAAAGCCGAAAGTAAGTAATGAACAAATTGATTTAAAGTTTACACTTTTATTAGGTATTATACTAGGAGCAATAGTATATGGAAGTATCAAAGTCACGCAAATGGGAGGAATTAATCCATGACTGAAACTTTGTATAAAGGATTAGTTGGTAATGCCAAATCAATAATGGCTCATTTACCAAAAGAGAATTGGTTTCATACATATGCATTGTGGTTAGCAAACGAAACTAAACCATTTACAAAAGAAGAATGCAAAAAAGCACAAAAAATAGCAGATGAAATGTCTCATTGGACTAATTGTCAACATCATTCAGGTGGTTCTCATATTGTTTTACTTCAATATACTTTGGATTATCTTGGTGCTCGTACTATGTCTGAGGTAGAATTGGCTTATATGAGAGAAAATAAGGAGTTTGGTAAAAAAGATGATTGATTTTAACACAATAATAAGAAACCCAACACCCGACAACGCATTTAGTTTATGGAATTTTATGGTTCCTAATGAAGTTAAAGGCATCATGCCGGATGTATTAAGTGGAATAGATTCGGGAGAAAATACTACACAAATTGCAAATCAAACGGTCTTTAAGATAATTGATGTAGTAGAAGAAAGAGTGTTAAAAGAAGGAGTAGATTATGTATTTCAAAACGGAATAGCAGATAGAATAATGGACATGATGACTGGGCAATATATGGTTAGTATATTCGAAAGAGTTACAAATATGTTGGTGGGAGTATGAGTAGCACAACATCAGCAACACAACCACATTATACATTAAGTGGTAATCTTGGTTTTAATGGATGGTATGTTCCACCAAAACATTGTGGAGGCATAACAAAATGTGGTAAAATATGTCATAAAGGTATAAATCTTGTGGTTTTAAAGATAGAAGATAAGAAAATTAAGGCATATTGTAGAGAATGTGACGAAGTTATAACAGATGGCGAATGGTCAAATGAGTGCCATGACTAGCCAAGCGTAGGTTTATGTTTAAATACTACGTCTAAGAAGTCAGGTCTATGGTTAATTGGAAAGTAGCCCTAAAAAGCTTAGGAGTCCTAACAGTCGGTGCAGTTGGTGGAATTGTGCAAACAGTAGCCCCAGTATTAGCAGGAAATTATAATGACGATGCAACAGGTATAGTTACAACTGCAATATTTGTCATTTTGACTGTAATAGGTATTAAACAAACAAACAGAGCCTACGAAAACGGAGATCTATAAATCCGCAAGTAGCTCATTTACCTTTTTTTTACATTTATATATGGCGTTGTTTTAGTAACTATGGTGAAAAAGACTAAGAACATCCCAGTTAGCAGAACACGTTGTAGCGTATCATTTTCACCAAGTGGATAAACTAAGGAAACAACATATAGTTTCTATAGAAAAATGGTGTAAAAAGTGTCAACATCTATACACGCCTTCAATATATTTGCCTGAAAACTTCATCGCTCTTTTGTTAGAATTTAGATATTCTAAACCCAAAACCAATAATCTTATAAAGGAGTAAATATAATTTATTTTTGGTGATAAGATAGGATATTCGCTGATAGGGCGTAAGTACCATCCGTCTATTCTATCATATCACCATATAAGTTAATATTATTGATTAGGCTAAACTAAGTATTGGAAGATAGTGGCAAAAGAACAGATTATGATTTACCATGTAGACTATGTAGAAAAGAAAAGGCATCGGCTCTTGGGGTAATTTGTGTGGATTGTTTAAAGAGATATGGTTTTATAAAGTAATACCGGAACATGGAGTCGAACCATGGTTCTTGGGGTATGAGCCCAATGTTCTACCGTTGAACTAAACCGATAGCATAAAGTATATATTAAGCGATTAATAAACCTATGGAATGAGCGAAGTAAAAGGAGTTCCTAAAAACTTCAATGGTGAAACTTACTCCTCACTTGTTCATAGCACTTTAAAACTGTTCAAAGCAATACCTGTAAGTACTCAAAACAAGAAAAATCCATCAATGAATATTTCAGAGGAAACAATAAATCATGGATTCATGTTTTCGAGAGAAATAGCAGGAAATTATACTGAAAGAGAATTAGGTTTTTTAATTGAAAAAGTAGCAGATGAAATTGGTATTACTCCAGAGCAGATGAATTCATCTTTTCACAAATCATGGAAAAAAGTCAGAGATGCACCATATTTCCAATTATTGATAGAACAAGTATTCCATTACATGACAACATATGGATATGAAGCAATGGGGGTATATGATGAAAGCACAGTTTTCATACCAAATGAAAAACTAGATGTGCCAGAAATCAAAGACGGCATAAAACTAACCATAATTAAAGGGTACACAAAAAAACAATTAAAGGAAAAACTATTAAAAATACTTGGTAGTGGAATTGCTCTAAAGAGTCTCGACGAAGTAATTGAAGTTGCAAAATATTGTGATTTAACAGAAGAAGATGTTTCATTAATTAGAAATAAAGAGGTTAGAATCAGACTTTACACTATAATGGATATCATGCCAAAAGATCCTCTTGAATTTTTGAGATTAATAATATTCAAGACTACAGGAAATTCTCTTGTAATTATAAATAAAAAGACAATAGAAACTATCAAAGCATCGGATGTAGATATAGTAGATTCATTCATTGAGTACGATAAAAGTATTGGAATAAGACGATTGGCAGAAATATTCTTACGATTTAAACCATTATTCCTCGCATTCAAATCTGATGATAAGGCAATGAGAGCAATAATCAATAGAATTAGTCATTTGGCTGATAAATATCATAAACCAATGAAACAATCATTGTTAAACAACATCACGGGAATATTAAAAAGGGAAGGAAGAATAAGTGCTGTAAAACTTAATGAAGAACTAGATAGAGTAAATATCTTTAGAAAGATTAGATTAGCACAATCATTAAATTATCGCATGTCAGATTCTAATAGCATAATGTATAAAATAAGAAATGGTAAGGCATTTGCTACAGAAATGAATTTTGATAACGTTGAAGGTGCAAAAAAGGTATACGATGTTGTATTAAAATCAATAGCAAAAGATTTGAAGCACTTAAAGGGAAAAGAATTCTATATTCCAGAAAATGTAACATATGCTTTACCGGCAACTGAAAAACAATTTACTGGAAACATTCCTAGTGGAAGTTATATAACAGTTGGCAAGGATATGATATTTGGTGTATATTGGGAAAATGTCAAAGTTGATAAAGCAACTAGAAACGATGACGATTATTATGGAAGATATGATACCCATAACGGAACACGTAGAGTTGATCTTGATTTACATTCAATGGCTATCAACAGTGGACATATTGGTTGGAATTCAAGTTACAGAAGTGGCAATAGAAGCGTTTTGTTTAGTGGGGATATTACAGATGCACCTAATGGAGCAAGTGAATTATTCTATATAAACAAAGATTATGATGACACATTATTACTAACATTGAACTACTTTAATTTTGATAAAAGTACGCCAATACCATTTAAAATAATGATTGCAGAAGAACATCCTAATAGCTTTGGCAGAAACTACACAATAAATCCAAATCATTTAAAATGTGTTGTAAAAAGCGTAATTGATGTAAACCAAAAAGTTATTGGACTTGGAACAGTTAAAGATGGAGAATGTAGATTCTATTTCAATGAAACCGCATTAGGAGACACTATAGCAATTCGCGGTGGCAAATATGTAGAATTAGCAAGGGATTATTTAGCTAACTTTGCAACAAACCAAATAACATTTAATGAGGTATTAGAAAAAGTTGGAGCAAAAATCGTTACAGAACCAACAAAGAACAGTATCAATCTTTCAATAGAAGCACTTGAAACAGATACATTTATAAACCTGTTAGTGAATAAATAAACAGCGAAGTAAAGGGAGTTCCTATACCTTTCATGCTTAGAAATTTACTCCCCACTTGCTATTAGTTTAAATATGTAATAATATATACATTCTATTGATATGACTGCAAATCAAATCATTCATGACATCTGGATAGGTGATCTAGAAGACGCTTTAGTATGGGATGGTAATGCAGTATGTGTTTTAGAAACTAGACCTGAAAGATTACCATTAAGTATATTACATATTCCTATTCTAACATTAAGATTTGAAAAAATAATGATGAAAGATAAAGATGGAAAAGATACGGATTATCTAATTCATGAATATGTTGATAGAGCTTTGCCCGTGCAACTAGACGTAGTAGCACATATTATTCAAAACCATATAGATGCAAAAGAAAGATTATTGGTTCACTGTGGAGCTGGTATGGAACGAAGTCCATTGGCTATGACATGGTATATGCATACTAGATTAGGACTTACATTAGAAGATGCGTTTACATTAGTGAAATCAAAAAGACCACAAGCACAGAACAGATTAGAATGGTTAAATATCAGCAATCCATTAAACAAGTAATGGGTAGTGAAGACTGGCGAGATTGGGAAATAGATGAATGGAACATCAAACCAAGATTTAAAGGAGAAGATTTAACTAAAAAACGACAATTAAAGAAAGCCGAAGAACTAACAAGAGATGATGTATTAGGTGCAAGACACCATATCAAAGAAGTCTATTGTAAAGTTTGTGAAAAAGAATGGAATCGAGGAGCAATAAATGTCTGTAACGAATGCATCGAATATTACTGCGATGAACACATAACTAGACACCCAAATTGTAATAATGGTAGATAAAAATGAAGAAAAAATCAAAGATAAAGTGTTGTAATAGACTTTGCAATGAAAAAGCAACTCATAGAGTTGGTTTAGGTGGCTTATTTCATTATGTATGTTTTGATCATGCAATAGATTCTACATTTAACTAATTAGTTATATACTAGGAACGTTTAAGGGTTTATATGGCTGTGATTTTTGTAATAGATGGAAAACCACAAAACAAACAACGACTCCCTTATATCCCACGAGAAGGGGAAGTTGTAGAAATTGCTTCAGTTGATAAAACAGGAATATATGTAGTTGATTTGGTTCAACACAGAATCGACTTAAAAAGCACTATAGGCGTTGTGGATACAATGGTTCATTTATCTAAAACTGAAAAGAAAAAGAAAAGTAAAAAAGGCGATTAAATGTGGCTGGTTCTATTATCGGCAATATCAAATCCAGCGTATGCGGGTGGGATCAAAAAGTTCTTGGTAAAAGCACAGCAACACACAGGGGACATTCACACAAAGAACTTATGAAATGTTTATACAAAAGTAACATGGAATTAGGGAAATCCATGCAAACATCTAGGAAGTTAGAAGGAGAAGTAAAAGCACTTCAAGAACAACTTGCACGTTACATTATTAAAGAACAGCAAGAAAAAGAAAATACAGGATTAATGGATGTAAAAGAAGTAATAGATTTAGATAATGGTAAAACTGAAGCAAAAAACCTTTTAGAAGCAGAATCGGTATTAGGAAATGGAGAAAATTCCTGAGTATTATTACATTTCCAAGGGTACGGCAAAATACAATGAAACAGAAAATATAATGGAAATGGATACATATATGTATGAAATAAGTCATGGTGAAGATGGATTTATGATCGCCCAATGTCCAGAATTACATGCAGTAACACAAGGCAGAAATTGGGACGAATTAAGGACTAATATACTAGAAGTTCATTCTTTAATGTTAGAGAGATAATGATACTTAATCACGAAAAGAATACAGATCCCACGGTTTATGAAGCTAGAGTAGGTTGTACTAATTGTGACGCGGTTAAAATATTAGGAATAAAAAAAGGCAGTTTGGTTGATGAATGGATAAAAACACAAAAAATCAAATGTCCAGATTGTGAATGTTTAGAAACACTTCAATCATGGAAGCAATATTTAGCAGGAAGGGCAATGTTATCACAAATAATAAAAATGTCTGAGAAAGAAGAAGATATTGAAGGAAGAAATAGGTTTGGTCACTTTGGCTGAGAAATGTCCACAATGTGGTAAAAAAATGTGGAATATGCAAACTTGTCATTTGTTTTGTGGAAATTGTGGTGCTCATTTGACTTGTTCTGATAAAGGATGTTCTAATAATCCCGAATCAACTTGGTAAATATAAATCTTTTTCAAATATTAATGTTTAAATGCTATTAGTGTTATACACTTTTATGATTACAGAAAATTGTAATAATGACATACACGGTCTTTGTCATAAGCCAGTTAGTTGTGAGTGTAAATGTCACAAACGTAGAATGAATTATAGAGTTGGTGGAGATCAATGATGACTAATGAACTTCCTAAAGGCGGTGGTATTTGCTTCGTATGTAACGAACCATGCCTACCTCTTCATTACACACATCCTCAATGTAGAATAGACTTTCAAAAAATGGAAAAAAGATGATTAGCTTTGACTAAGTATTGTGCTGAATGTGGAAAAGAAACAACTATTACCTATAAGAATATATGTCTCCATTGTCAAATGAAAGTAGAAAAAGATGACTAAACAAACATTCTCTATATTTAAAGAGAAATTTACACAAGCAGACTTGGATAAGATAGATCCAAGAATAAAAAAACATCTTGATGGATGGAAACTAGTTGAACTTTATAAAGGAAAAGTAGTGACTCTTCCACCTGATTGGAATTCTGAAATATTTCCATACAAATATTGTGAAGTCTATAAGGATGCTACTAGTCCAAATCCGGGCGAAGAGGAAAATGAAATTCAATTATATTTATCATGTGGATGGCGTGGATATGACGATGAAGTTGTTATTGTTTTAATGATTGTAGGAAAGAATGTATTAAATGGTACAGATAAGGTAAGTGCAGAAATACATAAAATGAGTGGTGCAAGTATGAAATTATACAAGAATAACAAATTAATTACAGACTTTACAAAACAAAATATGTGGTGGAAAGATCCACTGGACAAGGTTTGGGTTGAACGGTTGGACTAGATTCTGGAACTGGTACGAAAATAAGATACTTGGTTCAGTAATCATTATTGCAATAATTCAGATAATTCAAATACCTCATATGATATGGAATCTTGATCTTTACTTACAATGGGGTCATGTTTCTAGAGTTAATCCTGTATTAGATTGGCTTCTTTATGGTGTTGATTTAGTTGAAACAGTATCAATTATTCAAGTATCGTTTATATTATACTCAATGATTAGAAAGAGGTTAAAGGGAAATGGTAAAAATAATAATTAAAGTAAAAGAAGAATATTTAGTCTTGGTTCCAAGACCTACAAAAGAAGAACGTATGGCATTAAAAGAAGATATAATGCTACATGGACAACATGATCCGATTGTAATCAATAGAGATGGATTCATACTAGATGGATATACAAGATATGAAATTTGTCAAGAATTGGGAATAGAAGTAAAATATAGAATACAAGAATTTGCAACAAAAGAAGAAGAAAAAAGATATGTAATAAATTGCAATGTAAGAAGAAGACATTTAAATGCATTTCAACGCGTAGAGTTAATGTATCAAATGTATGTTATAGAAAAAGAACTTGCACGAAAAAGACATTATGGCGGTGAAGATTACGACGGTATAAAAAGAGGAAATGTAGGTGATATAATAGGAAAAACAATAGGAGTAAATGGTTTAACAGTATCAAAGTCGGTATACATAATGGAACATGCTAATAATGAAATACAAGGCAAAGTAAGAAATGGAAAACTAAGTATAGAGAAAGCCTATACAGATTTGAAAAACCTTAGTTATTCAAGAATACTCCGTAAAAGCTACATTAAAAATGAAACAAAGTTAATATGCCCCCATTGTCAACAAATATCAAAGAAAAAAGAGTGGAAAGTAGCATGAGTGAACAAACAAAACTAGATCTGCGTGGACTTTTTGTGCCGGAGAACTTATTTAAAATAGAAATAGAAATGCGTAAAATGGAAAATAATGACGAAATATTGATATTAACAGATGATCTCAATTCAGAAGAATGGATAGTAAGATGGGCTCATAAGAATGGCAATGAATTGATAGCATCAGAAAAAGTAGCATTGGGTTTAAACATTACATTAAAGAAAGGTGGATATATAATTGGAGTTTAAATTTCCATGGAAATATAAGAGAATTAGTAGATATGGTACATCGTATTGGGTGATAGTTCCAAATGACTAAATGTTGGTTTTGTATAAAAGAAAGACATAAGGATTGTATGAGAATCATGCCACAACACACAATACAAATAAAAGGCGTTCAAGAAGATTGTTCATTTGACATTATCAATGAACCATGTGAATGTTTTGAATTAGATAGGAAATTACATGAGTAAAATAAGTATTAGCAATATGGTAGTGTCGCCTTGTGAACGTAATGAAATACGGGACTTTGTAGAAAAATGGCATTATTCAAAAAACATAAACGGTGTAATTTCAACTTATTGTTTCAAGTTAGAATGTAATGGTAATTTAATAGGAGCTATGGTATTTGGTTGGTTAGCTATGGCTAATACTTGGAAAAAGTATGTGAATAAGAAAGAAGACCTTATTGAGCTACGGAGACTTTGTTGTATAGATGATACGCCTAAAAACACAGAATCATTCTTCATAGGCAAATGTTTAAGATGGCTCAAGAATAATACAGGCATAAAGAAAGTTGTATCATATGCAGATCCAGAATTTAATCATCAAGGCACTATCTACAAAGCAACACATTTTAAGAATTTAGGAACAACTGCAAAAAGCCGAGTTATAATGTGGAATGGAAGAAGATATCATGACAAAGCTATAAGATCATATTACAATGGAAAACTAAAGCCATATGCCATTAGATTAAAAAAAGCATTAAAAAATGGAGAAGCCAAATATGAAACTACTAAAGGAAAATATATTTATTTATATACATTAAGAGAAATATGGTGATTGTTGTTAATTTACACAAACAAGGGTTTATATACGCTACGGGGTAAGGTATAGTATGACATTAAGCGAAAGTCAAACGAAACAAGCACAAGATTTAGTTGAAAAAGATTTAATTCAAGAATTAGATTCAAATCATTGGTTGGTAAGTTCAACTAAAGGGGATAATTCATATGAAGTTGAACGAGCAGATCAATCGAAATATAGTTTTGATCTTTATTGTAAATGTGTTGGTTGGAAGTTTTCTAAGAGTAAGGATTGTAAACATTGTGAAGCAATAAGACTTTATGAGGCGAAAAACAAATGAGTGTAAACCTTCGTGACTATCAAACTGATGCAAAAGACAAATTCTTTAATGCTAATAAAAGGGGAACCTTCTTATTTGCAACAGGAACTGGTAAAACTGAAATAGCAATAGGAATCATGGAACAATACCTACAAGAACGAAAAGAAACCAAAATACTGTTTCTTGCTCCTAGAATAACATTGGTAGAGCAAACTACTGAACGAATAAAGGGCTATGGTTTAGTCGCTGGTTCGTATTATTCACTTGAAAAAGAACTAGAACAATCAATAATCGTTTCAACTTATCAAAGTATTAGCAATGAATTACATCTTATCAATGAGTTTGACTTTATTGTTTTCGATGAAGTTCATCTGGCTTCTGATTATGCTGAGAAATTTAGCGAAATAATGAAGATTGCTGATGATCAAGGTTTACATATGTTATGTTTAACCGCTACTTTGGATAAATTCAACTATGAAAGATTTGGCACAATTCTACGAACATGTCCAGTTTTAGGCGAAATAGATTTAAATGATGCTATTAGCAATGATTATCTTTCACCAGTTGTAGTTGAAGATCACAGCATTAGTCTTTCACCTGAAAGTCAAATTGCTTATACGCAATACAGCAACACAATTAAGAATTTAAGCGATGCAATGGGTACTTCAAATCCACGAGATATACAAAGAATGCTTGGACGTGTAAGAGAGGCAGGAATGTGGTTCAAAGCAGTTCAAGCAAGAAAGCTTCTTATGGAATACAATCATGAAAAAGCAAACAAAGTATATGAATTGGTAAAAAGCTTCAACAATGAGCAAACAATAGTATTTTGTGAGCGAATACAAACATTAGAATTATTGAAATCTATAATGGGTGATTGTTTTGAATTCATTACAGCAAAAACGGGAAAGAAAAAGAGAAAAGAAATACTTGAAAACTTTGGTAAAACATTTCATGTAATAGGTACAGTTCATACACTTGATTTAGGTTATGATGTTCCAAATATACGACATGGAATCATAGTCGCCAGTAATAAGAATGAAACCACAATAGTTCAACGTATCGGGCGTGTGGTAAGAAAGGCAGAAGGTAAGACTTTATCAAAGATATATGTTGTTTATGCTAAAGGAACACATGAAGAAGGATTATTTCAGAAGATTAAAGAAGCAGTAAAATAGTTTATATTATAGTAAAAACCAACCATGTTAATGGCAGAAAAGAATTATGAAGTAAGTTGTAGGCACTTTGAAGATAAAAAAGACTGTTCTAATTTTCTAAGCGGTTGTGCTATTCATTGTCATAATAACAAAAATGATAGGTGTATTCATCATTGTGGAAAATCATGGCAAACAGAAACAGAAGCCCAAGCTAGCGTATTGAAGCACACACACATAGCAAATGACGCTTTACATAGACCAGTGATAAGAAAGCTTTAAATTACCCTTCCTATTACACACACTCACAATGGCAACAAACGGAACAAATGACAACGTACCATTAGCCCTAATAGGTTCAACAACCTTGTTAGGAGTAATTGGAACTGCTACAGGAGTAATAGGCGATGCTAATACATTGTTTGTACTCATTGGAGCACAATTAGTAGGACTTGGCTTTACACTAGGTAAACGTATATTCGGCTAAGCCTTTTTTTCTTTTTTTCTATTATAGTAATTTACCATAATATTATAGTTTTTTACCATAATGAACTTAAATCTGGAAAAACGGGGTATTTTCCAGATATAACATCATAACAAAGTTTATAATAGAGAACATGCATAATAATAAACGATAGTGAGTAATTCCATAGACTCTTACTTCAACTGTGAATCGAAAGACACTACTTCGAAAGAGTTGGCAAAGGATTTATCCCAATGAGAGGAATGGATTCACTATACATCCTTTATATACTAGTATAACATAACTACATTATCCAAATACTCTTATAGTGTAACACATGATTACGAGAGTATGCCCAATTTGCGGGGGAATAGTGGAAATAACACTAGAGCAATTATACATAAGAAAGAGCTTCAAAGGTAGTAAGAAGGAATTCATTGAAAGAGAACTAAGACAATGTAGAAGGTGTAAATACTACAGATTCAGTGCTCGTTGATCTTGTTCAGTAGATCAACGTTTTTTGGATATCTGTCTAAGACAAAGCCGACAAGTCCATAAAAGTCTAGACTAAAGCAATAACTCTATAGGCTATAACTTTATTGTTAAACAATCAGGTTTTTGGCAAAGAATCAGGTATTCATGATTGCTTCCGATACACTTTTTATTAAGAAACCGGCAATTACTTAATAACAATTAGGCTAAGCTAATGAATAGATAATTCACAAAAAAATACCCCATGTGACGCCTAAAAGGTAATATATGCTTATATGGTAAATACATAGTGATGGTTTAATGATGGAAACAGGCACGGGCAATGATGGAAATAACCTCACAGATGAAGAAAAAATCAATAGGCGTATTTCATTAGTAAAGCAATTACAAGATGCTGGATATAAGAAAGCGGTATCTATATCAAAGTGGTTAAAGGATAACAACTATGAATATCTAAATATATCTGAAGCAACAATAGGAAGGGATATACAGCGAATACGCGAAGAGGGTAGAGATTTCATTGAAAATAGGGTATTAACAGGCGAATTTATAGTAGATCATCATGAAGCATTACAAGAATTTAAAAAAATTGGAACAAGATGTAGTGAAGAGATTGCAATAGCCGAATCTAATTATAATGCTAGAAATGTAGAAATTAATGCAATATCAACAGAAGGAGAAAATGATCCAACCGAAGCCGATGTAATGAGATTAAGGCTACAAAATGAATCAATTTATCATTCAGTTAAACAGAATAATGAACGAATTTTAATGCAAGCAACCAAGGAATACACACAATTAGCCAATAAGACAGAAACGGTATGGTCACTAAAACAATTTATTAAAGAAAACACTACTAAAACCTATGATAAACCCGAACTGCAGAACATTATCAACAAACTACAAGAAAAAGAAGAAGAGGAAAAAGGTGAAGAATAATGCCTTATGATATGGATGATATAGAGAAGATCCTAGCGGAAAAGATCAAACAAATAAGTGATTTACCCGTTTTACCTACAGAACCGCTAAGGTGGATAGAAGAAGCAAGACCACTTGTAGAAGGCAGACCTCGGTCATTTTTAGTTGCTCCTTTCTGGGAGGACATTTATAGGGATAATAACCCAAATAAGATGATTATTGGAGGAAGACAGATATTCAAATCTACTTACACTACTGATATTCTAGCATTTGAAACGACTGCATTTGCAGGATTTCAATCATGTTATGTAACATATGACGATGTATCTAGATCGGGTTATTCAAGGCAGAAATTACAATATGGTACGTTTGAACCAAATCCAATTTTAAAGCTATTTCCAAGACATAAGCTTGGTAACGTCGGGGAAATATCACTAAAGAACGGATCAGTAATGTATATGGTAACAGACCACAACCAATATGGACATGTAGAAGGTAAATCATTGGATCATGTAATGTTAGATGAAGCCCAATACCAAGATATACAAAACTTTGATAGGGTAACATTAACAATGTCACAAACAATGGGTAAGGTAACTGTATTAGGAATTGGTGGAGAAAGTGGATCACCATATGAGGAATTATGGCGTAGAACAGATCAACGAAAGTGGATATATGATGACCTTAATTGGAGAGAAAAACTACAATTTGGATTAGTCAAAGACCACCTAAAGAGAGAAAAGCATGGACTCATTATAGGCGAATACTTGAAAGAAGTATTGCGCGGACATTGGGAAGTAACAAACCCAAGGGCAGTACACTGGCATGGCTATTATTTACCACAAACAATATTTCCAACTATTCCACTTACAATAGAATCAGCAATTAATGACTATGATGTAGATCCACAATATTCGATAGAATGGCGTAGAAAACACATGAGTCGTTCACTTTATACATCACATGTAATGGGTGGTTTTTACAAAGCAGAAAGAAGACCAATTACACGAGAAATGATAGAAATTTGTATGAACCCATATCCTTATCTGCAGTTATTAACGCCGGAGCAAATAGGAGATATCAAGGATACATATGGAAAACAAGTAGCTATTTGTATGGGAGTTGATTTTGGTTCTGGAAGCCCATCACAAACTGTTATCGCTATCTTTATAGTATGGAGAATAAAAGAAGGTGATAAAGTACAAACAAACTACAATAGAGTGCAATTAGCACTCCTTGAGCCCAGACCCGGAGAAAATCAAATGGATCAAGCCGAATATATTAATTGGATGTTTAAAGTAGCAAAATGTGATATAGGTATGGGAGACCTTGGATACGGAGCAAACCAAATAAAGGCAATACAAAGCGGTAGTGCCAATAGATTAACTGGTAAATTATATGCGGGTGTAGGAGAAAATAAATTCTATGGTTCAAGAACAATAGGCGATGAAACAAAACCACTATTAGAGTTCACAAGAAAGATAGACGAACATGGTGATGAAGTACCAAAAGTAACACTAGATAAAAGCACAATGATACAGGAGTTTGTAGACTTTTTAGGAGAATATGTGCCACATCCAGATAATCCGCTTGTAGAAGACTATACAAGACCTAGATTTATGATACCAAATCATCCGGATAGTAGAGATAAATTAGACTTTATTCTAAATGACTGGACTAAGTTAGTCAGAGTTGATTTACCTGAAAAGCCAGACGAAGATGTAAGTGCAGACGCCACTCAAAAAAAGTCGAAAAAATTTTCACATCCTCCCGACAGTTTAGTGAGTTGTATTTTGGCGAAAAAATGTTTAGATATTCACCAATCGTATTCGTGGGTATCTGTGGGGAACAATGGTTAATATTAGGGAAAAGTAAATATAATAACATTGGATCACACACATTTATTCTGTTCAGATAATCCGCCAAGTATTACATGTAAATATTGTGGTGAACTAGCGCCGTGTGAAAAGAGAAAACATGGAAGTAAAACACATTATTTCATTGATAAGAGATGCGTAAAGTGTGGAATGTCACAAAACAAAATAGCAGATTACATAGAAGTATAGTTTATATTACGTATGTTACTAAAGAACCTTGGGTGAAGAAATAGCAGAATAGAAACGCTGTTTCGGAATTCTCGTTGTGGTAGGGGTGCCATAATACAAATACCCCATTAACATTTTAGTATCAAATTACCACAATAGTATATAAAGATCGGTGGTCTTATGATACTAAAGCATTAGTATATATTATCTATCCAACTCAATAAATGAAATGGTAAAGAAGAAAATATCACATTCAAGAATATCAAGAAATTCATTGTTGTCTATTCCCAAAATAGGAAAAATTAAGTTAAAAAAAGGTTCAATAATATATGTTGCAACAGATCACGCAGAATATCATAATGTACAAGGAAAATCATTAACTCAATTATGGTTGGATGAATTTAAAGATCCAATAGGTGATATGCAAAAACGTTTAAAGAGAGCAAAAAGATATGTACATCAGGATTTATATCGATTATCTCTTTATGAGATAGAAGAAGCATTAAAATTGTTTGAAATACTTAAAGAATATTTGGGCGATAATGAAAAATGATAGAAGTACCAATTAAGGATTATCAATTTACGGGGATAATTACAATAATAGGAACATTGATGTGGGTATCAATAGTATCTACCAATAGTATAACCGCTAGTATAGTTCATGCTTTTATTTTTGCTATAGGTGCTTGTATTAGTGTATTTGGAATATTAGCAACAATACTTTGTTTTTTCGCTGGAGATCATGTGAGGTTTAAATCATGACAACAGAAGAAGATGAAATCATAGTGAAAGCTAATGAGATTACATATAGACGAGAGAAAGAAAAACATGATAAGGAAGAACAAAATGTTGTAAAAACATTACAGGGAAAGGTAGGCAAATACTTTAAAACATATGACTTTAATGATGAGAAGAAATCTTTTTATCGTGTATTGAAAGATGATTGGAGAGATTCACAAGTATTAGTAGAAAATTGGAAGTATTATCATGATAAATATTATGGCGTTAATCTGGAAACATGGTATAATGATCGTTCAAGTGATAGTGATAAAGAGATATCCGAAACTGAGTTCATGCAGGCAGTAAGTTGGTGGATGAAGAAAGTGGGAGTTTATCAAATACTTACAATGGAAAGTGATCATTAATGAAAAAGGTTAACGTGAAAGGGTTTATTAAAATTGGCAATGAATCATTTGAATTAGGAGAAAATATCGAAGGAAAACCAATAATGAAGAATGACAAGAAAATAGGTGAAATAACAAAAATGTATTTTGAAGGTGGAGACTTGAAATTTGAAGGAATATTAGAAACAGATAATTTACCCGAAGTGAGCTATTTCATTAAGAAAGAGGAAAAGAAATGAGATGTCCTACATGTGGATCTACTTATAGGCGGGTAAGTGGAGAAGGAACATCATATGCTGATAACATGTTTGCTCCAAGCAATACACATAGAAAAATACTCACAACGCTGATAGATAGTCCAAATAAAAGATATTTGAAGAAAGAAATATATGATTTAGTAAATATGAGATTTCCATCCAATTATCTAACAATCCATGCTTCAATATCCCAATTAGTAAGAAAGGGAGTTTTAGAAATGAAAAGATTACCAAAGATAAAAGTACATACGGATAGAAGCATTACTACAGTTAAGAAACCACTTTATTTGTTAAACAGGGAATATGCAATAAAAGTTTTAAGGAATGAGCGATATTAATGAAAACTAAATTTACCAAGAAAGAAAAGGCAAGAGTAAAAGAATTACAGATAAAGTACAAAGAATTAGAGGAAGCAATAGAAAGACAAGAAACGCTATTAAGTAGAATGAAAAGAGATAGGAATGTAACATTTAATGAATTTTGTCATATAATAAATCCAGATCCATTGCCATTTGATAAGAAGCTTTTGCCGTATGGGTGGTAAATATGCAAACATATGAAGAATTTCTAGATGAACCAATTCCAGTAAATATGAGTAATCCAATGAGGCGAGAAGACTATTACAAGCGTTATATGGCAAATATAGATCCTAAAGATTTTTATAACCAATTAGTGAAGATAGAGGAAGAGCGAAAATGAGTGATTGGGTAGAAGGACAAGTATGTGATTGCGGTTGTAATGTAATGATAAAAAAGTGTCCAAGTTGTAATAAATTATGGACTATACCTGATAGACATGAGGTATGTTGTGATTGCTGGTTGGATGGTAAGGGGAAATGATTGAAATAACATCTTCCTTAGTTATCACAATATTAGGTTGGATAGGATTTATTGGTGTTCATATCATCTTCCTAATTCTAAATCTTAATGCAAAGAAAGAAGAGCTTTTAGGATTTCTCATTATTAGTAGTATTCTCCTTACGTTTATATGGTTAATTGCGTTAACATCCCTTGGGGAAATTAAATGGGTGTAAAAAAATGAAACCCTGTTTTGGTTGTGATAATATAACATGTATATGTTCTGACGAGGAAAGACAATGGGCTATAGAACATTATCCAAAAGAGTATAAAAAATATTGTGAGGAAGAATGAAAAAATGTAATGGTTGTAAAAAGAGGATATTTTCATGGCAACAACAATGTAGTGCTGGATTAGAAGAAGATATAACAATGCATGATTATCATAAAAAATGCTTCAAAAGAAATCATTATAAGGAATGGAAATTCTTTTTTCCAGAAAAGATTATTCGTGTATTTAACGGGGATAAAATACCCAAAACTGGTTATTATGCAATAGTAGAACATGATAAGAAATGTGATAAAATAATGTATACAGAGCGTCTCATATTAATGGTAAAGGGTGATGAAGCACCAAAACCAATGATATGTCAGCATGATGTACAATGGGAGTGTATGAAGGAATATGAATGATTATTACGTTGAGATGTATCATGGTGGAAAACCAAAAATTTACTTAGACAATATGTATACTTTGCCAATGTGTGAAGTATGTAAAGGTAAGGGAATATTCTATTTTACAAGGGAAGAAAGATTAGATGATTCACAAGTATGTGGACACTGTAATGGTAGAGGATGGCTATATGAATGAAGAAGGTTATTATACACCAACAATAGATCATTCTAAAGATATAGAGATACATGAAACTCCAAATGGTACAATCTTCGCGATTAGAAATATTAGGCAGGAGATTGAAGGTGATATAGTAACGTTTAAAGCCGATATTGCTGGCGACATTTATCATGGTCAAATATATTTAAACGAATATGTCGAAAGGATTATAGGTAGGGTATTAGATAGTATGGTGAAGTAATATGGTTAGAGCAATGATATGTCATTATTGTGGGGTAGAATATAGTAACTGTTTTGGTAGCACTGGTAAAGAACATAAAGCCGGTTGTCCAATGCGTGTTCATAGGTGTTAAAATGAACCAAAGACAAAGTAGAAGAAACAAAATAGTACGCGATGTAAAACTCACTCCACATCAGATAGAACTATTTAGAAGTTATAGATACATAACTCATTGGCTAATAGATCATGCCATTCAATGCGATAATAAGCAATGTATATGTAGGGCAAGCACATTTGAGGATGAATTGCCAAATTTGGAAAGAATAGATATAGAATATGCCAGTACAATTCGTGAAGTATTGGATAAAGTGGATTAGGTTTATATGAGCCATTTAACAGAGGAATAATAATGATAACAGAATCTGAGATGGTATTGGATGAACTAAAAAAAGAATTTGAACAATCAATTAGTGAAAAATGGACAAGAGAAGAAATAGTAGATTTTATTCAAAAGAAAATTGATTTTATAAATAGAGGATTTACTTGAGTAAAATAGAGATTCGTTCTAGATATTGGGATGACAACTCAATGCATATTCCTCATTGGGAATGTAGGATATTAGGTCAACCAAAATTAAAATTTATACCAAGAAAAGGCGATTTGGTAACAATTCAAGCAGACAACTGGAAGGTAGATGAAGTTGAATATGATATTGACGAAAATGTGATTTTTATCTATGTTGTATTAACTGAAACAGAAGCCCGTATTGTTACTGTACCAAAAGAGTTCATGAGTGAAGAAGAACGGATACATTTTGAGACGTGTGGAAAATGAAAAAGAAATTAGCAGAAGGACCCACAATAGCAGAATCATATTCAACAAAAGACGGCAATGGCATAGTTTGGACACACAGACTTGGTGCACATGTAATAGATGCTCCAACACAAAGAAGGATGTATGAACCACCAATGCATACTGATTCATTTTTAAATTACTTGGAGTTTAGAATGAACCAAAAATCCACGTTAGTAGAAAAGATATTTGGGAAGAGGTTTATAAAATGATATATTACACTATTGGCAAAATAGGAATAAATCTTCAATATATAAAAAAATATTGGGAGTATTGTAGAAAAATGGGGTATTGCGAATGACTTGTAAATTAGAAGCTAGCGAAAAATCAATGAGGCACACATTACGTTATACAAAATCAATCATAAATAAAATGCTAAAGAAAAGAGTATATCCAGATGATTTTTCTCTAGAAAATGGAATTGAAGAAGTGTTAATGGAACCGTGGAGAAAAGAAATATTCCACAATGGAAAGAGAACAATAAGATTTACCTATAATACATATGCATTAGATAGCAAGAGGAAGAAAAAATAATGGAAGACGAAGTAGCAATAGCATCACAACAATCTCATCTATCTCATTGTAGAGCTTGTCAATATATGATAATGAATCATAGTATGAACGGTAATGTAAAACAAACTCTCAAATTAATGTCGAAAGAAATCAAAGTATGGGAAAGAAAAGAAAAGAAGGAGTTTAGAGGATAAAAAAAATGGTTAAAGAAGATATCTACATGTTTAGCGGTCATTATCATAGAGAAGAAGAAATCATACAGGCACTTAAGATAAAGAAAGGAC
>Ga0209431_10000025_pt1 | contig 105698 bp, 102 predicted proteins | sample RifCSP13_3_FD_184021 | JGI IMG/M metagenome (GOLD analysis project Ga0209431, IMG submission 184021) | Soil microbial communities from Rifle, Colorado - Rifle CSP2_sed 13_3 (SPAdes) (version 2) | ecosystem: Environmental > Terrestrial > Deep subsurface > Rock core/Sediment | place: Rifle... | reverse complement strand
TTTTATCCAGTAAAAACTACGAATGGGAACTTCTGGTGGTTGATGACGGGAGCCGCGACAATTCCGTTAAAAAAGTTCTTGAGCTAAAAAACCCGAAAATTAAACTGGTCAGCTATAAAATTAATAGAGGTAAAGGGGGTGCCCTTAAAGAGGGAATCGCCAAGTCGAGCGGACGATATATTATTTTCATGGACGCGGACCTTTCCGTTCCCGTGGAAACTATTGACGCGGTCTTGGATAAGCTTGAGGAAGGCAAGAGCGACGTTGTTATAGGAACTAGAAAAATAAAAAGCGCGAAAGTATTGGTACACCAGCCGTGGTTAAGGGAAAATCTCGGAAAAGGATTTACTTTCATAACAAGAATAATCACGGGCGTTAAGATATCCGACTTTACCTGCGGTTTTAAAGGATTTTCGGGCGTTTCCGCCAAGAAAATATTTTCAAACTCGCTTCTTACACGCTGGGCCTATGACGCCGAAATTCTGTATTTGGCAAAAAAGTTCGGGTATAAAATTTTTGAAGTTCCGGTGACCTGGACCAACAGAAAAGACACCCGGGTTAAATTATGGAATGCCGTTGTCACTTCTTTTACCGATCTTATCAGGATAAAATTGAATGACTGGTCTGGTAAATATGGCGAGGCTTAAATTTTTCTCAAAACCATTACTGACAGCTTTGGGCCTTCTTTTAATTGTCTTTCCTGTCGTTAAGAACACTTTAAGGACGGGTTTTTTCCCGGTGCACGATGACATTCAGGCAATGAGGCTAATGGAGATGGATAAGTGCATTGCCGACGGACAGATTCCCTGCCGCTGGGTTCCGGATATGGGTTACGGGTACGGATATCCCCAATTCAGCTATTACGGACCCCTTCCTTACTATGTAATGGAGATTTTTCATTTGTCGGGGCTGGGGTACCTTAATAGCATAAAGGCGGGATTGGTCTTATTAACTATTTTGTCGGCCTTGGGGATGTATTTACTTGGGAAGAGCCTTTGGGGAAGCGGAGGAGGGTTTGTTAGCTCAATACTTTATACATATGCCCCGTACCGGGCCTTGGATTTTTACGTCAGAGGCGATATTGCGGAGCTGGCGGCTTTGGCGATATTCCCGTTTCTTTTCTGGACGGTTCGGGAAATACTGACGGGAAAGAAAAAATTTGTAATCTGGTTCGCAATTTCAATCGCCGCACTTTTTACATCCCACAACATTTCCACTCTAATATTTACCCCGATACTCGGACTTTGGGCGGTGTTTGTGATTTTGACGGACAAAGCCAAGAAGAACGAACTTAAAGAAAGAATAATATATTTGTTTTTCGGAGGCCTTTGGGGAATCTTACTGGGTGCATTTTTCGTTGTACCCGCATGGTTTGAAAAAGGATACGTTCATGTTGAAACCCTTCTTCTCGGATACTTTAACTACCTGGCCCATTTTGTTTCCGCCAAGCAAATGCTTTTTTCAACTTACTGGAACTACGGGGCTTCCGAATGGGGAATTTACGACGAACTTTATTTGGGTATAGGGCAGCTTCACTGGATATTGCCGGCAGCCTCCGCACTTATACTTTATATGCTAAAAAAGCGCAAAGAGTTAATGACGGTTTTATTTTTGACCGTCATCGGCTGGGCTGCAATATTCCTAACCCACGAAAGGTCAACCTTTATATGGAATAGCGTCCCAATCCTGGCCTACCTTCAATTTCCCTGGAGATTCACAATTATTGCCACTTTCCTCTTTTCCATTGCCGGAGGGGTATTGGCAAAAGTCCTTGAGGGCAAAAAACAAACAGCATTCCTGGTAATCACAATATTCTTCCTGTCGCTCTTTTTCTATTCTGGCTATTTCCGTCCCTTAAAATGGCTAGATATTAGCGATGATGATAAGTTTTCCGGTGAAAGCTGGACGCGCCAGCAAACGATAAGCATTTTTGACTATCTTCCTATAGATGCGAAATTTCCCCCTGCGACCAAAGCCCCAGACACCCCAGTGTTTATTCAAGGTAAAGGCGAAGTGATTGACGGGGCAATCAGGAGCAAAAGCCAGGAGTGGGAAATAAATGTTGAAGGCGATGAGGCGATCGTTGAAATTCCCACGTTTTATTTCCCCGTTTGGAAAGTTTATGTTGACGGAAAGGAAACGCAAATAGATTATTCCAACGAACTGGGGCTTATCAGATTTGACGCAACCGGCGGACGGCACGACATTAAAGCGAACTTAACCGACACTCCGCTAAGAAAAGCGGCTAATGCTGCTACACTTGTGGGAATTGCACTTATCCCGATTTTTCTGGTTTTCAAAAAACGATTAATCAAATGAAAAAATACTGGCAATACATACTCTTGATACTTCTTTTAATTCCTTCTTTCTGGAATCTTCTTAAGCCCGGGTATTTCAACATGCACGATGACTTGCAGGTTATGAGGATTTTTGAAATGGATATATGCTTTGCCGACGGACAGATTCCCTGCCGCTGGGCACCCGACATGGGTTACGGCTACGGCCAACCGATGTTTAATTTCTATAGCGCCCTTCCTTATTATTTGGGCGAACTTATAAGACTGGCTTTCCCGATAAGTATTATTTGGACCGTTAAGATATTATTTTTGATTTCACTTGTGGGAGGCGCATTGGGGATGTATTTTCTTGCCCGGGAACTCTGGGGAAAGTGGGGAGGAATCCTTGCGGCCGTGCTTTACACTTATGCGCCCTATCATTCCCTTGACGTCTATGTGCGGGGAGCCCTTGCCGAATCATTTGCCCTAATGCTTCTGCCGTTTTTGTGGCTGGCTTTTTACAAGCTTCTGCAAAAAGGAACTCTCAATAAAGTTATTGTTACGGGAGTTGCCTTGGGCCTTTTACTCATGACCCACAACGTTTCCTCCCTCATTTACGCGATACCGACGCTTCTGTGGGTATTATTCTGGGTAGTCAAAGACAAAAACTGGGCCGGGATCAAAAACGTGATTCTTGCAGGAACTTTGGGTATCGGTATCGCCGCGTTTTTCATTGTCCCGATTGTTTTTGAAACAAAATTCGTACAACTTCAATGGCTGACCACCGATTATTTGAATTATAGAGGCCATTTTTCCACGGTTTATCAGCTTTTTATTTCCAGACATTGGGGATACGGACCTTCCATTTTCGGGCCGAGTGACGATTTGTCTTTTGCAGTCGGCTGGCCGCATTGGTGGCTGGCTATTCCTCTGGCCGCCATTTCGTTTTTTTGGATTAAGAACAGGCGGAAAATCGGCACGGGGATACTAACCCTCTCGATGCTCGCCTTAGCACTTTTTGCAGTATTTTTGACTCACGAGCGGTCGACTTTTATTTGGGTTAACGTTCCCGCCCTTTCCATAGTTCAATTTCCGTGGCGATTTTTGGGTTTGGGGATATTTTTACTATCCCTGGCTGCCGGAGCTTTGGTTGGTGATAAATACAAAAAAGAGATTGCAATTGGGGTAATACTTTTGGCGATAGGATTGAATTTCGGTTTTTTCAGACCCCAGCACTTCTTTTCCCAAGAAACCGATGCAACAAAACTGTCGGGAGAATCATTTATTATTCAGAAAAAATCGGCGATTTTGGACTACCTTCCGGTTACCGCCCCGATTGCACCCAAAGAGGAAGCTTTTGCCGCTCCCGTACTATTAAGTGGTGACGGTGAAATCAAAAACTACAGTAAAAGATCCAACAGCTTCTTTTTTGACGCGGATATTTATAACGCCTCCGAAGTCCAGGTTCCCGTCATGCATTTCCCGGGTTGGGTTGTAGTAAACGGGGGACGGGTGATAGATTCTTACCCGGAAGGAAAATACGGCCTTATCACTTTTAAGCTACCCCCAGGTAAATACATTATCCAAGGAAGGTTTACCGATACGCCGATACGGTTTTTGGGTAATTCAATTACCGTCGTTTCCCTGACAATTCTTTTGATCGGAATTTCATTGACCTCAAACAAGAAAAAATTCCTATGGTTCAAAAACTGACAAAATTATTTAGTGGGAGGTGGGCGATTGCGACGGTTTTGACGATATTTGCTATCCCCGCAGTACTAAGATTACTTCTTCCCGGATTTTATGAACCCCATGATTTACACCACTTTGCCGATATTTACCAGATGTTTAGGGCCTTTTCATCCGGACAAATTCCGCCGCGCTGGGGACCGGATTTTCTTTATAACTTCGGCTATCCGCTTTTCAATTTCTATTATGTGATGCCTTTTTATCTGGGGGCGCTTTTCCTGGCCATCGGGGGTAGCATCCAATTAAGTTTCAAGCTTATATTTGTATCCTCGATTTTAATCGGGGTTGCCGGAATGTATTTTCTTCTTAGACAATTTACCGGGAAATTTGCCGCAGTAATCGGTACGCTTATTTTTCTTTACACTCCCTACCGCGCTGTACAAATATATGTCAGGGGAGCAATCGGCGAGGCCCTTTCTTTGGCGCTTTTGCCACTCGTTGCCTATGTATTTATTAAAGTCGTTAAATCAGAAGGGAAGTTAAGAAACATTGCCGCAGCCGGGATAGTAGGCGCAATATTCATCCTGTCTCACAACTATATGTGGGTTCTTTCGCTGCCTTGGATAATAGTTTTGGCCTTGCTTTTTGCCAAAAGAAAAAACATTTGGCTGTCTCTAAAGTCTTTGGGGCTTTCGGCAATATTGATGCTGGGAGTAAGTGCCTTCTGGTGGGTTCCTGCAATAGTTGAACAAAAACTGGTGGCCGCCCAGACACCTTTTCCCCTGATTGACCACTTCCCGTTTATTAAACAGCTGATAATCCCATTCTGGGGCCACGGCCCGTCCATTACCGGTCCCTATGACGGGCTTTCATTTCAAATAGGGATAATTAATCTTTTGGGGGTTTTTGTCGCGGGAATAATGATCTTATTTTTCAAAAAAGCATTCAAAGATAAAAAACTGTATCTTGTAGGCGCTTTCACCCTGGCTTCGTTTTTTGTAACAATTTTTATGATGAACATAAGGTCCTACCCAATCTGGAGAATTATGCCCTTCCACGATTTTGTTCAATTCCCCTGGAGACTTTTAAGTTTTACGACACTTTTTAGCGCCATTCTTATCGCAATTACGGTTGAGCTCTGGAAAAAGAACTTCAGGATAATTTTCGGGCTAATCTTAATAGCTGCAGCAATGTTTTTGACATACAACTATTTTCAACCGAGCGGCGTGTTTTACAAATCAGACGACCAGTATCTTTCAAGGTTCTTCGCATACAAAAACACGGTCAGCCAGGACTATAAAAATTACAGCGAGGATTATTTGCTTTTGCCAAGGACATCCGACGAAAAACCCAACAGCCTACCCGATGAAAAAATAACGTCAATTGCCGGAGAAGTTAGCGACATAAAGGAAATAAGCCCAATTAACTGGAGCGCATCGGTTTCTGTGGCAGAAGAGACGCAGGTAACGTACAACACGCTTAGCTTTCCCGGCTGGTACGCAAGCGTTGATGGTAACCCTGTAGATATTGTGCCCGGAAAACCCTACGGACAAATCGAAATAAAAGTGCCGCAGGGCACCCACAAAGTTAATTTTTACTGGCGGGAAACGCCACTTAGGCGTAATTTGGACCTATTGAGCGCAGCATCTCTTTTGATATCGTTAATCTTCGTTTTTAGAAAGCCCCGTGCTACACTTTAAGCATGAAGCCTGAAGCTGAGGGGCATATGGACCCCACCTCCGAAATTACCCTTGAAGCTGTCAAGCAAAGAACGGTTAAGGGAATAGTTGCCCTGACCGGCCGATATTTCGTCCTTTACATAATAACCATTATTGCCCAGGGTTTTCTGGGGGCATTTCTGACTGCAGCCCAATTCGGGATATTCGGGATTGTATCCGCAATTGTTAACTTCCTGGTTTACTTTTCCGACATTGGCCTTGCCGCCTCCCTGATTCAAAAGAAAGAGAAAATTACGGATGGCGATCTGAAAACCACGTTTACGATTCAGCAGATTTTGGTGGTGACTCTTCTAATAATTCTATTTTTCTCCTCCCCGTACATAAAAGCCTTTTATAATATCGACCAAAGCGCAGTTTATCTTCTTTACGCGCTAGGCCTTTCTTTTTTGATGTCGTCTTTCAAGACGATTCCTTCCGTTCTTTTAGAACGAAACCTACGTTTTGAAATTCTGGCCGTTGCCAATATACTGGAAAATCTTTTTTACAGCGTGCTTCTGGTTTTTTTGGCATGGAAAGGATTCGGCATCACCAGCTTTACCGTTGCGGTGCTCGTCAGGGGGTTTGTGGGACTTGTGACCATTTATGCATTTCAACCGTGGTATCCTGCCTTCGGAGTTTCAAGAAATTCTCTTAAAAACCTTTTGAAATTCGGGATTCCGTATCAGATAAACACGTTTATTGCGGTAGTAAAAGACGACGGCCTGACAATCGTTTTGGGAAAATTTTTGGGCCTCGAAGCATTAGGAATACTTGTTTGGGCCCAGAAATGGATACAAATTCCCTTAAGAGTGGTGCTCGATAATGTTACCCGCGTTACTTTCCCGGCATTTTCCAGAATGCAGGATGCCAAGGAGGACTTAAAAAGAACGGTCACCAGGTCAATCTTTTTTATTACCCTTTTGGTTTTCCCGGCGGTGACGGGAATAGTAATTATATTTCCCGTAGTTATGGAAGCAATTCCCAAGTATCACCAGTGGCTACCGGCGGTTTTGCCGATAACGCTTTTGGCAACAAACGTATTATTTGCTTCGATTACAACACAGCTTACCAATGTACTCAACGCAATCGGAAAAATAAAATACACTTCCGCTTTAATGGTGATGTGGACAATCCTAACCTGGGTTTTTGTTCCCTTTCTTGCCAAAAAGTTCGGAATAAACGGAGCGGCTTTCGGATATGCGGTGGTTGGGGCATCCTCAATTATTGCAATCGCCGTTGTCAAAAGATTTGTTAATTTTTCCCTGTCAGACAGCGCTCTTAGACCGCTTTTGGCATCAATTGTGATGGCGGTGACACTATTGGTATTAAGATCGATGCTGCCTGCAAGTATTTATTCGGTCGGTGTACTTGCTGCCACGGGTGCTGTGGTATATTTTGCCAGTATTCTGGCTCTTGTAGGAGCAACCCTGTTAAACGATGTTAAAAAAAGTTATTCGTCGCTTTTTTCAAAAAAATAGGTTAAGTCATATTTTCCTGGGTCTTTTGTTGGCAGTATTGATTGCTCCGCATTTAATGTGGCTTAAAGAATTTCCTGCAGGAGTAAACCACGACGAAGTTGACGTAATTCTCTCCGCAAAAACGTATTGGAAATTCGGAACAGACCTTTCGGGAGTTTCTTTCCCCAAGTCCCTTGCGGCTACCAAAACCGACGCCGGTCTTGCCGGCCTTCCCTCGTTTTTTTTGTCCCCCCTCATCGGACCGGTTGAAAACGTCCTCGTTGCCGCAAGAATTATTTATTTACTGACAGCCGCATTAATTTCGTTATTTATTTTTCTTCTGATACGGGACTACGCAGGCGACAAAAAACTTGCCTACATTTCTCTTTTTGTTTCTGCCGCCTCACCCTGGCTCTTCTTTTACGGCCGGTCACCCACAGAAGCCCCTTTTGCCCTGCTTTTTGCCCTAATCGGCACATATTTATTTTTAAAGGACAAGGTTTGGAAAAAAAACGTTTCGTTAATATTTTTTATTGCCGCCTTTTACTCATACCAGGGTGCCAAGATTGTAATTCCGGCATTAGTTCTTGCTCTTACGCTTAACGAATTAACCGGAGCATTCAGAAAGAAACTCCGCTTTACCGCCGTTTACTTAATTATTTTTGCAGTTTTTGTCAGCCTATTTTTCTGGGGAACAAAAACTTTCTCCGGCGGAGTATTGGCAAAGCGGGGAACAGAACTTAATTTTGGGCATATGGAAAAATACCAGGAGGAAACAAATGTTCAAAGGAGAATCTCAATTGTCTTCCCCGGAAATTATATTCATTTCAACAAGTACTCAAACCTTATTTGGGATACCTACAAGAACTATGTCGGTGCATTTTCTCCCGGGATTTTATTTGTAAGCGGTGACCCTTCGGTTCCTTTTTCGGAACACGGTTTATTATTCGCAATTGATTTTGTATTAATCATCTTTGGCTTGGTTTATTTGGCAGGAAAGCCCTCGAAGATCGGCAGAATTATGCTTATTTTTGCGGCAGTTGCCCCGATGGCGTCGGCAGTAAGCCTCATAGGCAGCCAATATATTTTCAGAGCATTTTTACTTCTTCCCGTTTTTGTCGTCCTAATTTCTTCCGGGATTTATCTGATATTAAAGAAAATGCGCGGAGGAATTTTATCTTATGCCCTTTTAATCTTTGTGCTCGCTTTCTCTTATGCAAATTTTCTGATGTTCTTTTTCTTCCGCTACCCGGTTGACCAGGAAGGGAATCATTTTGTCAGCGAAAGAGTCTTGGCGAATTACCTCATGCGGACAAAGGATAATGTAACCGTGGTGACAGATTTTCCTTACAGGGTTTTTTACGAATACGCGTTTTTCTCCGGATATTTAGATAATGATGGGGAAATAATCATACCATCCGCCGCAAGTTTTACCGACGGAAATATTTCAATAACCGACAAATGTCCGGAAGTGTTAAGCGGGGTATTGATTTCAAAACAAAATACGAACTGCGGCCCTTCCGGCCGGTCCTTGGTAATCCAAAGCCAGAAAGACGCGGGGACGATATATAAAATTTACGGAGACACGCTTTGCCGCTCCTACTCTTTGACAAATTGGAGAGAAAATGCCGTAGTTAACGACTATAATATCGAAGTCATGGATGAAGAAAGTTTCTGTAAGAGGTGGATATTTTTCGGAGAATAAGAAATGAAATGTCCCGTATGCAAATCGGTTAAAAACACCAAGTATTGGGCAATGCCGGGTTATCGGATTACCCGCTGTGTTAATTGTGGCATGGTCTGGGACCCTTTCCCCCCCGAAGATCTTGAGGCGGTATATACGGAGAATTACTTTATTAACGACAACCCCAAGGGCGGATACACGAATTATTTTGAGGGAATGAACATCAATAAGAAAACCTTTTATGAGCGGGTCAAAAGGATCAACAGGAAAGTCAAAACGAAAGGAAAAATGCTTGATGTGGGAAGCGCTTTGGGGGACTCGTTAACGGAAGCGAAGAAATTAGGCTGGAAGGATCTTTATGGCGTTGAGCTGTCTGACTACGCAGCAAAAGAATCCCGCAAGCGAGGACTTGACATAAGGACCGGAACGCTTTACTCCGCAAAATACCCACCCAATTCTTTTGATGTCGTGACTCTGCAGGACGTCATCGAGCACGTTAAAGATCCGACCAGCGAAGTCAGGGAAATAAAAAGAGTATTGAAGCCGGGCGGGTTTGTGTTTTTGGTTACACCGGATGTTGGGGGATTATGGGTAAAAATATTAGGGCCTCTTTGGTATCACTATAAACCCGGGGAACACATTATGTACTTTTCGCAAAAAACTTTAGGAAAGATACTTAAAGACGCAAAATTCAGGAATGTGGAGACAAGGCGCACATACCACGTTATGAGCCTTACCTATATTTTCAGCCGCCTGAAATATTATGCCCCCCGACTATTCGAATTATTGTTGCGATTTTCAAATAACAATTTTCTGGGAAGGATGTCTTTTAAGGTTTATGCGGGTGAGATAGAAGGCTGGGGACAAAAATAATTTAATGCAAAGGATTTGGAAGTGGCTGGTTATAGCTCTGGGGACTATCGGCTGGTCGTGGACGATGGTCAAAAGCGGATGGGTATATTCATTCGGAATGGGGTTTTGGGGGGCCAACGGGCATGACGGCATCTGGCACATCGCACTTATAGAAAGCTTATCCAGGGGATCTTTGAAAATGCCGATTTTTTCGGGCGCCTCTCTTCAGAACTATCACATCGGCTACGACCTTGTAATCGCTTTTTTGCATAGAATAACCTCAATTCCCGTAGTGAATCTTTATTTTCAAGTCGCCCCTCCTATTATTGCGGCTTTAATCGGACTTTTGACATACAAATTTGTTTTGCTTTGGGTGAAGTCTCAAAAAGCCGCCCTTTGGTCGACATTCTTTGTCTATTTCGGCGGGAGCTTCAGCTGGATTTTGGGAAAAGGTGAGTCCGCATTCTGGTCAATTCAGGCGATCTCGACACTTATTAACCCCCCTTTTGCCCTTTCTTTGGTTTTTCTTCTTCTGGGGTTAATTTACCTTACCAAACTAAAGATTAAATATAGTACCCGGGATTTGATTTTGAGCATTATATTTTTTGGCGTATTGATCGAAATTAAAGCTTACGCAGGCGTCTTGGCACTCGGGGGTCTTTTGGTGATGGCGCTATATGAGCTAGCCAAAACCAAAAAATGGACAATCGCATACGTTTTTCTCGGGTCTTTGGTATTATCCGCAGTTCTTTACTATCCTCTTAACAAAAACGCAACCGGCCTTGTTATCTGGTCCCCTTTCTGGTTTTTGGAGTCGATGATAGCGGGAACGGACAGGCTTTATCTCCCCAAACTTGCGGAAGCGATGCTAAGTTATAGAACCCAGCAGGTGATAAGGAAATTCGTCCCAACATACCTTGCGGTATTCCTTATTTTTTATATAGGGAACCTGGGCACAAGAATAATTAAAGAGATTCTTGTTTGGAAATGGATCAGGAAGTTTAAGTCGGTAGGGGTAATCGAAATATTTATTCTGTCGGTTATCGTTGCCGGAATTCTAATCCCCACCTTTTTTGTTCAAAAAGGAACACCCTGGAACACTATTCAGTTTTTCTATTACTCTTTATTCTTTTCCGGGATCCTTGCCGGAATATCGCTTGACCAGATACTTACGTCAATCAAAAAGACTGCATTCAAATACACCCTTGCCTTACTTGTAATCGGATTAACGATTCCGACGACAATACTAACCCTCAAGGACGTCTATATTCCTCCTCGCCCACCGGCAATGCTCTCGATAGGTGAAATGGAGGCCTTGAAGTTTCTTTCCGGTGAGCCGTCCGGCATTGTTCTTACATTCCCATTCCCATTCGACGAAGTCGCTTCCTCCAAATGGGTCACGGCCCCGAAGCCGCTTTTTCTCTACACATCAACAGCCTACGTCTCCGCATTTTCGAAAAAAGATGTTTTCCTGGAAGATTACGGGAATCTTGATATAACCAATTACGGCTGGCCAGAGAGGCTAAAGGAGGTGGAAGCCTGGTACAAAGAAACGGACGGGGACAGTGCCAGGGAGTTTCTAAAAGTGAACAATATCGGATATGTTTACTGGCTGAAGGATCAGGGTGCTTTATTGGACGCAGCCCAGCTGGGTCTTAGCGGTATTTTCAAAAATTCCGAGGTTACCATTTATAAAGTCGAGCTTCTTAATGATTAGTGGTACAATTTAGGCATGGCTTCGAAGATTTCCGTTGTTATCAACACTTTAAATGAGGCTGAGAACCTTCCCGGTGCCATTTCATCGGTAAAAGAACTGGCCGACGAGATAGTGGTTTGTGACATGGAATCCGACGACAAAACCCCCGAGATCGCGGAAAAACTTGGCGCCAAGGTGGTTACCCATAAAAGAACCGGATATGTCGAACCCGCCAGAAATTTCGCGATAGGGAAAGCGTCAAACAGCTGGATTTTGATTTTGGACGGGGATGAGGAACTGGGACCGGGCCTTGCCCGCCGGATTAATGAAATTTTAAAAGAACCCAAGGCGGATTACTACAGAATACCCAGAAAAAACATTATCTTCGGAAAATGGATAAAGCACTCGAGGTGGTGGCCGGACTATAACATAAGGCTTTTTAAGAAAGGCTTTGTTTCCTGGAACGAGGTAATTCACTCCGTTCCCATGACCCAGGGGGTGGGAGACCAGCTTGAGGAAAAAGAAGAACTTGCACTGATCCACCACAACTACAGTTCCCTCGAACAATATCTTGAAAGAATGAACAGGTATACCACTCTTCATGCAAAAATAAGAGCAGAGGAAGGATATAAGTTTAATTGGAAAGACATTTTGTTAAAACCCGCAAATGAATTTTTAAGCAGGTATTTCTTCGGTGAAGGATATAAAGACGGACTTCACGGACTTACCCTTGCCCTTCTCCAGGCTTTCTCGGAACTTGTGATGTATCTTAAGATCTGGCAGCTTAATAAATTCAAAGATGAGGATGTGGATGTCAAAGATGCGATAAGTGTCATGCGGGACGTTGAAAAAGAACTGCATTACTGGCAAAACGACGCCGCCTATAAGGGATCGGGAAAACTCACCGACCGGATAAGAAGAAAATTCAAAATTTAACATGGCAAAAATATCTGCGATCGTTCTTGTAGGCGGAAGAATCGACGAGGAACTTCTGAAAAAATGCCTGGACTCAATTTCCTGGGCCGATGAAGTGATTAAGGTGGAAACAAAAGATCTTCCCGGAAGTTTTGCGGATTGGAGAAACGAGGGAGCCAAGCGGGCAAAAGGAGATTGGCTTTTGTACGTTGATTCCGACGAAACCATCACGCCGGAACTAAAGAAAGCAATTCTCAAGGTAACAAACTCATCGGAATTTGCAGCCTACGCCATTCCCCGGAGAAATTTTATTTTCGGCAAGGAATTCAAACATGGCGGGACCTGGCCCGATTACTGGATAAGACTTATTAAAAAGGACAAGCTGATACGCTGGGAAGGGGACCTTCACGAACAGCCAAAAGTAAAGGGAGCCATTTTCCACTTAAAGGAGCCCGTTATCCATAACAAACACAAAGACTTAAGCGGAATGGTTGAAAAAACAAATAAGTGGAGCGAAATCGAAGCCAGACTGATGTTTGAGGCTGGGCACCCCGAAATGAACGTAATAAGATTCGCGTCCGTTGCCGCAAGAGAGTTCTGGAAAAGGATGATAACGCAAACCGCATTTCTTGACGGTACGGAAGGGATTATTTACGCAATTTATCAGGTTTTCAGCCGTTTGATTTCATACTCCAAGCTTTGGGAAATGCAGATAAAGAAAAAACAATGAAAGCGGCAATCTATAATCCATATTTGGACACACTGGGCGGTGGCGAGCGGTATTCTATCGCTTTTGCCAAAGTTCTCTCCGACACGGGATGGGATGTTAACGTTGAATGGAAAAACCCCGGAATTAAAAAAGAACTCGAAAAGCGTTTCGGCATGGACTTAAAGGAAATAAACATTGTCCCCGATGTCAAAAGGGGAGACGGATATGATTTATGTTTTTGGATCTCGGACGGAAGTATTCCGACTCTGAAGGCAAGGAAAAACATACTCCACTTTCAAGTTCCATTTCACCACACGGGCGGGAATAACCTTCTGAATAAAATGAAGCTTTTCAGGGTAGATAAAATTGTTTGCAACTCGCAGTTTACAAAAAAGTTTATTGACCGCGAATACGGGGTTGAAAGCATTGTTATTTACCCTCCGGTGGCAACCGATAAGATAAAATCCAAAAGAAAAGAAAACATGATTCTTTTTGTCGGCAGATTCTCTGAGCTTAAACAGCTTAAGCACCAGGACATTTTGATCAAATCGTTTAAGAAAATGATAGACAGCGGGTTGAAAGACTGGAGGCTTGTTCTTGCCGGCGGAGTGGAAGTCGGGGTCGACAGTAACTTGGAAAAATTGGAAAACCTCGCCAAAGGATACCCCATTGAGATAATTAAAAGCCCGGATTTCGCAACACTTAAGGATCTTTATGGAAAGGCAAAAATCTTCTGGTCTGCCTCCGGCTATGGGGAAAATGAAGAGAAGAATCCGGAAAATGTTGAGCATTTCGGGATAACAGTAGTTGAGGCCATGGCGGGCGGTGCGGTGCCCCTGGCGTTTGACGCCGGAGGTCATAAAGAAATAGTCGAGAATGATGAAAATGGCATGCTTTGGTATTCCCCCTCACAACTAGTGAATGAGACGAAGAAGCTCATAAACTACCCAAAGAGGCTGAATGAGTTGTCGAGAAATGCAAAAAAGGATTGTTATAAATTTTCAACCCAGGTGTTTGAAGAGCGCGTTCGTTCACTTATAATCTAAAGATGCAAAACACGGTGACGGCAGAAGAACTTCATAAAAATGTTCCCTCAAACTGGTACTACCAGTCGATCCGCGTAGACGCGCTGCAAAGATACTGGCATAAAAGACGGTTTGAGGAAGTTTCAAAAGTTATTGAAAAAACCGAAGGCAAGATACTCGACATTGGAAGCAACGACGGAACGTTCTCGAAAGTAATTCTTGATAAGTCGGGCGCCCGCGAACTAACCGGAATAGACGTTATTAAAAAAGCCGTGGATTGGGCCAACGGGCACTGGAGGGGGAGTGAAATGAAATTCATCGTAGCCGACGCACACAATCTTCCCTTTCCCGACAACTCTTTCAATGCGGTTTTTGCTTTGGAAATGCTTGAACACGTTTTTGATCCTTTAAAAGTACTCACCGAAGCAAGGCGAGTTTTGAAAAAAGGAGGATACGGGGTTTTTCTGGTTCCTTCCGACAGCCCCCTTTTTAAGATTGTTTGGTTTCTCTGGCTTAGGTTTTACCCCAGGGGAAAAATCTGGAGGGAAACCCATATCCAGACTTATAAGGGCAATTTTCTTCCCAAACTTGTTAAAAAAGCGGGATTTAATATAGAAGCTGACAGGAAGTTTCTTTTCGGGATGCTCCACTTGGTAAAAGGCCGAAAGTAAGCTACAATCAGGCATGACTGAAAAAGAAATTTCCGTCTCCGTTGTTATCCCTTCTTTTAACGGCAAGAGTCTTTTAGGCAAAAATCTCCCAAAGGTTGTGGCTGCGTCCAAGAAAAGCGAAAACAGGATAAAGGAGATAATAATAGTAGACGACGGCTCGGTTGACGACAGCGTTAAGTACGTCAAGGAAAACTTCCCCGCTGTGAAAATGATAAAGCACAAAGTGAACAGGGGATTTTCCGCGGCGGTAAACACAGGCGTCAGAAGTTCAACCGGAAGCATCATTCTTCTTCTAAACAATGACGTGCTTCCGGGAACGCCTTTCCTCGCTCCTGCCTTAAAGCATTTTGACGACCCCAATGTTTTTTCCGTGTCTCTCCATGAAAAAGGATACGGCTGGGCGAAAGGAAGTTTTACGGACGGATACATTAACATCGGAATGGGGAATGAAAGCACAGAAACACACACAAGTTTTTATGTAAGCGGGGGAAGCGGACTTTTCCGAAAAAGCCTTTGGGTTGAACTCGGGGGAATGGATGAGCGCCTACTCTCACCTTTTTATTGGGAGGATATCGATCTTTGCTACCGCGCCGCGAAAAGGGGATTTATTAACCTTTGGGAACCGGAAGGAAACGTAATTCACAAGCACGAATCTACAATCGGCGGGCTTCCCAAAAACCGCGTCGCAAGAATCAGGGAAAGAAATCAGCTTCTGGTCATTTGGAAAAACGTCCACTCAATCAGTTTTATAAGGAAGCACGTGTCCGGCCTTCTTGGCAGGGTGATAAGGCACCCCGGGTATATAAGAATAGTACTCATGGCGATTCTTAGGCTCCCCTCCGTTCTTAAAGCAAGAAGGCGCGAGGCGAAAGAAAGCAAGATCTCGGACGAGACAATATTTTCTAGGTTTTCGGAATTGTAAGTGATATCCTATCTTTAGGAAGACGTGAGAAAATTTTTTTCAAAAACGATTCTCGTTATTTTTGCAATACTTGCAGTTGCAACGTTTTTGAGATTTTATAAGCTCGATGTTAATCCCCCGTCTCTTTTCGGAGATGAACTCGATTTGGGTTATCAGGCATACTCAATACTCAAAACCGGCCGTGATTATTACGGCAACCTTTTACCCATTCATTTTCATTCGATGGCGGAGTGGAGAACTCCGCTTTACTTGTATTCCACGGTTCCGACGGTTGCAATTTGGGGAATTACTCCCTTGGGGGTAAGGGTTCCTGCGGCATTGTTCGGAGTTTTGGGTGTTCTTGCGGCCTATTTGCTTTTTACAACCCTAATTCCTAAAAAAATTTGGGGACTTCCATTCGGAGTCATCCCCGCCGCCCTTCTTGCAATATCCCCATGGCATCTGCAGTATTCGAGAGCCGGATTTGAAGCAACCGAAATGCTCTTTTTCCTTCTTACAGGACTCTGGCTTTTTTTCAAATCCCTAAAAACCCCCAAATATCTTTGGCTTTCGGTCACCTGCCTCACATTAACCCCTTGGGTTTACTCAACCGCAAAATTCTTTACCCCATTTCTCATAGTCACGCTTTTTCTTCTTTACCGCCGCCATATTCTTTCAATAGCCAAGCCCAATCTTATTAAGGCGGCAGTTGCCGGACTTGTTGTTGGTATCCCGATTGCATACTCGACCATTTTTGGCGGCGGAACCGCAAGATTTGAATACTTAAGCATTTTTACAGATCCGACAATCCAAGGCGAGGTTGGAGAAGAGCGGCTTCAGGACGCGAGGGTAAGAGGGTCACTGGTTACCGGCATTTCCCCGCTTCTTTCCGACAGGGCCTTCCATAATAAGTTCGTTTTTTGGCAGAAAGTGATGGTCAGGAATATTCTCCAGTCATTTTCATCCGAATTCCTGTTTATAAAAGGGGATCCAAATCCAAGACAGTCCATAGGAACCGGGGAATTCTACAAGATCGATGCAATTCTCCTTCTTTTGGGTATAATCTTTTTCTTCACCCGTTATACCGACAAAAAAACAAAGTGGCTGGTGGGCTTTTGGATCCTGGCGGGGACACTCCCTGCCGCCATAACCAGAGACGGGGGAAACCACGCAACCAGACTAATCTTGACTTTGCCCCCGCTCATTTTCCTTGTTTCCTACGGATTTTACGACCTTTATAACCTGCTTGCCGCGAAGAAAAAAGGATGGCTCTCTTTAGTTTATGTCGGAGCCATTTTTGTAAGCTTCATATTCTACCAGCATTATTATTGGGTGCACTACACCTATGCGTCCGAAAGATGGTGGCATGCAGGGTATAAGGAGTCATTCAGCTACATTGCCTCGGTTGAAGATAATTACGAGCGAGTATTTGTCTCTATGGCGGGCGAACCTGCATGGATTTTCCTTGCGGGATGGACCGAGTACCCGCCCGATAAATGGCAAAAAGGCTTTCCTTTCGAAACAACCTGGGTTGACGGCTTCGGCAGGATATCATTCATAGACAAGTATTACTTCGGTTCCCCGACGGATAACCAATCTATTTATGATTTATCAAAATACATTACAACCAGGGATATCTATCTGTCGGTTGCAAAGGAAGTGCCGCCCAACTTGATCATGCAGCCGGGGAACGTTCCCAACGGCCTTAAGCTTTTGAAAGCGATTCCTTATCCTTCGGGCGAGCCTGCCTATTATATTTTTACGAAATCTGAATGAAGGCGATATATAAAATTATTCTTCTGGCCCTTGTTCTCAGACTTGTTATTTCCTTTTTGGGCTATCACGGCGACGTTAACGATTTTTACTGGTGGGCAAAGGAATTGGTTTTTAATGGCCTGAGTGGTTTCTACGACAGGAATATCGCCAATGCGACCCAACCCATTTATCCGCCGGTGACTTCTTATCTTTTCTGGGGAGCGGGGCAATTCCACGAACTTTTCTTAAAACTTCTTTGGTTTTTAAACATTAATATTTCCATTTTTCCCTCTAACCTAATATTTTGGATGGAATCTCCCAACGGCTGGTTCATATTCAATAAACTTCCGGCGATATTAAGTGATATAGGAATAATATATGTGCTTTACCTTTTCGGAAGAAGCCTTAAAAACGAAAAAGCCGGACTTGTTGCCGCCTCACTCTTCGCCTTTGTGCCCACTTTTTGGTATAACTCAAGCCTTTGGGGTCAGACTGAAAGCGTATTTGCCCTTCCCATGCTTGGGGCCTTTTATCTTTTGCACAAAAACAAGATAAAAAGTTCAATTGCGCTTTATACTTTGGCTCTTTTAACCAAACCCACCGCTTTTTTTGCCTTCCCGGTTTTTGCTTTCTGGGTGTTAAGAAAAGGAAAGGCCAAGGAGGTCGGAATAGGAATTTTATATAGCACCCTTCTGGCGATAGCTCTCTATTTTCCTTTTCATCCGGAAGGCATTATCAATTGGATAATTTCTTTTTATCTTAGAAGTTTAAATGGTGTCTTGGGCTATACGGTAGCAAACGCATTCAACTTTTGGGCTCTCATTTTTGGTTTTGACAACCGACCCGATACGTCCCCACTATTCGGAATACCGGCAAACATAATCGGAAATACGCTTTTTATTTCAAGCGTTGCCGCGGTAGTTTATCTTTTTATGAAGAAGAAGGACAATATAAATCTGATTCTTTTGTCGGCAGCCGTCGTCTCTTTTGCCGCTTTTATGTTTTTACCTCGCATGCACGAGCGGTATTTCTATCCGACGCTTATTTTTCTAATTCCGCTTGCCATTTCCAACAAATCGATGATGAAAGTTTTCTGGGCGGCATCGATAGTTCACTTAATAAACCTCTTTCATTTTTGGTGGGTTCCGAAAGTAGGTTTTCTGGTTGAGTTTTTCTCCGCTCAAGTTGTCGAGAAGCTTTTAATACTTTTTAATATCGGCATTTTCTTCTATCTACTTTATCTGTACAAAAAATATTATGCAAAAGCTCGTTAAATACTGGTTTTCCATCACTCTTTTTGTTGCATTTGCCATAAGATTTGTGCTTTCCTTCTTCGCGCATCACATTGATCTTTTCAACCATTCCGACTGGGGGATAAGATTCTGGCAATACGGCCCGGCAAAGTTTTTTTCTCCCGACGCCAACGTCTGGAGTTTTACCTGGCCCAACCAGCCGCCCGGCACCATCTACATATTCGCAGGGATAAGGAAACTCTATGAAGGGATATTTAATGCCCTAAGTTATCTGCATTTTCAGCTTCGCGTTTTCCCGGGATCGATTCTTCTTTACCTGGAAAAGAATTTCTACACAGCGCTTTTAAAACTTCCCGCAATCCTCGCTGATTTCGGGATTGCCTGGCTTGTTTACAAGATAGTCCTTGAAATCACAAAGAAGAAAAAGTTAGCTCGGATTGGAGCTGTGGTATGGCTTTTTAACCCCGCAGTCTGGTACAACTCCGCGGTTTGGGGACAGTACGACGCCGTAATCAATTTTCTGGCAATGCTGGCATTTTATTTGCTGTTTAAAAAGAAACTGCTAGCCGCTTTTTTGCTTTTGCTTTTTTCATTCTATATAAAAGCATCCCTTCTTATTTTTGCGCCCGTTTTTCTCCTAACCGCTATTCGCCAAAAGTACAGTATTAAAAAGTGGCTTTTGGCAGTCGGGGTATCATTAGCCGCAGTCGGTCTTGTTACGATTCCTTTTTCGAGAGGCGAACCTTTCTCCTGGTTATACGCTTTATATAGGGAAAAAGTATTTACCGACCAGCTGCACGTTACAACCGCAAATGGTTTTAATTTGTGGGGAGTGATCTTCGGGGTTAAAGATTCGGCGGTTCAGATTTCGGATTCGGTTAAATTCCTCGGAGTGGCCTATAAACACCTGTCATATATCATTTACCTTATTTTTTACTTACCGGCTTTGTGGCTTGTCTATAAGAGACAGGATTTAAAATCCATCGCTTGGGCGCTGGCAATTGCCGCCTTCTCATCCTTCATGCTTTTGACAAACATGCACGAAAGATATTTATATCCTCTTTTTCCCTATTTTACGGTTTTGGTTGTAGCTGCCCCGCAGCTTTATGCAAACTATGCCGGTGTAACATTGATAAATATTTTAAACCTGTATAATTTCTGGTGGGTGCCGTTTATTCCTGGACTTATGGATTTCATGCAGGCCAGGGAAGGGGCGGCGCTACGGGTATTAAGCGGAATTAACTTAGCACTCTTCCTGTTCCTTTACTTAAGATTCGCTAAATATAATTTGGTAAGGAAAAAAGTATGAAAAAAGTCACACTGATACTACTTAGTTTAATTTTTGCACTTTCCCTATTCATCCGTTTCTGGAGACTAGATGTGTACCCGGAAGCAATTGATGAGGATGAAATGGCACTGGGATATTATGCGTACTCGCTTATTCAAAACGGAACCGATGAGTACGGACATAAATTTCCACTTTACTTTGAATCGGCAGGGGATTATAAATACGGCCTCTATTCCTACTTTGACACAATTCCTGTTTTTCTCTTCGGCTTAAACCCCGTTACGACAAGATCGGTATCGGCGGTGGCCGGAAGTTTGTCGGTTGTTGCAATATTTTTTCTTGCCCTTGAGATATTAAAGAAAGAAAAGTACGGACTTCTTGCGGCCTTCGTCCTGGCGTTAAACCCGACACACATTCACTTCTCAAGAGTTGCCTACAATAATATTTTAGGTGCCCTTTTTGCAATCGTTTCGATTACGCTTTTCTTAAGGTGGATAAAAGGCAAAGGCATCCGGAGCGTAATCTTTTCATTTCTGGCATTCGTCTTGGCAATCCTGTCTTACCAGGCATATAGAATATTTTTGCCGGTAACCTTTATTCTTCTTTCGGCCTTTTTCTATACGGATCTTAAGGTAAAAAAGATTTATATTGCAGCTTTTTCCTTCCTTGCAGTTGTTGTAACGGTACTTTCGTTTATTCCCGCCGCCTCACGCGCAAGATCCCAAAATATTTCCCTTCTCATCGGGCAGCCGATGATTATCGAACAGATCGCAGAGGACGGCCTGGCCAAAATCCCCGTAACAATCACCAGGGCTTTTGACAACAAAGCCGTCAATTTTGTATTGGGATACGCGGGCCGATATTTTGCTTACTTTAATCCGAATTTTCTCTTTATCGCCTCAGCCGGCGGAACGGAGCGCCATACAATTCCGAACTTGGGTTTGCTCTATCTAATAGAAGCCCCGTTTTTATTAATTGGACTTTTGTATTTGGCAAAGTTTGTACCCGGAAGAAGGATGTACATTCCAGTCCTTCTTCTACTTGCCGCGCCCCTCGCGGCGGCGAGCGTTGTTGAATCGGTAAGCACAACCAGAGCCGTAATCCTGGTTTTCGGATACGCACTTATTACTTCTCTGGGAATATGTGTGTTATTGGATTCAAGTAAGAAGTGGTCGAAAATAATTTTAGCTGTCATTCTGGCCGCCTACCTCGGCAATTTTGCATATTTTTTCCACCAATACACGGTTCATAAGATCTATCACCACCCGTGGTATTCCGATGTGGGCTTAAGGGAAATGGTAGAGAATGTTAACCGGCTGCAGGGGGACTACGACAACGTCGTTATGACCGGGGGCCACTACATTCCCTACCTTTTTTACAACAAGGTAGACCCGGTCGAGTTTATGGCTGATTCCACCCTAAACGACGTAGCCCAGGCCAACGGCGTCAGGCTGAAAACCTACAATAAACTGGTATTCAACATGCCTGGCTGCCCGGCGGCGGGCAAGCGGGGTGTACTATATGTATGCTTCGGATACCAGGTTCCCCAGGCTGCAAGGCTGGTTGAGGCTATAAGGTACAGGGACGGACAGCCTGCAATCGTGCTTGTTGAGTTTGTTGGAGCGGATACTCTTCCCGAAAAGCTGCCGGAAAGGGTAGAATATAGTAGGGAGAAAGACGAACGGTTCCCAACAGGAATTCTGCCCGACAATTATGAAACTCTTTGGCCGGTTCAATAAGCCCGCCCTTTACCTTGCCGCTGTTTTAATCCTTGCCGCAATCTTAAGGCTCTGGGCAATCGATAGATACCCCGCCGGTTTTACGCCGGATGAAGCCTCATTCGGGTACGACGCATACTCGCTTATTCAGACCGGAAAAGACCAATGGGGGGACGCCTGGCCTGTAAGCTTCAGGTCGTTCGGGGATTATAAGCTTCCGGTATATACCTACCTTGCGATTCCAAGCGTTGCCGCTTTCGGCTTGAATGAATTCGGCGTAAGACTTCCTTCCGCAATCGTCGGGATTTTGGCAGTTTACGCCACCTACCTAATGACCCTGGCACTCTTCAAAGACAAAAAAGTTGCCCTTTTTTCGTCCCTTCTTCTGGCAATCTCCCCCTGGCACCTATCCCTCTCCCGCGGCGCATTTGAGGCAAACCTCACCGTCCTTTTTATGTCTCTGGGTATACTCGCTTTTCTAAAAGGAATAACCTCAACAAAATGGATGGCGCTCTCCGCCATTTTCTTTGGCATAAACATTTTTACCTATCACTCGGCTCGTCTTGTGACACCTTTGATATTTGCAATTCTCGTTGTCATGAATATGAACATCAAGGCATTTATAAAGAAGCACTGGCCCGCAATCATTATTTTCGGACTCTTTCTTTTCGCAGCCTTTGCAACGATTGCGTCGGGAAGCGGGGCCAGGGCCGCCGACATTACCATCTTTAACCCAACGGATAAGTGGATGGCGATTTTTGACGAAAGATACGGCGCGGTTTTCGGCGGCCTTCCATATAACATTGCCCTTTTCTTCCACAACAAGTTCTTCGCGGTTGTTCCCAGATTTATTGCCGCGTATGCAACCTACATTTCACCCCAGTTTCTTTTTACCCAAGGGGCGGGGGAGTGGACTTACGGAATGGTTGCCGGATACGGAGTGCTTTACCTAATTGAAATCCCCTTTGTACTTACTTCCTTGTGGTTTCTTTTTAAATTCGGACTTAAAGAAAAAAGAGCCATAAGCTTTATCGTGTTTTGGATTCTCGTTTCAATTATCCCAGCGGCCTTGACCAAAGGACCGGGATACGCCGGCAACAGGGCCGCAGTTATGATGCCGGCACTTCAGATATTCTCGGCATTCGGAGGACTTGCCCTTTTTGAAATCTTGAGAAAAAAAGCGGGAAAAACAACCCTCGTTGCAGCCTACTCCCTTGCTTGCCTTGTCTCCCTTGTTTTCTTCCTTGAATTTTACCGCTATATTGCCCCGAGGACGGGTGCTGAAGGAATGCTTTACGGAAGGCGGGAGGCAATGGAATATGTCGCGCAGCAGGATGCGGAAAAATACAAAACGGTGATTGTGAGCCGCAGTCTTTCCGAACCCCAGATATTTGTTGCCTTCTACCTTAAAACGGACCCGGTTTTTTACCAGGCGGAATCCAAAGACTGGCTCAGGTACAGGGAAATGGGAGTCCCGTTTGTCGATCAGCTCGGTGAATACAGGCTGGGCAAATTCGTTTTCAAAAACATCGATTACACGAACGACTCAAAAGTCCCCAATGTACTGATTGTAGGAAAACCTATGGAGTTTCCCGACAGACTGATACCCACAAAGGCAATTCTCTATCCCAATCAAAAACCCAGCCTATATGTAGTTGACCCCGCCACAGTGAGCTTTATACCTCAATGAAGAAGAAAATTAAAAAGTTTGTTTTCGGCATCGTCATTTCCCCTGCTGTTGTCTGGATGTGCCTTTACCCCAAAGATCTTTTAGGCGAATGGGTCAAAATTCCTTCATATTTTAAAACAAACATTGCCTCCCTCGTTTCCCCGGATAAAACCGCGAAGATAGATGTGGCAAGATGGAATTCATTCGGAAAAGAAAGGGAAGACGCCCTTTCCAAAGCCTATTACAACAAAGGATACATAATAATTGACGATTTCTTTTCATTTACCACATATCTTTCCCCGCGTTTTTACTTCCAATCCGGTGACGGAACGCCGTTTACCCCGAAAGGTGTTGAACCCATCGCGATTCCCGCTTTTGTATTTTGGGTAATGGGGATAATCGCAGTAATTAAGAAAGGAAATTACAAATACCTTTACCTTCCCCCAATCTTTGCCCTATTAGCCTATTTATTCGGGCATAAAAATCTGGCGTTCCTTTTCCCAGTTCTTGCCCTTTACGTCGGACTCGTCATAAAAGGCCTCGGTTCAATTAAAAACAGAACCACTAGAGAAATTTCATATATTTTTCTGATTATCTACGGACTATTCCTGATAGGAAGGATGATTTTATTGAATGTTTAAAATTTTCAACAAAAGGCCAATAATTGGAATAGCAATTGTATTTGCCATAGCCCTTTTCTTCAGATTTTTCATGCTGACAAAATATCCCGTTCACCTTTCAATGGATGAAGTTGCAATCGGGGTTAATGCATATGAAATTCTCAAAACAGGACGCGACGAGCATGGAGTAGTTCTTCCTCTCGCTTTCAAATCGGTCGGGGATTATAAGCCCCCGGTTAATATTTACTTAACGGCGATATCCCAGTTTTTCCTCGGCTTCAACGAATTTTCCACCCGGTTCCCGGTTGCATTTATAGGATCCCTGACCGCTGTGTTTATCATTCTGCTTTTGAAAAAACTTAACTTAAGCTGGTTTTCGTCAATATTCGGCGGATTTTGGCTGGCGATTCTTCCCTGGCACGTCCATTTTTCAAGGGGGGGCTTTGAGGCCGTGACAGCCCTTTTCTTCCTGATTCTCGGAACCTACCTTTATACATCCTGGGTGAACGCCAAAAAGACCTGGCTTCTTGTTGCCTCGATTTCTTCCTTTTCCCTTTCTGTCTGGGCTTACCACGCCGAACGCGTCTTTGTCCCGATTCTTGTAGTCTTTCTAATCATCAATTACAGAAAGGAGATAAAGTTCAGGATTCAAAAAATCCAAAGACAGATTCTCTGGGGAATAGCAGCCCTTCTTCTTTTCGCAATTCCATTTATTAATCTTGCCGTTTTCACCCCGGCCGTTGCCCAAAGAGCGGCGAGCACATCGATTTTAAGGGAAGCGTCCCTGGCCACATCCCTCCACGGAGGAAATTACGCAAACCTTGAAGAAAAAATATTCGACAACGACTATTTTCTGACTTTCCGGCACTGGGCTGGGAAGTATCTTAACTACTTTGATATAAGATTTATCTTCTGGAAAGGAATGCAGTTTACGCCCCCCGGCTACCCCGACTTAGGCCTTTTATATGCGGTTGATTTGCCCCTTTTCCTTTTCGGAATTTATTCCCTAGTCAAGTCCGACAATAAAAAATTAAAGTCGCTTAGCGCTTTCTGGTTTTTTGCAGGGCCCCTTTCGGCATCATTCACTATGAATGAACAGCACCCATTAAGGGCGCTAACCTGGATTCCTTTCTTTGCGATCGTAAACGCCGCAGCCATTGAGGAGTTAGGTAATAGACTTAAACGTTTTTCCTATTTCTTGGCCCCTTATTTAATTATTCTTGCCACAAGTATAATTTATTTCGGGGATGTGTATATTCACCAGTTTCCCTGGTTCTATGCCGAAAGCTGGCAGTACGGGTATAAACAAATTTCCCAGTACTCCTGCGAAAACCTTCCCAATTACGACAAAATAATGATTTCCGACACTTTCGGGAGAGAAGGGCCGCTAAATACCGGCGTTCCTTACCTCTATGTTCTTTACTATTGCCCCGCCGATATGGAAAATTACATGGCCACGGGCCAGCACCTTGAGAAATTCAATTTCAGGCGGCCAAACACCTCGGTGCTCAAAGAAAAAGGAAAACTTCTTTTGATCGGCTCCCCCTGGGATTTCTTGGACGGAAACCTATATGGGGGTAAAATTGTAAATGAGGTTGCCTACCCGAGCGGGGAGAGTGCATTCCTGCTTGTGGAGAAGAGCCCAAATGATTAAAAACATCCTGCAAAAGATAAACCCCTCCCTTTTTATAATTGTTTTCATCGCGGCTTTTGTGCGTTTTGCCGCCATAATGCCGGACTTATCTTCTTCCTACACCATGCCCCCCTCCCTCAACTGGGACGAGGTTTCCCACGGCTATAACGCCTATTCGATATTAAAAACGGAGAAAGACGAGTGGGGAGAAGGCTTTCCGGTAATTTTCAGAGCCTACGGAGACTATAAACTCCCTGTTTATATCTACCTGACAGCAGTTTCGGAAAGAATATTCGGCTTAAACGAGTTTGCAGTGCGCCTTCCATCCGCTCTTGCCGGAATAGGAACGGTCATTTTCACCTTCCCCTTGGCCATGAAGCTTTTAAAGGATAAGCAGATCGCAGTACTTTCCGCGCTTCTTGTCGCAATTGAGCCGTGGAGCGTGTTTCTTTCAAGGGGAGCGTTTGAGGCGAATCTTGCTCTTTTCTTCGTTGTTTCGGGAATCTACTTTTTTTTGAAATCAACGGAAAAGATAAGATTTCTGCCCCTTTCGGTAACCTTACTGGGTTTATCCGTTTGGACATACAATTCCGCCCGTGTAGTTGTCCCGATACTTTTTCTTGTTTTAGTCCTGTCATTCCATAAAGAACTCAAAAAGCTTCTTAAAAAACATAATAAAACCCTTGCCTTTTCCCTAATATCCCTTGCAATCTTTTTTGTTCCCATGTTTATCCAGCTCGTAAAACCTGAAGGGCAGGCGAGATACGGAAAGGTGTCGATAATAAGCGAAGGAGCTATTGCGGGGATCGAGGAGGCAAGAAACACCTCAAAACTCCCCCCTGTCGTAAACAGACTTGTGAATAACAGAGCAGTTTATTTCGGGAAATCTTTTGCGGCAAACTGGTTCTCCCATTTTTCCTCATCCTTTCTTTTCTTTACCGGGGGATCCGACTATCAATTCAGCATTCCGGGTAAAGGACTCCTTTACCCCGTTAATATTGCCCCCCTTATCATAGGACTCGTCTATCTAGTTAAGAAGAAGTCAAAAGAATCCCTCATTCTTCTTGCCTGGTTTCTTGCCGCCCCCGTCCCATCCGCAATCACAAACGAAGCCCCCCACGTTCTTCGCTCAATTTTAACAATCCCCACCCCGATGATCATTAGCGCGGTAGGCTTTCTTGAAATCGCCAAATGGCTCAAAAAGAAAATTAAAGTTCCGGAAAAATCAACGCTCGTTGTTTACCTAATCCTTATTTACGCCTTCCTGGAAAATTACGCCTTAACCTACGCTTTCGAATACCGGGAAAAGTACAGCTGGAGCTGGCAGTACGGATATAGGCAAGTGGTGACTTACGCAAAAGAGCATTATTTCGACTACGACAGGATAATTGTCAGCAAGAAGTACGGGGAACCCCATGAGTTTTTCCTCTTTTACATGGCCTGGGACCCGGAAAGGTTTCAAAACGACCCCGAACTGATCCGTTTTGGGCAATCCGGCTGGTTCTGGGTGGACAGATTCGACAAGTTCTTCTTCGTCAACGACTGGCAGGTACCAAAGTCCGATTCCCAACCTTTCGTCCTTGAATCGAAAGGAACATTTACCTGCAAAACGGTCAGATGCCTTCTTGTTTCAAGCCCAGGCAATTATCCGAAAGGATGGCGACTTATTGAAACCATAAACTTTCTTGACGGAAGCCCGGCATTTGATATCGTAACCAACATAAGATGAAAAAATGGATCTTGATTGCAATCGTTGCCTTTGCGGCCTTCTTAAGGCTCTGGAATCTAGGGAGCGTTCCTCCGAGCCTTACCCAGGACGAGGCCTCACTAGGCTATAACGCTTACTCGATACTTAAAACCGGCAAAGATGAATACGGCAAAACCCTCCCCATAATCTTTAAGTCATTCGGAGACTACAAACCCGGACTTTATGTTTATCTTGACGTTCCGTTTATCGCAACCCTAGGATTAAACGAAGTTTCAACCCGCCTTCCCTCGGCAATTGCAGGAATACTCGCGGTTTATTTGATTTTCCTTATCGCAAGAAAACTTTTTGACGAGAAAACCGCAACAGCCGCTACATTTATCGCGGCCGTCAACCCCTGGCTTATTTATTATTCAAGAGGGGCATGGGAAACAAATGTCGTTCTCACCCTTACCCTTGCCGGAGTTTACTTCTTCTTAAAATCTTTAGAAGATTCAAAACAACTTCTTTTAAGCGCTTTGTTTTTTGCCCTCACCTTCATTACCTACCAGGGGGCCAAACTTTCAACGATGATCGTTGTTTTAATTCTTTCCGCGGTCTATTTCCGCGACCTGATAAAGATAGACAAAAAATACATTGCGGGCAGTGCGTTTCTCGCTCTTCTTGTTTCAGTCCCCATAATCTTGAGTTTCTTTACGGGACAGTCGGGCCGCCTTAAGGTATTCAGCATTTTTTCCTACCCCAGGCCCCAAGAATACACCCAAGCGTTTCTTAATCAGGGGAGAGAGAAAATAGGGGACATAAATTACTATCTTTTCCATTCCGAAACCCTCAACTTCGCAAGAGGAATTGTGGGAAGATGGTCAAACTACATGGGGGCAAAGTTTCTTTTCATCGACGGGGATTATCAAAACCCCCAACATACCCCTCCTTACCAGGGAATGTTTTTTGCAACCGACATTATTTTTCTTCTGACCGGACTTTACTTCATTTTCAAAAAAGGAATAGGTAAACCCGCCGCTTTTATTCTTCTTTGGGTGGCCCTCGCCCCCCTTCCCGGAGCCCTTTCCCGGGATCAGGTAAACGCAATTCGTGCAATGAACATGGCCGCTCCCTTAATTTTCATAATGGCACTCGGCCTTGTCCGCATTTATTCATTTCTCCGAGAGTTAAAAGGAATTTCTGCAGTGGCCGCCCGTTGTACTTTCCTGGCTATATATCTTTTTGTCTTCGTTTACTTTCTGGATGCGCTTTTTATCCATGTGCCCATGCACAATTCCTCCTACTGGAACTACGGATATAAGGAAATGGTAAATTACGTTTCATCGGTTCAGCCAAACTACCAAACCATTAAAGTTCAGCAAGGCTATACCCAGCCTTACATTTATTTCCTTTACTACCAAAAATACGATCCAATCAAATATCAAAATCAGGCGAGCCTTACCGGAATGAAAAACACCGCAGACGTGGGATTTGTGGAAAAACTCGATAACATAAGTTTCACAAACGTAAACTGGGCCTCGGACAAATTCGGCAAAAACACGCTTCTTGTGGGAAACCCCGAAGCCCTACCCGAGAATGTGGGGCTTCTGACAGAAATAAAATACTTTGACGGCAAATATACGGTATTCAAGATGATAGAACTGAAATGATTACCTTTCTTAAAAAATACTGGCTTTTGATACTGGCGATTATCATTGCCTCTTTCTTGAGATTTTATAAGCTTGACACGGTCCCGGCTCTTAACGCGGACGAGGCGGCGATAGGCTATAACGCCTATTCCCTGATTCAGACCGGGAAAGATGAGCACGGAAACACCTGGCCTATTCATTTCCAATCGTTCAACGACTACAAGCCCGGTCTTTATTTCTACGCAATCATCCCGTTCATAAAATTCTTCGGTCTTAACGAATGGGCGGTAAGAGTACCCGGAGCCTTAATCGGGGTTCTGACCGTCCTTGTAATTTACTTTTTGTCAAAGGAACTGTTCAAAAACGAAAAAATAGCAGGCATCTCCGCACTTTTTCTGGCAATCTCCCCCTGGCACATTCATTTTTCAAGAGGCGGCTGGGAAGTAAATCTTGCGACGTTTCTGATTACACTCGGGGTACTCACGTTTCTTAAAGTGGCCAAAAACCCAAGTATTAAAAATCTTGCCTTAAGCATTATTCCTTTTGCCCTTTCACTCTATGCATATCACGCAGCAAGAATAATCGCACCCATCCTTGGAATCGGGTTAATCGCTATTTACAGAAAAGAACTTTTAACCAAAAAGAACCTTAAAGCCTTAACTGTATGTGTGTTATTCCTAATTGTTCTTCTTTTCCCGCTTGTTTCCGATTTGGCCAAAGGGGGTGTTCTCTCAAGAGCCGCCGGGGTGGGCCTTTTTGCCGACCAGGGGCCGATAAACAGGATTAACGAGCAAAGAGGGGAACACGCGAACGTCGGTATCATCTCCGCAAGGTTCCTCCACAACAAACTGGTAAATTACGGATTGGCATTTTTGGGCAACTGGGCTGCCCATTATCACGGCCTTTTCCTTTTTGTCTCAGGGGACGATATAGAGAGGGATAAAGTGCCGGAGACGGGACAGATGTATATGCTTGATATTCTTTTTGTCCTTGTCGGGCTCTATTTCCTTGCAAGATCAAAACAGGATAAAGGGAAAGCTTTCGTATACTTCTGGCTTTTGGCCGCCCCCCTTGCCGCGGCCCTTACTTTCCAAGCCCCCCACGCACTCCGTTCCCAGAACATGGTTATTCCCCTGATTCTTGTCTCCTCCCTCGGCTTCCACGGGATAATAAGTTGGCTTAACCAAAAGAAGATGAGACTGGGAACAATCTTGCTTCTTTTAGTTGTTGTCCTTGGATTCGCAAGATACCAGCATATGTACTGGGTCCACATGGCAAAAGAGTATCCTTTCTCCTCCCAATACGGGATAAAGGAACTTACGCAGTATTTATCCCAAAATAAAGACAATTACCAAAAAATCTACGTTTCCGACAAATACGACCAGCCCTATATCCTTTTTCTTTTTTACATGAAATATTCCCCTGAGAACTTCCAGGGGAACCACTCCCTAACCCCCAGGGACAAATTCGGATTTTCAACGGTTAGGGATTTTGACAAATTCCACTTCGAATCGTTGGATTTTGCCCGGGTTTTGCAGGATAATAGCGGGGTTCTCGTGGCCGCCGCCCCCGATGAGGTTCCCGAAGGAGCGGAAGTTAAAGAAAGAATATACGGGTCAAACGGACACGAGTATTTCGATATCATTACAAGATAAAGCATGAAGAAAATTTTGAACTTTACTCTTTTGGCGGTAGGAATACTGGGTTTTATTAAAATCCTCACAATAGTCCCTTTTGACAGGATGGCGGCGGACGATTTTAGTTTCACAACGCCGGCATTAAAGGGAGGTATATTAAGTTCCCAAGTGACCTGGTATGAAACCTTTACAGGCAAATTTACAACCAACTTCTTTATGACCATTGCAGGGATAATATTTTCTAAAAGCGGAAACACGTCCTTATTTGTCGTTTTTACCCTCGGGCTGCTTCTTGCCGCCTTCTATGTCCTGGTAAAAGCGGCAACGAAATCACGTTTAAAGTTGCTCAACGCCGGTTTGGTGATTTTGTCCCTTCTCGTCAGTTATTACTTGCTGACTCCGGATAAAAGGGAAAGTTGGTATTGGATGGCTGGGGCAATCACATATCTTTGGCCCACGATTTTTGCAATCGCAACCATAGGATTGATTCTGAAGGAAAAAATTTCAATATTGTCCAGGGTGCTGATATTCTTTCTCTCGTTTTTGGTTGGCGCGGGCCATGAAGTGGTTGCCACGCTGTTTCTTGCCTGCGCGTTTTCCTCTCTCCTTTTCATTACCCTTTCGGAATATGTGAACACAAAAGAAAGAAACTTGATTCGGTTGTTAAAATCCCTCATTCGAAGAAACCCGATTTTCGGAAATGTAGCATTCGCTTTTGCCGGGAGTATACTGTCTTTCGTGATAATGTTCGTTGCACCAGGCAACTGGAAAAGGCTTAAAAGCCCGGGTTCTGACGAAATGAGTAATCTTGGAACAATATTATATTCACTTCAAAAAGGACCGGAACTTCTGTTTTCAATTGTCCACAGGTACATCATTTATATTGTTTCTCTTATTGCCGTCCTGTCTGCATATTTCAGCCTTCATAATATTGACTTTGACCCGAGAGCAACGAGCACGGCCATAGTACTCAGGAAAATATTTACGATTCTGGTGATCCCGGTGTTTTTAAGCGTGGTTTACATGCTTCCTGGATATAAATCGTTAGGTAGACTTTTGCCATCGCGCTCAGAAGTCAACTTGAGTGTGATTATTATCCTTAGCCTTCTTTTTGCTTCGCTTTACATTGCAAAAATTATTTCGAAGTTTAATCTATCAAAAAGGTTTATTTATCAGGCGATAGTTGTTTTTTTTGCTCTTGGCTTTTTTCTAACTTCGGTAGCCGCATTCACCAAAACAATCGCCGAAGACGTTTATGTCGCAAAAAGCTACTCGGCAGCATTTGACCGGATGTTTATGCAGCTTAAGGAAGTTTCGTCAAAGGATATGAACCAGGTTGTGATTGTAGACCCTCTTCCCGAGTCGGGTTTAATTCATTCCGAAAAGCTAAACACGGATACTAATCATTGGGCAAACAGGCCCATATCTGAGTTCTTCGGTCTCAAAGGAATAAAGGTTGCAGAAATTTATGAATAAATTGTCTGTGGTACTGGCAACAAGGAATGAGGAGGGCAACATAGGCCGCTGTCTTGAATCGGTCAAAGAAATTGCTGATGAAATTATTGTTTTTGACGAGTACTCGGACGACGCGACACGGGAAACCGCGGAAAAGCACGGAGCCAAAGTTTTTCTGGAGCCCCACCATGAAAATTTCCACATTACAAAGCAAAAAGCCCTGGACAAATCCGAGGGGGAGTGGATTTTACAGCTGGATGCGGATGAGGTTGTCACAAGCGAACTTGCCGCCGATATTAAATCCGTCGTTTCCGGAAACACCCCGGTTATTGACCCTTCCAAAAAGAAACTATTTGAGCGTCACCAGAGGCTTATCGAATCAAGGGACGGAAAGATAGGGAAAGGGGAGGGGGAGGTTGCCGGCTACTTTATTCCCAGAAAGAATATGTTTTTGGGCAAGCCCTTGATACATGCGGGAGTATATCCAGACGGAGTGATAAGGCTGGTGAAGAAGGGAAAAGCTCGTTTTCCCCAAAGGAGCGTTCATGAGCAAATTGAACTTGACGGGGAAGTTTCCTGGCTTTCGGGGGACCTTCTTCACTACGATTCCCCGACCCTTTCCAGATACCTTTCCCGCCTCAACCGCTATACGGATCTTCATGCGGAAGAGCTCAAAAAGCAAAAAGTTTCCAAAGGCATCACAGGATTTTTGTATTTCGTGTTTTGGAAGCATATCTCAACTTTTTTAAGCCTTTTTATCAAACACAAAGGCTTTCTTGACGGCGCAAGGGGATTTCTCTGGTCGTTCTTCTCCGCCAGCCACTTTCCCATTGCCTACTTTAAATTTTTGATTAAAAAATGAAGGTTTTAATTGACTCCGGACCGCTAAATTCTCCCCATGCCGTACGGGGAGTGGGAACATACACCAGGGAGCTAATTAATGCCCTCAAAATTGAAGGGAAAGACATTAAGAAGGAAGATTTGGGTAAGTATGACGTCGTTCATTTCACCTCATTTAAGCCCTTTGAAATATCACTTCCCCTCTCAAAACCCGCAAAAACAAAATTCATCCTCACAATCTACGACCTTATCCCCCTTATTTATCCCAAGCACTACCCTTCCGGAATAAAAGGAAAAATAAACTGGGAGATAAATAAACTCCTGATCAAAAAATACATTGATGCCGTGATAACGATTTCGGAAACATCCAAAAAAGACATCGCAAGATTTATCGGTGTAAATCCCAAAAAAATCTTTGTCACATACCTTGCTCCCCAGACGATTTCCCAGAAAAGGGACGAAAAGGAAGTTGCAAAAGAGTATAACCTTCCTGCAAAGTATGCTCTTTACGTAGGGGACATAAACTACAATAAAAACATTCCCGTTTTGGTTGATGCCTGCAGACTTGCAAATATTCCTCTGGTTCTCGCAGGAAGGCAGGCGAGGGAGGTTGAAACCATGAATCTTGACCACCCCGAACTCAGACACCTTAAAAACATTGACTGGTCAGGCACAATCCGCACGGGCTTCGTTCCCGAGGAAGACCTGGGAGCAATATACAGCCTGGCCGCCGTCTATGTTCAACCCTCCTTTTATGAAGGCTTCGGCCTCCCCGTTTTGGAAGCGTTTTCCGCCGGTGTCCCCGTTGTCGCCGCCAAAACCCAGGCATTAGTTGAGATCGGGGAAACCTCCGCCCTTTTTGCCGATCCCGAAAACCCCGGGGATTTTGCCGAAAAGATAAAAAAGGTTGTCTCGGATGAAAGGGTGAGAAATGACTTAATCTCATCCGGCAAAAAAACGGCGGAAAAGTTCAGTTGGGCAAAAACGGCAAAAGAAACATATAAAATTTACGAACAATGAAAAAGAAAGACTGGTATTTTATTATTTTCGCGTTTCTTATCTGGCGCTTCGGTCTTTTTGTTCTCCTAACACTTGTTGCAAAATTCGTTCCCCTAGAAACAAATTTTCTCGGAGGTGGACTTGAGAATTATCAAAGAAATCCCCATTTCTGGGCGTGGGCCAATTTCGATGGGGAGCACTATCTTTCGATCGCCCAGCACGGATACGGGAACGGGGAATACGCTTTCTTCCCGCTTTTTCCATTTCTAATTAAATTTATTGAAGGAATTTTCGGGAGCAGCCTTGCTTCGCTAAACATTGCGGCAAACATAATTGTAAACTCCGCCTTCTTTGTAGCCCTTATCGGATTTTATAAAATTCTGAGGCTTGATTACTCCGAAAAAACGACCAAAATCGCAACAACTCTCCTTCTTCTTTTTCCCACATCTTTTTACTTTGTTTCCGTTTATACAGAAAGCCTTTTCCTCGCATTCGCTGTGTGGTCTTTTTATCAAGCAAGGAAGGGGAACTGGTTTTTCGCATCTTTCTTGGGAATTCTTCTTACCGCAACAAGATTCGTGGGTTTAATCATCCTTCCGGCAATCTTGATTGAGTGGTTTTTGCAAAACCGCAGGGAAAAAGGATACATAAAAAAACTTCCCGGGGCGATTCTTTTTATACCCACGGGCCTTCTTGCTTACATGTACTATCTTGATAAGGTAAAGCACAACATGTTTGCATTTTTTACCGACCTTTCCGGCTTCGGGGAACAGAGATCAAGCAGCCTAATCCCGCTTCCCCAGGTGCTTTACAGGTATGTATTCAAAATATTGCCAAACCTAAATACCACCTTCTTCCCGGTGATATTTACAACGGTGTTTGAATTCTCAATAGGTATTGCCTACCTTGTCCTTTCGATATTTTCATTTTTCAAATTGCGTCTTTCTTACGCGGTTTTCCTTTTCTTCGGCTATCTTGTCCCAACGTTTTCGGGAAGCTTTTCATCCCTCCCCAGATACGTTGCCGTTCTTTTCCCGGCCTATATTTTATTTGCGCTCTTCCTTGAGAAAAGAAAGGTAATTTTATTTCTGGTCTGTCTATTGTTCTTTGCGCTCTTAATAATCTCTTTTGCCCTGTACAGCCGGGGGTATTGGTTGTCGTAGAAAACTAGAAAGCGTTGAATTTCTTGTAGGCCATCCAAACCATTTTTACCAACTCAAACCCGTTTTTCCATCTTTGGATGTTGGTATTTCCGTAAGTCCTGCGCCTATATCTTACGGGGACCTCGACTACCTTGAGGTTCATTTTAATTGCTCCAAATATAAGGTCAAAGTCACCGAAAGGGTCAATATTGCCGAAACTTTTCCGGAAAGATGCAATTTTGTTGTAGTCTTTTTTGAAAATGGCCTTCGTGCCGCAGAGAGTGTCTTTGAACCTTTGCTTGAGGATCCAGGTGAATAAATAGCTAAAAATCGCGTTCCCCAACTGGTTTGCGAATCTCATCGCCTCTTTTTCGACCGGGTAGACAAGGCGGGACCCGTTTGCGAATTCTCCGAGTCCGTCAGCGAGGAGGTTATAGAATTTAACCAGGTCTTTTGCATCCACGGTACGGTCCGCGTCGTAAATAATGAGAATTTCCCCTTTCGCTTTTTTGAAACCCAGCCTTACGGCATCAGCTTTTCCCCTACCTTTTTGCCTGAAAGCGTGGACATTTTTTCTTCTACTCTCTTCTTTTTTGATTTGGGCCCAGGTGTCGTCATAGGAGTGCCCTTCGATAAATATTATTTCCTGTCTTTTCCCGAACTTTGGCATTTCCGTAACGATATTTTTGATGTTTTCACTTTCATTTCTTGCGGGAACAATGATGCTTACGGAAAACTTTCCCCTTTTTTCAAGCTTTGGCCTGGCTACGAGACAAACGCTTAGGGCAAAGCTGTTCACAAGAGGAAGCGGAGCAATCCATCTGTTTACAAAGTTGGAAAAGAAAGGGATGTAAAGAGGGAACAAAAACCTTTTTTGAGTGGAAATCACTTCAAAACCTGAGAGATTAAGGATATTGACGATATCTCCCGTATCGAGCCAGTTTTGCTCCTTAACCTTCTTCCTCCAGCCCATAAAGCTCGCGAATTTAAGGACAGGCTCCCAAAGATAGTTGTAATAAGTGACGATAAGCCTGGTGTCGGGCCTTGAGGAACCTTTCAGGCGTGAAGTGAGGCCTTGGACATCGGAAACGTCCCCGACGATGTTGTTTAAGACTATATAGTCAAATTTTCCCCTTTTGATCTTATCTCCCAGGGAAAGAAACAACACCCTGGCCTTTTTGGGCACGAAAAAGGAATAATACTTCCGAAGATCGTTTACGTAGTATCTTCTTGGCTCCATATTTCGGCCATATTATACATTATTGCCTGTTTTTGGTATCATTCTTGCAGACTTCTATGGCTAAAAGCTTTTGGACGGATAAAAGGGTGGTTGTGACAGGAGGAGACGGCTTCCTCGGCAGCCATCTCGTTAAGATGATAAGAGCAAAGAAACCCAAGAGCGTCTTTGCGCCCTCTTTCCCCGAATTTGACTTAAGAAAATACGAAGACTGTTTAGATGTTGCCAAAAAGGGAGATGTAGTGATTCATCTCGCCGCAAACGTGGGGGGAATAGGCTACAACAGGGAATTTCCGGCCAACCTTTTTGACGATAACATTCTGATGGGAACCTTCATGATGATAGCGGCAAGAAACGCGAAAGTAAAAAAATACGTTGCCCTGGGAACGATTTGCGCCTATCCCAAATTCACCCCGATTCCCTTTAAAGAAAAGGACCTTTGGATGGGGTATCCGGAGGAAACGAATGCCCCTTATGGCCTTGCCAAAAAAATGCAACTTGTGCAGGCCCAAGCCTATAGACAGCAGTACGGATTCAACGCGATTTTTCTCCTTCCGGTAAATCTATACGGCCCCGGGGATAATTTTAATCCCACGTCATCCCACGTTATCCCGGCACTTATAAGAAAATTTGTAGAGGCAAAAAGAAATAACCAGAAGGAGGTTGTTGTATGGGGAACCGGGAAAGCATCCCGGGAATTTTTCTTCGTTGAAGATGCGGCTGAGGCAATAATTAGAGCAACGGAAAAATACAATAAACCCGATCCCGTGAACTTGGGAGCGGGGTTTGAGATTAAGATCCGGGATCTGGCGGAACTTATAAAAAAGCTCACGGGCTACAAGGGAAAAATAACCTGGGACAAAACCAAACCAGACGGGCAGCCGAGGCGGAGACTTGACGTGTCCCTTGCCGAGAAAGAATTCGGATTCACGGCAAAAACCAAATTTAACCAGGGATTAAGAAAGACGATAGATTGGTATGAAAAAAATGCAAAATGAAGATTTTAATCACAGGCGGAGCAGGGTTTATCGGTTCACATCTCGCGAGAAAACTTCTTAACAAAGGCGAAACCGTTGTCGTCATAGACAATTTTGATCCCTTCTATCCTGCCTCGGAGAAAAGAAAAAACATAAGCGATCTTGTAAAAAACAGAAAATTTAAGCTGATTAAAGCAGATATTCAGGAAGGAAGTAGGATCAAAAATATTTTTAAAAAGGAGAAATTTGATTATGTTATCCATCTGGCCGCAAAAGCGGGGGTAAGGCCGTCAATGTTAAATCCCAAGGCTTACATCAAGACCAATATTCTCGGAACATTGAATCTACTCGAGTCATCCAAAGAAAATCGTGTTAAAAACTTTATATTTGGGTCATCATCCTCTGTATACGGAGAAAGGTCCAAAGTGCCATTTTCGGAAAAGGACAAAACGGACTCGCCGATATCTCCGTACGGTTTTACAAAACTTGCTGGGGAAAAGCTTTGTTTTGTTTATCATCACCTCTATGGACTCCCGGTCATTTGCCTTAGATTTTTTACGGTCTACGGTCCGGCGCAAAGGCCCGACCTTGCAATAAGAATATTTATAAAACTTATTTCTAAAGGCAAGCCTGTTGATATGTATGGGGACGGATCCACGACACGGGATTACACATTTATCGATGATATTGTCGACGGGATTGCTCGTTCATACAAAAAGAAAATGGATTTTGAGATAATAAACTTGGGAAATTCAAGTCCGGTCCGGCTGAAGGACTTGATAAGATTAATTGGAGAGAAATTGGACAAAGATCCGAAAATCAATCGTTTGCCGAGGCAGAAAGGGGATGTTTCCAAAACATACGCGGACATTTCCAAAGCCAGACTTTTTCTAAATTGGTCGCCAAAGACTAAAATTGACAGTGGCCTTGGCAAAATGATCGAATGGTATAGGAGTAACCCAGTATGAACATATTCATAGTTATCCCGTTTTTTAACGAGCAAAGCCGAATCGTTAAAGTATTAAAAGAAATCCAGGCGTATCAATTTCCCATTGTTGTTGTTAATGACGGAAGCAGGGACGACTCAAAGGCTGAAATTAGAGGGTCAAAATTGAAAGGAGTCACGCTCCTGGAACACAAAGTTAATTTAGGCAAAGGGGCCGCCCTTAAAACCGGGGCGGAATATGCGTTTAATCGAGGGGCGGGGGCTGTGATCTTCATGGATGCAGACGGGCAACATGAGGCAGAAGACTTGCCTAAATTTGTTAAGGCTCTAATAACAAAGAAATACGATGTCGTTTTCGGATCAAGAAATTTTGGCTACGGGGTTCCATTTGTCAGGTATATAGGCAACAAGGTCGCATCCGTCTTGATTGCACTTCTTTTCGGAATTTATGTATCCGATATAATTTGCGGATTTAGGGCATTAAGCCGCAAGGCTTACAAAAAGATAAAGTGGGAATCGTCTGGATATGGTGTTGAAACCGAGATGGTTATAAGAGTTGGAAAATCCAAACTAAGATATTGCGAGATACCTGTCGAGACTTTATATCATGACAAAGTTAAAGGTGTTACAATTCTTGATGCTTTGGGGATATTTGGGGAAGTTATAAAATGGAAGTTGACAATAAAATAATATGATTATTGGTTTACAGATAGTTGCGATACTTTTTGCCTTTAGCATGGTTTATTTTGCCCTTTTGCACTACAAAAGAGGCGAGTTAAACGGGGCAGAGATGTTTTCGTGGTTGGCCATGTGGGTTGCAGCCATTGTTATAGTTATTTTCCCGGAACTTCTAAGGTCGTTTGCGAAGACATTTCTTGTTTCCAGGGTGTTTGATCTGATGGTTATTGCGGGATTTATTCTTGTCATCAGCATGGTTGGAGGCTCATACATCCGGACAAAGAAGTTGGAAAAGAAATTTGAAGACCTCGTTAGAAGGCAAGCTCTGAAGAAAAAGTAGTATGGATCTTCCAAAAATTTCAGTTATCATTCCTTCTTTTAATAAGGCCAAATACATTGACCAAACCCTCAAGTCGATTTTTGATCAGAAATACAACAATCTTGAAGTTATTGTGCAGGATGGCGGATCAACCGATGGAACATTGGAAACAATAAAGAAATATGCGAGGAAGTATCCCAAGAATGTTAAATGGGAGTCCGGAAAAGACAAGGGCCAGCTGGCAGCGATAAATAAAGGTTTCAGAAATTCTAATGGTGACATATTAACTTATATTAACGCGGACGACTTGTATGAACGTGGGGCCTTTGAAGAAGTGGCAAAACACTATTTGTTAAACCCCGAGGTACTTTGGCTGGCGGGAAGAGGAGGGGTTATTGATTTGAACGGGGGCAAAATCGCAGTTTTTGCTACAAGGTATAAGAACTTTCTTTTGAGATTAAACAGCTACCCACTGATCCTAATGACCAATTATTTTATGCAACCATCCGTTTTTATTGCCAGAAGTGCATACAAAAAATACGGTCCATTTACCGGAACCGGGGATTTTGTTATGGAATATAACCTGTGGCTTAAGCTTGGCAGGGTCCAAATGCCCCAAGTAGTTAATAAAGATTTGTCCATGTTTCGTATTGGGCCGGAAAATATTACAAGTCTTCAAACAACAAGGATTTTAAAGGAGGACGAAAAAATAGCCAAAAAATATACCGGCAACTGGTTGATTCTAGCTTTACATAAAATACACAACCTGGCGCGAAAGGCGATAGGAATTGCATTGTGAAAATGACTTTGAAAAAAATAAGTTTGTTTTTATTCCCGCTTGTTTTAATTGGTGCCTTTTTCGTGTCGGTTCTAGAAAGCTATAAATACTCCGGTTTCTTTCAGAAACATTTTTTTATCCCTTCTTATATTATTTACATTTTATCGTATTTGACTTTTATTGGTTTACTTTTATCTAAAAAATCCATTAACAGGTTGAGAGCAGATATATTTCTTCAGCGTATTTTTAAATTAGGAGTTTTGGTTTTCATTTGTACCTCACTTCTGCTTGGGATCTTAAGTCTATTGGATACAATTTTTTACAAAAACTATTCCTTTAACTTCTTTCATTTGCAGCCGGCCAACCTCGTTTTTCCAATTATTTTGTCGTTTGAAGCAGTAATTCTTTACTTCCTCACGACCGTTAAAACCAAAGGCCTGATCAAAAACATACTTGTAAAGGTTAAAACGGAGCTTAATTATTTCACCAGCAACTCTTTCGGTTCGAAATTGACGGATTTAGTCATAAAAAGACGAAAGTTGGATATTAAGTCAACTATTCGACGTGCCAATAAATCTTTGGTGATAGCCTATGTTCTTCTGCTTGCTTTTGGTACACGGAATCTTTTTGTCAGTGTCAGCAGCTTTGTCAAAAATGATGCCTATATGTTTACTCACCCCGATTTGACTTATCGGCAAAAAATGGAACAGTTATGGGGGATTTTGTTCTACATGGTTGAGACTGTAATTGACAACACTCCCGACGGGAGCAGGATTTTGTTTCCACCTGAAATCGCGCCATGGTCGATCATAGGAAATATTGACCAGGTGAGATATTTTATGGGCGAAAGGGTCTTGTTAAATGCAAAAGATGCCTATTCAATCGACGGGGAGCCAGACTACATAATAATCGGCAGGGGAGGATTACACGCAATTTATGACGTAGTCAAAAGCGAAGACGAGTATGGATGGCCAAGGGTCTATGTTCCGGCTGAAAAAATCTGGTATTTAAACCGGCCGCACTGGACGTTAACCGAAGTATATAAAGACTACGATCCCAATGATCCGATGAATAAAGATGCGTGGGGTTTAATTAAGGTAGACAAGAGTAGATTATGATACCAAGCATACTAGCACAAATTTTGGGTCTTGCCGGAATTACTTATTTTGGACTCTTGATTGTTAATTTCTTCATGCCAAACTCCCACTTTCTTGAAAGGATTTCGTCCGGCTTTTTGGTGGGCTTGGGCATCTTTACTTTTGTTCTCTTTTTAACAAGTTGGTTCCTTGGTCTTCCTTTCGCGGTTTACCCGGCCATGGCAATTTTATTCTGGTTGATTTTATTATCTGTGTTTTTGAGTGTCTTGTTCAAACGAAAGCTTTTGCCTGGCAAAAGCCCGACAGCGGCGGTAAACAACATCCTAACTTGGTATGGATCACTTTCCGTTTTGGAAAAAGGGGTTGTTTGGCTCGTAGTGTTTATTTTCTTTTCCGTCTTGGTTAACAACCTATACTGGCCAATTTGGATGTGGGACGCAATAGCCCTTTACGATTTTCGAGCAAAGAGCATAGTTTCCCTGGGCAGAGTAGTAGGGTCCTTTGGTGTAAGCAACGGTACGTATCCGCTGTTAACAAGCATCAGCCATGGACTGGTATATCTCTTTGGCGGAACAAACCCTCAATACTTATACTTTTTGTTCTTTTTGTCATTGTCGCTAATTTTTTATCACTTTCTACGGAAATTTCTTGCAAGAAAATACTCTTTAATTACTCTGCTTTTCTTAATCACCATACCCTTGCTGATTCAGCAATCCCAGGTTACTCTAACGGATTTGCCCCAGTCAGCATATTTGGTCCCAGGTTTTCTTTACATGATTTTAGGCTTGGCATCCGGAAAAAAATCATACATAGCCCTTTCAAGTATATTTTTTTCACTGAGCTCTTGGGTGAGAAACGAACCATTTTGGGCAGTGGGTTTTTTTGTTCTGTTAATTCTTTCTTTTAAAAGGAAGTGGTTCATCCTAGACGGTCTGTATTTGTTTGTTATCTATCTTGTGCATGGTGTTTGGTCTCGCTTCATTACATTGTTCTCTCCTCCCGTGACGCAGGCCGCAGGACAGGGTGGAGATTCGACCTCGTTCTGGGGGAATTATGTAAATCCAACTTTTTGGATAATTGTAGGCGAGTTTGTTTTTAAAAACATTATTTATCCGATCTGGCCAATATTCCTGGCGATGTTGATTTTAATATTCGCAAGGAGAAAAAGACTGTCCAGCGTGACTAAAATAGCACTGTTCTCAACGATTTCCACATTTCTGTTTTTTGTAATGGGTGCCAGCGTATACATTATTTCCTACTCAGAGTGGCAGGCACTTTATAGCTCTTTGCAGAGAATTCTCATTTTTTTTGATGTTCTGGTAGTGACAAGCATTTCGCTTCTTTTGTTTCCCCACCAGAAAAAGACCGGTCAGGAGCAGCCCCGGGCATAATTTGATTAGATTTGATATATAATCTGGATAATGAAGATTTTTAACAATATAGATAAAGCTATCGAAACCCCATGGAAGCTATATAACGAGGTTGCAATGTATTTGGCCAGGCCGTTTGTTGATTTGTACTTGTTTGTTAACGGAGTCTCTATTGCCAGCGGGGGCAAGTTTTATGGTTTTCCAAAGATATTTAAACACCTGGGGAGTAAAATCAATATTGGAAAAAATTTTGAATGCAGAAATTGGTGGTTTTCAAACCCGCTGGGACTCAACCATCCAACAATAATTTGTACGTGGAGCGCGACGGCCAGGATTATTATCGGCAACGACGTGGGTATAAGTGGAGGGAGTATAGTTGCATCCAACAAAATCGAGATTGGCGATGGGACAATAGTTGGTGCAAACTGTACGATTATTGATACGGATTTTCACCCGATAAAATCGGCATTCAGAAGATATGATAAGAAAAGAATTAAATCAATGCCAGTAAAGATAGGCAAGAATGTATTTGTTGGAATGAATTGCATAATACTCAAAGGAGCAACCATTCCGGACAACGCGGTGGTACCTGCAGGCAGCGTTATAAGATCGAGGTAAGAAGTGAATTTTTGTCTGGACAGTGTTATTATTCTTCCTGAAACCCTGTGGTTGGAGAAACAGCCGAAGTTGCAACCAAAAGGGGATTGGAAACAAATATGATTTATACGTTTTTGCCTAACTACCTCCATGTCTAAAGCATATATATTGAGCGTCTGCATCCCTACTTATAACAGAGCGGAGTTTCTGGAGAAAAGCTTAAAGTTGTTGGCGAGAATGATGACAGCCGACGTGGAGCTTGTCATAGGGGACGATGCATCCACCGACGGCACAAAAAAAATAGTAGAAGAATTTATCCGCTTGAACAAAAAAATTAACGTAAAATATATCAGGTCCAATAAAAGGCTATCTTTTGACAGGAATGTAATAAAGATTGTAAATTCGGCTTCGGGAAAATTTTGTTGGCTTTTGGGAGACGACGACTTACCCAAGAAAAATTGCATAAGTAGAATAAAATCGGTAATCAGCCGTTATCCAAACACTTCACTGGTTCACTTAAATTATTCCTGCTATGACAACTTATTACACAGGGTCGTGGCGGCCAGAATGGTAAAAGAAATTCATAAAGATGTATTGTTTAGGAGCGGTTTCGAATTTTATTTCAGAGAAACGAAAAACTCTTATTTTAAATATTTGGGTACCAACACCATAACAGTTTGTTCAGATGTCATAAATCGAAAAAGATGGCTTGCGGCACTTAAGGAAACAAGAAAATTCATTGGTTACAATTTTATTCACAGCTTTTTGATTGCCAAAATGATTATGCACCCGAATTCCGTGTATTTTATTTCTGATCCCCAAGTACAATATACCGCAAACAACGCCAGAGTGTGGCCCAACAGTATTTGGGAAGATTACAACAGGGTGCTACTGGGTTATTTGCTCAAACTCGGTTATCCGAAGGTGAAAATTAACGAGATGAAAAAATCAAACCGGACCTATATACAAAGAGAGGCGTTTATGAAAAATAAATACCTGAAATACATATATGCGTTTGCGAGACCGTTATATTACAGATTGAGGTATTTGAAAAATATCCTTTCGGCATGAAAAAAAAGATATTGATTACAGGGGCCTCTGGTTTTATTGGCTCATGGGTAACTAGGAAGCTTGTTGCTTATGACGTGGTTGCCGTCGTAAGCCCTTTCTCTGAGCCGTGGAGACTGCGGGGGATTGAGAAAAAAGTCAAAGTCGTCAAAGCAGATTTGTCCCAAATTAGCCAAGCTCAGAAAATATTCAACGGCTTTAAACCGGACTATGTTATTCACCTTGCGACCCACGGCGTTTATCAGTATCAACAGGGTGACGATAAAAGGATCGTGGAAGACAACTACATGATGACATTTAATCTGCTTAAAGAATCGGTCCGAACGGGCGTAAAACGGTTCATTAACACTGGTAGCGTTTTTGAATACGGCAGCAGGCCTGGAAAGGTGAAGGAGCGCGATGTGGACATTACCGATATTTTGAATGAGTATTCAGCGGTTAAGATGGCCACCACTGCTCTTGCTTCGTCGTTCGCAGATAAAATCAATGTCATTACCCTGAGACCATTTACCGCTTACGGCCCGGCGGAAGATCCAGCCAGGTTTATCCCCTTGACGATAAAAAGAGCCAAGCTGGAAGAACCTATACACATTGTTAAAGGAGTAGTTCGCGACTTTGTTTATGTTGAGGACATTGCCGCCGCCTATCTTGAGGCAATTAAAAAAGATTTTGTGTCGGGATCTGTACTGAATGTTGGTAGTGGTAGGCGGGCGACACTTGAAGAGGCTGCTTTGCTTATTAAGACAATAACCAATTCAAAATCACCAATTGTAAATGATAAAAAGTACGTTCGGAAAAAAGAATCACGCTGTTGGGCTGACATATCAAAGACCAAAAAAGTTTTAGGCTGGACACCAAAATATTCTCTAAAAGATGGGATTGGAAAAACTATCAATTATGGTATACTGACCCAGCTCAAATGAAACAAAAAAAGTTTAGCTCTGCAAGCAAGTTGCCTAAAATACCCTACGCACTGGCAGTTTTCGGCAAAGAAGAGATAGCTGCGGTAAACGAAGTGTTAAAAACTCCAATGATTGCCTCAAGGGATAAAACCGCTGAGTTTGAAAAGAAAATAGCCGGCCTCTTCGCGAAAAAATACGGAGTAATGTTAAGCTCCTGTTCTTCCGCCAACTTGATTGCTTTTGAACTACTCAGGCTTCCGCCGGGGTCGGAAGTAATAACTCCGGTTTTGACATTCGGTACGACAATATCACCCATTTACCAGAAGGGTTTGGTCCCGGCGTTTGTTGACGTTGAAGAAGGTAGCTGGTTGATCGACGTTTCGCAGATTGAGGAGATGATAAGTGCACGAACGAAAGCCATTATGGTGCCATCGCTTTTTGGTAACATACCCGATTTTGAAAAAATAGCTCAGATTGCGAGACGAAACAAGCTTTGGTTGATCGAGGACTCGGCGGACACTTTGGGAGCTACCATCCGAGGTAAATCGACGGGACTATATTCGGATATATCGACGACCAGTTTTTATGCGTCTCATGTGGTCACTGCGGCTGGACACGGGGGGATGCTTTGCTTCAACGAAGACGAGTGGATCGATCGTGCAAAAACACTTATTGGTTGGGGAAGGTCTTCCGCCAGGAACGAGACAGAGGATATAGATTTCCGCTTTGATATTGACATAGATGGGATTCCATATGACGCAAAATTTGTTTTTGATGAAATTGGTTATAACTTTCAGAGTACGGATATAGATGCGGCTTTCGGACTAGCTCAAATTGAAAAACTGAAAAAGAACACCATCTCAAGAACGGCCAACTTTAACCGGTTCATAAAGTTTTTCCAGCAGTACGAAGAATATTTCATTACTCCCAAGCAGCGCGGAGACGTGGAGACCGCCTGGCTTGCGTTCCCGCTGGTTATAAGGAAAGAAGCGCCCTTTACGAGAAGGGATCTTGCAGTGTTTCTAGAGCGAAGCGGAATTCAAACCCGGCCTCTTTTCACCGGAAATGCCTTAAGGCAGCCAGCCTTTAAGAATCTTGAAGCCGTTAGGAGGCCCGAGTATCCTGTTGCTGATCTGGCGATGAATGGATCTGTCGTTATTGGTTGCCACCAGGGGTTGAGCCCGACCCAGTTATCGTATATGGAGGAGAAATTCAGCGAGTTTATTTCAAAGCGCGCAAAATAATTATCGGCTTCGCTATACATTCGGACGGTGAAAACACTTATCATAGCCAACATCGTATCTTCGAATCTTGTGCACAGGCTCAACACTTATATCAGGAATTATAAAAACGACTTGGGGGAAGTGCTGGTTTTGTTTTGTGGAGAAACTGAAAGTAACAGAAGATGGACGCTTCACGAGAAAATAGATTTTAAATACAAGATTTTGCGGAACACCAAAATTGAAATTGGGAGATCGGATCTGTTTACATATTTCTTAAATTTTTCTGCATGGAAAGAATTTGAAAATTTTTCTCCAGACAGGATAATAGTTACGGGCTGGAGCCAGTTTGCTTGCCAGCTCTCATACCTTTGGGCATTTCTTCGCAGAAAAAAAATAACCCTGTGGAGCGGAAGTACCTCAAACGAAATGACATGGCGGAGATTCATAACTTTGCCCATGGTTTGGTTGATGGTGAAAATGTCTGATGCATTCATAGCTTACGGAGTCCGGGCCAAAAAGTATCTTAAAAACTTAGGTGCAGACCCGAGAAAAATTGAGATATTCACCAATGACGTCAACGGTGAATACTTCAGAAGAGAATCGCTTAAATGGAAAAAGAAAAGACTATCGACAAAGCGGCATTTCAAAATTAAAACAAAACATAACTTTATTTATGTCGGTCAGCTTATAGAAAGAAAAGGAATAACTAAACTTATTGAAGCATTTGATACCTTTGGGAGTTTAAATCCTGACTGGGGACTGGTAATCGTAGGATACGGAGATAAAGAAAATTCAATCAAAAATTTCATAAAAAGCAGAAGGGCTGAAAATATCTACTTTCTGGGAAATGTCGAGCAATATGACTTACCCCGGATTTATGTTGCCTGTGACTGCCTGATCCTCCCGTCCCTGGAAGAGGTGTGGGGACTGGTAGTGAACGAGGCCTTACATTGCGGCCTAAAAGTGTTGGTAAGCGAAAAGTGCGGATGCGTTCCAGATCTTGTCAGGGTTGGGATGAACGGTTACACATTCGACCCTCTCAAGAAAAAAGATCTATTAAATAAGATTGACAAAGTCAGTCGGCTGATAGGGGATCGAAGTCAGGAAAACCCCTTTTTCAGCATTATCACCTGTACCAAAAACTCTGCGAAGTATTTGCAGAAAAATATAATATCGGTCGAAAACCAATCATACAAAAACCTCGAACATATTTTTGTGGATGGTTTCTCTAAAGATTCAACCATAAGGATTATTGACCGTTATAGGGTAAGACACCCATCGATGGTTAAGTTATTTAGAACAAAACCCACAGGAATCTCGAACGCAATGAATACGGGGATTAATAGGGCAAGGGGAAAGTATATTTTAGTATTGCATTCAGACGACCGCCTGTACGGAAAGAATATTTTGAAAAAAGTATATACATACCTAACCGCCCACCCGAAGTTCGACTGGATATATGGAAAAATTAACGTTGTTGAGGAAAACGGAATCTCGATAGGTAAGTATCCCGCCCGGAAAATTTATAGGTTTTTCCCAAAATATCTCTTAAAATTTTACAATACGGTACCCCACCAGGCGGTATTTATAAAAAGGTCCATATTTGAGAAGTTTGGGGGTTTTGACGAAACCTTAACCTCGGTAATGGACGTAGACTATTGGTTAAAAATAAGCGACAAAACAGATTGGCATTTTTTTGACAAGATTATCTCTGACTTTATGATTAGAAAAACTGCCCAATCGTCGGGGTTGTTAAACAAGTCGAAAAATTATTCAAACGCATTCAGGGTGAGAAGGCGCTACATGAATGGTTTGGAACTGACCATCTTTAAAGTTATAAAAATGGTTACTGACCCGTTTAGCAAGACTTATCGCTGAAAAGAGCAAATAAGTTGAGCTGTGGCCTGGATTTGTAAAGAACGCTATTGACGGTTAAAATTAGACCGCTGTTAAAAAATATGAATCAGTTTGAAGATTATACAAAATACTACGACATGCTTTATAAGGATAAAGGCTATGGAGACGAGGCCGATTTTGTAGCGAAAGCCCTGAGGCGCTACAACCCCTCCGGGGGACGGAAGCTTCTGAGCCTTGGATGTGGAACATGCACCTACGAACTTCTCGTGGCCAAACGCGGCTATGTGGTTACGGGCATCGACAGGTCAAAACCCATGCTTGACTCGGCAATAGAAAAAATTAAAAAAGGACATCTTGAAAATAAAATTAAGGTGTTTGAGAAAGATGTCCGCAATTTTGCATTTAAACAAAAGTTTGATAACGCTATGGCCATGTTTAACATCGCAGGCTACATAACCGAGAATGATGATTTTGAGCGGATGCTGAAAAATGTCAACCGATCTTTGAAAAAAGGAGGACTTTTCGTGTTTGATTGTTGGTATTACTCAGCGGTGATAAAGGACCCACCGTACGATCGGGTAAAAATGGTTAAAACAAAAGAGGGTGTAATTATTCGCTTAACAAGGTCTACCTTACAAACGGCAAAAAATACCATTGAGATCAATTTTGATGTCATCGATGAGGTCAATGGCAGAATTATTAACGAAACAAAAGAGTCCCACTTAATGAGATACTGGTCAATTCCAGAGATGAAATATTTCATGTCTAAAGCAGGGTTTTCGATAGTAAATATCTGTCAATTTATGGATCTTGATTCAGAGGTGTCTGATAACAAATGGGACATTTTTATGGTTGCTCGTAAAGTTAAATGAGAATCGGAGTTTATTTCTCTCCTGTAAAAAGTGCGGGCGGGGTTTACCAATATTCGATAGCGTTTCTAGAAGCGCTATCTAAAATCCCTGGCCATAAATATGTAGTGATAACAACTTCAAACGATGTTCCCAAAAAATTTCGTAAATCAAAAAGATTTGAGATAATCGACCGATCCCATAAAAAAAGAGGGACTCCAAATCGGGCAATAAACAGGTTCTCTTATCTTATGTCGTATATGGCGGCTCGTTTGTCGAATGTCTCAATTCTCACACCCCTGTACCGGTTTGGGCAAAGGGAGACTGTAAAGGTAATTGAAAGTAAATCCCTCGACCTGATGTTTTACCCGACTTCGTCTAATCTTTCTTTTCTTGCCAAAGTACCATCTGTGGTTGCGATACACGACCTAATGCATCGAGCCCGCCCCGAGTTTCTGGAAGTTTCTGCCGCGGGTAGGTGGGAAAATAGGGAATACGTATATCGTAATATAACTAAAGACTCCTACGGGATTTTGGTAGATTCAGAGGTTGGGAAGCGTGATGTAATAAATTACTACCACGCTAGACCCGGCAAGATTGTCGTGCTGCCCTTTTTGCCCCCGGCCTACCTGGATAATAAAATGTCAATCAAAAACGCCAGAAAAATTTGCAGATCCCTAAAGTTGCCGGAAAGATTTATTTTCTACCCCGCCAATTTTTGGCCACACAAAAATCATATCAACTTAATCTGGGCCATTCTCCAACTGAAATCCCAAGGGAAAAAGATCAATTTGGTATTGACCGGATCAAAAGATGCAGATTTCTCATCGTTTGAAAAAGTATTTTCACTTGTAACCAAACACAGACTGAATAAGCAGGTGTTTTTCCTGGGATATGTGAGCAACAAAGAAATATCGGCAATTTATAAAGCCTCCACAGCGCTGGTTATGCCCACCTATTTCGGCCCGACTAATATTCCCGTTCTGGAGGCCTGGAAAATGGGAACCCCCGTAATTTATTCCGACATAAGAGGGTGTAGGGAACAATTGGGAAATGCCGGCCTGCTGATTGATCCCGACGACCCCGGTGACATTGCAGATAAAATCTTGAAGGTTTATACTCACCCAAAACTAGTGGACAAATTAGTACGCAGGGGATACTCGAGATTGGATAGATGGGGCTTTAAAGACTTTTCCAACAGGATTGAACAAATAATATTAGGGTATGAAAAAAAGATATCATCAACGCCGAATAAAAATAGGGTTGTATCTAAATAACGAGGAGCACAAAGAGGTTGATCTGAATTCTATTCATTTAGGGAATCCAGGCATAGGCGGAACGGACTACTGGTTTTATTCGTTAACCTGGTTTTTAACAGATTACTACAAAGATGTGGAATGCCTTTTGTTTACCACTTCGAAGGCAAAGTTCAAAAAATCAGGCGCTGTGAACGTAAGGGTCACCGGTGTCTTGGATGCCATCACCAAAGCCAAAAAGTTAAGTGTGGATGTTTTTATTCTCAATAAACACGCAAACGTTGGGGAGTGCGACTTGAAAGATGTTTGTAGCCTAATCAACCGAACGAAACTGAAAGCTGTCACAGTTGGACATAATTTCTATTCCAAGAAAGAGTGCGACTTAATAGCCAAATGCGACTACATAAAAAGAAACGTGTATGTAAGCAAACAACAGTACAGTATCTATTCTGACTTGGATATAAACAAAAAAGATTCATATATTTGGAATTTTACCCCAATGGACAGGGTCCGAAGAGTCGGTAAGCCCGCCGGGAAAGTGGTAACTTACGCTGGATCCTTAACAAGCACGAAGGGATTTCATATCCTGGCGAGGAATTGGAGAAAGGTTCTTGAGTTGTGTCCTGACGCAAAATTGAACGTGGTTGGCAGCGGAAAGCTATATTCCAGAAGTTCAATACTGGGCACCTATGGGGTCGCGGAAGAAAGTTATGAGAGGCTCTTCATGCCCCATTTGACGGATGCGAACGGAAGAGTTATTAAGTCGGTGAAGTTCTGGGGATTACTGGGTGTGAAAGAGAGAGAAAAAATATACGGCAAAACCACGGTGGGAGTAGTCAACCCTTCAGGAATAAGTGAATGTTGTTCAATTGCATCCATTGAGTTTGCAGCGAATGGGATTCCGGTAGTGTCAAAAAGATACGGTGGACTGTTGGACACGGTTCTTAACCACAAGACGGGGATTCTGGTTCGCAACGAAAGCCAGTTGGTGTGGGCTATTGTTAAATTTCTCGAAAATGACAAAATGAACACCGTTTATGGCGACAATGCCGTTTCCTTTGCCCGGTCAACTTTTTCGACCGAAAGGAACGTCGCCGAGTGGCACGAACTACTGATGCAGGTGGTAGATGACGTTAAACCGGGTGAGCCAGATCCGCTATTGATCAGGAAAATAAAGAAGAAAATCTATGCCCTGTTCGTTCAAAGACCGCCCCTTATCCGGAAGGAGTCTTTAAAAATGCCATTCAACAATTATGAGAGGTACAGCAAACCGGGGCTACAGGAACAACTTATAAGAACTGTACGAAACTTGGCGCTGTTTAAGCTTAAGTTGGGAAGGATGCTGAATCAGATCTTGATTATTAAATACGGCAAATTTAAGGGCATAGCGGCAGAAAAAGCAGCAGCGGGTGAAAAACTTATTTTTTCAGGAGAAAGATTTTTATTGCCGGAGATAAGGGACGTTTTTGGGAAAAAACATCAAGATTTTGGGGCTTGTGTGGAAGCAATACCGCCTTTTTATGTACGAACTTTTAAAAATGCATTTTGCCTAACAAACCGGGAAGAAGTTATTTCTTCGGACAAACGGGTGATTTCCGAATACACCTCTCAAAAAATAAACAGCTTAATTGGGGAAAACATGGGGATACTTCAAAAGGCTAAAGTCAAAGCAGTTGGGGGAAAGGTTGTACATCTCGGTTTAGGCGGGCTGGAAGATAATTATTACCATTTTCTAACAGAATGTCTGGGACGACTATATTTAATCGAAAAGTCAAAAATAAAGCCTGATTTTTACGTTGTTTCGAATCATCTTCCCTTTCAGCGGGAGTTGCTGGATTTACTCGGAATAGACCGCAAAAAGATAATTCCTACAAATCCCAAAATGATTATTCAGGCCCGCGAGCTCATTGTCCCCGACTTTTTGAATAATTGGGAATACATCAACTTTCGTGGACACAAATATTATCAGAAGAAATGGATTCCCAGCTGGATAAATGAAATTTATAAGAGGAAACTTATCTTTAGAGCCAAAAACAGTCAAAAGATAAGAATTTATATAAGCCGGAGCACCTCGGACGGTAGAAAAATTGAAAACGAGGAGGAGGCAAGCCGGCTATTTACCAAGTTTGGCTTCAAAATATTCAATACGGATAAGATGAGCGTAAAGGATCAGATAAAGCTTTTTTCAAGGGCGTCGGTTATTGCCGGAATTCACGGTGCGGGACTGGCAAATATTAGTTTTGCACCCCGCTCGGCAAAAGTATTTGAAATTTTTCCGGAATATTACCACGACGCAAGCTATCGCATACACTCCAAAGCCCTGGGGTTGCAATATTATTATATGATAGGGAAAACCAGGAAGGTGAAAAACGTACCTCCTCAACAGGAAAAGGCCTATGTCAGTTTGAAAGAACTAGCCAAAGCCCTGAAGATTATTGTATCCGACAGGTAAGTGATATATTCTCAAACAGTTACAAACATGAATAAGAAAAACAAAACTAAACAAAAGGTAATCAAAAGCAAAGGTAAAATAATTGCCATAATTTTTAAAAAAACCCTGAGAGCCAAGGGTGTAAAATTTTTGACTCCAGACGAATACACTCTTCAGTTGGGACTTTTGGAGCACCCCAAAGGTAAAGTGCTGAGAGACCACCAGCACAATCCGAAGCTTAAATATCGGATTGACACGACTCAAGAGTTTTTATATTTAGAAAAAGGAAAAGTAAGGGTCAAGTTGTTTGACGATAAATGGAAACTGGTTGCAACAGAAGTATTGAAGGCGGGCGACTTTATGCTCCACGTAAGTGGAGGACATGGATTTGAGATTCTGGAAAAATGTCGAATGATAGAAATCAAGCAGGGGCCATATCCGGGGGAAAAGAAGGCAAAAGTTTATCGTGACTGAACCTTCTAACGGATTCTCTCGATAACGATTAACTTATTATTATAAGGATTTTTATCCAGGGGAATTTCAACTATACAAAAAGCCAGGTTTGGATATTTTTCTAAATAAAAACTCTGGATGGTCTGGCGCCAAAGCCGGACAAGGTATTCATCAATATCTTCGATTACGTAAACCCCTCCGACCTTCAGCTTACGCACTGAATTTTCAAAAAAACTAATATTCGCGCGGAAACTGTGGAACCCGTCCTCTATTATGAGGTCAAAATTGCCTTTTAGTTCGGGGTTCTTGGTCCATAAATAGTCAATCGATTCGGAATCTTGCTGGTCGCAATAGAAGGTCCGAATTCTTTCTTCTTTGAAAAGCGTGCCACGGTCTATGTCTGCTCCAAATATGGTCGCTTTGGGGAAAAACTTTCTCCATCCCCTGAGCGACCCACCCGGTACGCCGCCCTTTCCCATATTGGATGGAGTCTCGGGGTTATTGCTGCCTATTCCCAACTCAAAGACCCGCTTTATTTTAAGTCTTCTATTCTTTGGAAAAACTGAGGAGTAAAAAGTTGTGTAATTGTGAGAAGAAAGACCCTTGTCGCTTCCCTCCGCATGCATAATAAAACACAGATCCGTAGTTTTTCGAAAGTTAAGCCTCTTGGGAATTATTTTTGAGGTGTACCCAACCCCGGGTTTGTTGCTTAAACTTTGTATTTTCAGATACGGACTACCCAGGTAATACCCAAAATAGCTTAAAAGGATTTTCTTAACTCCCAAAATATATGCTATTGGATCTACACGCATGTTTGCATTTTAGCCTCAACGAAGCTAGAATGCAAAACCAATGGAAATAGAAAAGGATTTTTTGGCGCACTGGGATGAATTTCGCCTATTGTTTTCGGGAGGGAAGTTATCGAAAAGGGATGGATGGAGAAATGTAGTAAGGCATCAGGTAACAGTGTTTTTTGGGGTAAGAATTTTGGGGGAAATGATGGACTTATCAGTGGAGGACCAGGCGAAATTGGGAAAAGCAGCCTTGGTGCATGATTGGGAGAAAAGACTACATTTGCATCCAGAAGAATTCAGAAGTGACGAAATAGACAGAGCGCACAAACTTTTTGAACAAGTGCAGCCCGACAAGAAATTGATGTTTGCAACCAGTCCAGATTTTTTGGAAAGAGTTTTATATAGCGAAGTTTCGATGTTGGAGTTGCTGCAGTTTTACTTGGATGCATGTACCCTGGAAACGGATATAGTTTCATTAGAGCGAAGGGCCGACGATACATCAGTCAGGAGAGCGGACCTTGACGGAGACACTGTATTGACCCAAAGGCTTGGAGGAAAGAAATACTGGGATCTTGAAAGAGAAGTCGGACGTGCTGTGGAAAATATTATTTTTGACCACTTAGTAAAAAAGGGAATTCCTATTAATGACCCCCGGGATATTCCGGGTCTCATCCGTAGTAAAATGGATGAAGGAGTTAACAATGTCTGACGTTATCCTGGTAAATGAACCAGTCCTGTCAAAAGAATCAATAAAATTTGTAAATCAAGCTTTGAATAGTGGTTGGATATCTTCATCCGGAAATTTTGTTAAAGAGTTTGAAACAAAATTTGCCTCCTACGTCGGGATGAAATACGGAATTGCCGTGGCAAACGGAACCGCCGCTCTCCATGTTGCGCTGTTATCCCTTGGCATTGGCCCCGGGGATGAAGTAATTGTTCCCGCTTTTACAATGGGTGCTACCTGGCTTGCGGTCTTGTATACCGGCGCCAAACCAGTATTTATCGATTGTGATCCGGAGAATTTCAATATTGATGTGAACCAAATCGAAAAGAAGATAACGAAAAAGACAAAGGTAATAATTCCGGTCCACATTTACGGGCACGCCGCAGAAATGGATGGGATTATGAAAATCGCCAGGAAAAACAAACTTGTTGTTCTGGAAGATGCTGCCGAGGCCTGTGGGGGTGAATATAAAGGTAAAATGTGCGGTTCATTCGGAAAAATTAACGCTTTCAGTTTTTATGCGAATAAAATAATCACCACGGGAGAGGGTGGAATGGTGGTAACAAGCGACCGTACCCTGGCCCAAAAGGCCAGACAGTTCAGGGACCTTCATCATTCGTTGAAAAAGAGATTCATTCATGATGGGGTGGGATTCAACTACCGCATGACAAATTTGCAAGCCGCCCTGGGGTGCGGTCAACTTAAGCATGTCAGGCAGTATCTATTGCAGAAAAAACGCATGGCTGTTACTTATGGCCGGTTTCTTAAGGATGTCCCAGGAATCACGCTGCCCAAAACAAAAAAATACGTCAAAAATGTATATTGGATGTACACAATACTAGTCGACAAAAAAGAATTTGGGATGAGCAAGGATGAACTGCGCGATGAGCTGTTAAGGCAGGGGGTGGAAACAAGAGATTTCTTTTATTCGCCCCAGTGGCATCCGATTTTGAAAAGGCATTTGCGTAAAAGAGAGACTTTTCCAAACACCAAGATGATAGAGCAGAACGGTTTTTACATTCCATCAGGTTTGGCTTTAACCGACGGACAGATGAAAAAAGTTTCCAAGATAGTAAAAGGAATATATCTTAAGAATCATCCCAAAAAGTAACCCTAAACCGACATGCTTCGATCATGACTAAAATAAAAAGGAGATCATGGGTAATAATAGACCACCCGCTATATTTCTTGCTTGCGTGCAACCTGAGCCTTATCTTAAGCCGAGCATGTGGTTATAAAAGCAACCTTTTGATTTCAAAGCACGTCTACTGGAAATACCTCAGGATCGGAAAATACCGCCGCTATTTTTCCAAAATTCACTATTTTGACAGATTCGACTATCCTGCCCCACACACCAACATTATTAAGCAGATTATATATTCACTTTTATTGTTTCCCAGATTTTTTCTGTTAAAAAGAAAACTTCTGTCATTGAAACTCGGCAGTAAGGATATTGTTTTTACGATATCGGGTTGTACTTTCCTGGAAGACATGATTGTGGGCAATTTTCATACCTTCAGGAAAATAATAATACTCCCTTATCAAAACTACCTGTCCTGGAAAGGAGCCTTAAATTCAAGTGCGTATGGAACTAATATAGCAATCGAAATTGCTCAGATCATTAAGCGCATTTTTAAAATGAGCCCGACCGTCTTCAAATATAAAAAGAAAAAAAACAACCTAGGAGTGGGAGATTATTATTTAGGACAAAAAGAGAAATTTAGCAAAATATTCGACAGTGTAATACTAACTGTTGGAGCTTACGAAGGATCTATCAGAAAAGTAAGAGAAAACAATGTCTATTTAGCCCAATATCCGAATTTGGTTAAATCTGTTTCGTCAAGGAAATCAACAAAGAAAAAAATCGTCTTTTTGGGCACCTACTTTTTGAGAGGTGAAGATGCTGATCCAAGAATTTTCACCAGGGAAATAAACAAGTATCTTGATTATCTCAGGAATTTATATTTTGGGAAATATGAACTTACTTATAAGCCCCATCCAAGAGAAAGTTCGGAAAGCAAATTATTGGACTTAAAAGGTTTTAAAATAACTAACGATCGAAAACCGGCGGAGATCTATTTTTTGGAAAACAGGGAAAATATTAAATCAGTGTTTTCAATAAGTTCGTTGGCTTCGCAGTCCGCACACCACATGGGGATCAATAGTTATTTGTTTTTTAAGTTATTCCCTTTCACCAGAGGAAAGCGACTGGTGTTTACTGATTTTTTCTCGGTTTTGCCCCCGGAATGTCTAATTGATAGCTTAAAAACACCACCAAAAAGAATTAAACCAGGGGGTAGCCAATCAACCAGCAGTCTTGAAAAGATAGTCGGGCGTGCGGTTTTATAAAGAAATAACCACCATGTCGGTACTCAATAAGTATCAAACCAAATACAAGAACATTTTTATTAAGAAGATCAACGCCGGTGTTTATAAAGAGACCCCACGCAAATGTCCGTGCGGAGGTGGCGGTGATGTTGTTATTTCAAGGGTTGACCGCTACGGAATTCCCCTACGAGTAGTTTTGTGCAAAAAATGCGGCCTAATCAGGTCCGATCCTTATTACACTGAAAAAACCCTTAAGCAATTTTACCTACACGAATACCGCCAAATTTACGTAGGCAGTAACAAGAAGATGGCTGCCTACACTTTCCGAAGTGAGATTGGTACGGGAGATTTTATAAACAATTTTTTGAGGGCAAACTACTATCAGAAGGATGTTTCAAATAAAACGATTTTTGAAGTGGGGTGTGGGGCGGGGGGAATACTTGATAAGTTTAGGCAGTTGGGAAATGATACATATGGGTGCGATTTCGACGCGGAATACGTCAAATACGGAAAAAGAAAGGGATTGAATCTGTTTACCGGGGGAATTGAAGAACTTATCAAATTAAACAAAAAGGCGGACATCATTATTCTTTGCCATGTTTTGGAACATTTCTTAAATCCCGTTCTTGAACTCAAAAAGATAAGAAGGTTGTTAAAAAAGAATGGAATAGTGTTTATTGCGGTACCCGGAGTGTATTTCACACACAGGTCATACAATGGAGATTTTAATAATGCTATTCAAAATGCACATGCCTTTTACTTTACTCTTCGGACATTGACGAACATTGCCAACATGTCAGGGTTTGGCTTGGCATACGGTGATGAAAGCTCCTATTCAATTTTATACAAAAAGGAGTATAAAAATAGGGCAGGGGTTTTGGCCGAGGATTACCGAAATATTCTTAAATACCTCAAAACAATATATAGGTATAGAGCATGGTTTACATTTGTTAGGTGGGTATCGGATAAGATTTTCGATTTTCTGAAAAGGGCAAAACTACTTTATACAATAGTGAACCATTATCATAAGATCAGTGGTTTCTTTGTAAACAAGGGACGCAAATGATGAAAAAAACAATAGTTGCAATTATACCGGCAAGAGGAGGTTCCAAAAGCATTCCGCACAAGAATATTGCTGATCTGGGTGGCTTTCCGCTTATGGCTTACTCGATTGCTGCTGCAAAATTATCAAAACGGATCAGCAGAGTTATTGTGAGCACTGACGATAAGTCAATTGCCAAAATCGCCCTAAAATATGGAGCCGAGGTGCCGTTTTTGAGACCCAAAAAGATTTCAAAAGACACCTCGACAGATAAAGAATTTTTCCTTCATGCAATAAATTGGTTTAAGGCCAACGAAGGACACGTGCCGGATCTGATGGTTCACTTAAGACCAACGACGCCGCTTAGAAGCAGAAACACGATAGACAAGGCCATATTGATAATTTCGCGAAACAAAAAGGCAACTTCCTTGAGAAGCGTGCACGCCAACAAATTTCCAACTCCGTTTAAGATGGCCGTAATCAGAAACAAGTACCTTAAATTTTTTGGAGGGGAATACTTTAATGCCGATAAAGAATACTACAATTTTCCCAGACAGAAACTTCCAAAAACCTACATTCCCAATGGCGTGGTTGATATAGTTAGACCCTCTGTGGTGTTGGGCACGGGCCTGTTGCATGGTGATAAGATAGCTTCAATGATAACTGAAAACGTATCCGATATAGATAGTGTTTCAGACCTCGCTCTAGCAAGGATAATGCGGTCTGAGCACAAATATAAATATTTGTTAAGTTATCTCAGAAAAACTAAAAATGCCTAACTATAAAGATGTAGTCTATTTTACCGATGAATTTGGGTGGGATAACTACCCACAAAAACTTTGCAACTACCTGCATGAGTTGTATTTCAAGAAATATACCAGAAAGGCCAAGAAGCCCAAATTGTTGGATCTGGGCAGCGGAAAAGGAAATCATTTGGTGGGTTTCAAGAGGTTGGGCATATCAACCTACGGCCTTGATAAACGGAGAGAGTTTTTAAAAGTTCCGGGCAACATCCCCGTTCGGTATTGTAATTTCGAATCCGATAGATTTCCTTTTAAGACGGCCTATTTTGATTTTATCTTTTCCAAGTCAGTGATCGAACACGTTTCCGATATTGAAAAAATGATGAAGGAAAGTTATCGGGTATTAAAGCCGGGTGGAATCATAGTTATAATGACTCCCGACTGGTCCAGCCATTTTAAATACTTTTACGACGATTATACTCACAAAACCCCGTTGACCAGAAAAGGTTTACAGAACGTTTTAAGGTTATTCGGTTTTGATGTGATAACAGCCGAGTACTTTTATCAGCTGCCGTTTGTTTGGAAACACCCCTGGCTCAAGGTGATACCACAGGCCATAAGCTTGTTACCCGATTGGTTAAAGTGGAGGGACGAAGCCGAACATAATCCAAGAAAAATAATTCGTTTTTCCAAGGAAAAAATGTTGATAGCAGTTGGAGTCAAACAGAAACACAAAAATGATTAAATTGCCCGATTTCAAAAAAAAGTTCGATTATGAGAATAATTTTTATCTCTCATGCGACTCTTCAAGAATGTCTAGGATTATAGCCCATTATGAGTTGTTTAAACTTGTTCAGGAGATTCCTGGTGACATTGTCGAGTGTGGCGTTTTTAAGGGAACCGCCCTGGTCAGATTTGCGATGTTTCAAGACCAGTTTAAGGGTAAATATGATAAAAAGGTAATCGGTTTTGACACTTTCGGGAAATTTCCCAAATCAAGCCTGAAGGCCGACAGCTTTTATATTAAAAAGTTCACTAAAGAAGCGGGGGAAAACAGCATTTCATTACCCCAAATAAAAAAAGTTATAAGTAGTAAGAAACTGACAAAACTGGTCGAGTTGGTTCCCGGAGATATTTGCAAGACCGTACCGGTATATGCCGGGTTAAATCCGAAACGAAGGATATCTTTGCTTAATTTGGATGTCGATATTTACGATCCCTCCAAAACCATTCTTGAATACCTATACCCGATGATATCGAAAGGCGGAATACTTATACTCGATGAGTATGGTGATTTTCCTGGTGAAACGAAAGCGGTAAACGAGTATTTTAAAGGACGACCAGAAATACGACGCTTACCTTTTTGCCGAACCCCCTGCTATATAATAAAAAAATAAACCGATGAAAATTGGAATTATGCAGGGCCGGGTGTTGCCAAGCGACGCGAACAAACTTCAGATTTTTCCCAGGAACTGGGTCAAGGAACTCTTTGCTATCAAAGAGATTGGTTTTGACGCTGTCGAACTTCTAGACGACAAAGGGGGGAAACTCAGACGCCTTTTAAGAGCAGACAAAAAAAAGATATTTGACGGGATAAGCACCTCTGGGCTTGAATGTACATCAATTTGCGCCGACAACTTGTGTCAGTTTTCTTTCTTGGATCAAGAAAATGTTTTTATAAAACAGTTGAAGAAGATTTCTGAACACTTTATTAAATTTCCTGGTTTTGTTATTGTGATTCCTTTTTTCGACAATAACAGTTTGAAAAGCGAGAAAGAACTTGGTCTTGTTTTTAAGAAAATATCGAGCTTGGGAGGATATATTGAAAAATCGGGTTTAAATATTTCCCTAGAAATAGATATGCCAGCTGAAAAACTAGCCAAAGTTTACGATACTAATTCCAAATCTTTAAAAAACATTGGTTTTTGCTATGACTTGGGAAATAGATATTCCCAGAAGGCAGATTTAAGCAGGGAGATCGCCATTTTAGGCAACAGAATTAACCACGTTCATATAAAGTATAAAGTTAATGGTAAAAACGTCAGAATAAATAGGTACGACCCTAAATATTTAAGCGGATTCAGAGCGCTTAATGAAATTGGTTATTCGGACCCCCATATATTGGAAACAGGTATATTTCCCGACCCCCGAAAAGAAGCCGCAAAAAATCTTTCTACAGTGAAGGAATATCTTAAACGAATATGAAAATCTTGTTTGTTGGTCTTGGGTCGGTTGGGCAAAGGCACTTACAAAACATCCTTACGCTTCGGCCAAAAATTGAAAAAATAGTTGGCGAAAAAATTGAGCTATATTCTTTTTATTCGGGCACTGCGCGGAGGAGTGTTATAAAAAACGGAAAAGTTAAGAAAGTAAAAGATTTTGACGCTTATTACCGAATCAAAACATTACCGAGCCTGGCGACTGCAATGAAAACGTCTCCAGAAGTTGTTTTCATTACCAATCCGTCATCGTTGCACGTTAAAACTGCCTTGTTGTTTGCCGGGCTTGGAAGCAATCTATTTATAGAAAAACCGCTCGGGACCGAACATAAGGGATTGGATAAATTAACTGACGTGATAAGAAAGAAAAGACTGGTGACGATGGTGGGCTACCAGACAAGATTTAACCCCGTTGTCGGCTGGGTTAAAGATTATGTAAATAAGAACTTTGGGAAACTGAACAATGCTTCGTTTGTGTGGCACACCTATTTGCCGAGTCACCACACATATGAAAATTATTCCCAAGGGTATGCGGCGAGGAAAGATCTCGGCGGCGGCGTGATAATGGGTTTAATACATGAGGTTGATCTGATTTATCATTTATTGGGCTTGCCGAGCAATATTACTGCGGCCGGGGGAAAATTTAGCGATCTGTCTATCGACGTGGAAGATACCGCCAAGATGTTAATGAAATACCGGAAAAATCAAAAACACTTTATAGTAAGCCTTTCTTTGTCATACAGCCAGACGCACGAGGTTCGTGGGTTTGTACTGCAATTTAATGACGCCACCGTCAGTGTCGACCTGATCGCGAATAAGGCCACTTTGCATAGTAGCAAGGGAAAGACTATAAAAGTAATAAAGACAAAAATGGAAAGAAACGACCTTTTTCAAGAGGAAGTCCTCCACTTTTTTAGGTGCCTTTCGGAAAACAGCAATACGGGAATTGACGTCGAGGAGGGAATAAAAAGTACAAAACTGGCACTGGAGTTTAAAAAATCAATTACATTACAGCAATGGAAAAAAATACAATAAACGCGCTTGATCTCTTTAAGTTAAGAGACAGAACCTGTGTAATAACCGGAGGCGCCGGCCTGTTGGGCCGAAAGCAGGCGGAAGCGATTCTAGATGCTCAAGGAATTCCTATATTGCTTGATATCAACCAAAAAAGTATTTCAAAGGCGATAAGTTTTCTGAAAAGGAAATATAAAAAGAATGTACTTGGCTTTAGGGTGGATATAACTTCGAAAAAAGACCTGGAGGAAATTAAGAAAGAGATACTGAAAAGTCATGGGAAAATAGATGTCCTTATAAACAATGCTGCGAACAATCCCAAAATGGAAAATCTGAGTAAGAAAAACTGGACCAGGTTTGAGAACTTTCCGGATGAAGTTTGGGAAAGTGATCTTGGCGTCGGTTTGAAAGGGGCGTTTTACGCCAGTCAGGTTTTTGGAACCGTAATGGCAAAGCAAAAAAATGGCGTGATTCTGAATATTTCCTCGGATTTGGGTATTATTGCACCCGACCAGAGAATTTACAGGAAACCGGGACTTAGAGAAAACCAACAACCGGTTAAACCGGTTACCTACTCAGTTATTAAATACGCACTTATCGGGCTTACGAAGTACCTGGCCACTTACTGGGCCGAAAAAGGGGTTAGAGTGAATGCCCTTTGTCCGGGAGGCGTCATAAACGGGCAAGACGCGACGTTTGTGAAAAATTTAACCGACCTAATCCCGATGGGGAGAATGGCCAAGGTCGATGAATACAAAGCAACGGTCTTGTATATGATCTCGGATGCATCTTCTTACATGACTGGGTCCGTGGTTGTTGTTGACGGGGGCAGAACGTCTTGGTAGTGAAAATAAGGGCGGTTTCTTGACACCGGGTTATGGTTTGATAGAATGCGCATACGTTTGCCTGCATAAATTTATAATGCAAAAAAGAAAAAAATCCCATTCAATAAAGATAGGAAAGAGGTTGGTTGGCGACGGACAACCGACATTTATAATTGCGGAGATAGGAATAAACCACAATGGCGATATTAACAATGCCAAACGCTTAATCGACATTGCCCTGGAGGCAGGTTGCGATGCGGTAAAATTTCAGAAAAGAACTATAGAGGTGGTTTACACCCCGGAAGATCTGGAAAGGCCAAGAGAAAATCCTTTTGGTCAGACAAATGGGGATTTGAAAAGAGGTCTGGAGTTTGGGAAGAAGGAATATAGACAAATCGACGCTTACTGCAAAAAGAAGGGTATTATGTGGTTTGCGTCCCCCTGGGATCCAAAAAGCGTTGATTTTTTGGAGGAATTTAATGTCCCCTGCTATAAAATAGCATCCGCATGTCTTACTGATGATGAACTGCTTAAGAAAGTAAAGAAAACCGGGAAACCGGTTATCATGTCAACGGGTATGAGTACCCCCAAACAAATAAAACACGCGGTCAAGGTGTTGGGAGAGAAAAATATTGCCCTTTTACAGTGTACGGCGACATACCCCTCTCAACTCTCGGACCTGAATCTTAAGACCCTCCTGTGGTTTAGAAAACAATTTTCATGCCCGGTGGGTTACAGTGGTCACGAAACCGGGGTTGTTGAGTCGGTAATGGCGGTAGTCCTCGGCGCGTCCGTTATTGAAAGACACATAACTTTAGACCGCGCCATGTGGGGTAGCGACCAGGCGGCGAGCCTTGAAAAACCGGGTTTGCAAAGAATGGTTAGGGATATACGGCTGGTCCCCATTGCTATGGGGAGTGGCAAAAAAGAATTACTTCAAAGCGAGATTCCCGTTCTTCAAAAATTGAGGAGAGTCAAATGAAAGAAACAGAAATTATCAGACGTTCTTTTGAGAACCACTCGAGTCTTGTTGACAAGACAATGGATAAGCACATCGGGAATATTATTAGGGCTGCATATTTGGTCATGGACTGTTTTGCAAACGATGGCAAATTGGTATTTTTCGGAAACGGTGGATCGGCGGCCGACTCACAACACATGGCGGCTGAATTTACCGGGCGGTTTTTATTGGAGAGAAGGAGTCTTCCCGCAATAGCATTGACAACGGATACATCAATTCTTACCGCAATCGGAAACGACTATGGTTACGAAAAGATATTTGAAAGACAAGTAGAATCAATGGTAAAAAAGGGTGACGTTGTTTTTGCAATCAGTACAAGCGGTAATTCTGAGAACGTGGTTAGGGGAGTTTTGGCGGCTAAAAACAACGGAGCAAAAGTGGTGGCATTAACTGGTAATGGCGGAGGAAGGCTGGGTCAATATTCTGATATTCTTATTGATATTCCTTCTGACGAAACTCCGAGAATTCAGGAAATGCACCTTTTGACCGAGCACGTAATATGCGACTTGGTGGAAAAAAGCCTCTTCTAGTATAATACTGGTGAATGATTACCAGATCCCCGATTTTGTTTTTGATATTTAACAGACCAGCCGAGACGAAGACTGTTTTTGCTGAAATCAGGAAAGCAAGGCCAACACACCTTTTCATAGCGGCGGATGGGCCGAGAAGTGGCGTTAGCGGTGAAAAAGAAAAATGCGAAGCGGTTAGAAAAATAACCGAAAACATAGACTGGCGCTGCGACGTAAAAAGGCTATATAGAAAAAACAACCTGGGGTGCAAAAGAGCGATTAGTGGGGCTCTGGGATGGTTTTTTCAAAATGTAAAAGAGGGTATAATTTTGGAGGATGACTGCCTACCCGATAAAAGTTTTTTTAGGTATTGCGAAGAATTGTTAATCAAATACAGAAACAACAAGAACATCGGAGTTATCGGGGGCAATAATTTCTCGCGCAATCCCAAACTTCCCGACAGCTATTACTTTTCCTTGTATCCACAGATGTGGGGATGGGCCACCTGGAGAAGGGTTTGGAAAAACTATGATATTGCGATGAAAAAGTGGCCAAGGCTTGGCGGCAACAACTGGTTAAATGGCCTATTCCCAGTGTCAGCGCAGGCTACATATTGGTGGAGCATCTTCGACTCAACCTTCAGGGGAAAAGTGGACACTTGGGATTATCAGTGGGTGTTTTCAAGTTTCATAAACGGTTATTTGAACATTACTCCTAATGTAAATCTGGTACGAAATATCGGGTTTGGGGATCAAGCGACTCATCTAAGAAAAACAAGATTGGAGTATAGCCGGAAAACAAACAGGATGATGTTCCCGATGCGGCACCCGGACAGAGTTGTAAGAAACCTTAATGCCGACAAACTTGAAGCAAAATACCTATATAATTATGTAAGCCCCTTTGTCAGATTAAAATGGTTATTTACCAGGGGCTTTCTGGCTTTTAAGAAAGCCATGGACTAAAATAACCTCAAAACAAATCATGTTCAACACATACCTTAGTTTTTCAGATGCGGCGAAATTCGCGGATGTTGCCAAGAATATTGTTCTGGGTAAGGGGTTTGGGTCAGATTTTACTTTCTTCGGAGGCAATATTTTTAACTATCTGGAGTTGAAATTATTCCCGGTTGCGGGTATCTTGCCGGTAACCCCGTTTTCAATCGCACTTTCATACAAAATCTTCGGGGTAAACGATTTTGCCGTTATTGCGGTTTCCCTGTTTTACTTCTTCCTCGCCTTGGTCTTTGTGTATTTATTGTCGAAAAATATATTTAAAAGCCGCTTGGTTGGTTTGCTTTCAACTCTGGCGGTGGGTCTTAATTATGACCTTATTCATTACGCGATAAACGGGGCCTCGGAATCACCACTTGTTTTTGAAACCGTTGCCGCGGCATATTTTATTTCCATAAAGAACAAGTGGGGGACAGTTGTTGTAGCGGCTCTTTTTGTGATGATGTACTTTACGCGGCCACAGGCATTCATTTATATTTTGGGACTGATATTATTTTGGCTTCTGACTAATTTCAGAACCAAATTGGCATTAATTTACTTTGGGGTTGTGGCAATTTTTGCACTTCTTCTCGATTATTTTGTTCTTGATCCGTTGTCTGGAAAATACTTTTTGTATTCTGTTATTGCAAGGGGTGGAAATTCTTTAACCCAATACTTACCGGGCCAGGCGGTTTCTGATGCTTTGCGGAGGCCTCCTATTAGCGTTGCGACTGCCGAGCTTATCAAAAAGGTTTTTTACAACCTTTACAATTTTTATAAACTAATGCCCCAAATCGTTAATCCTTACCTTTTTACTCTATTTATCGTGGCTCTTTTTCGATGGGGGAAAAACAATCTTCAAAACGCATTCAAAACCACCTCGCTGTTTATTTTTATGTCTGCCCTTTTGGTCGCCGCCTCGTCGATCCCCTTTTTCAGATACATTCATCCAGTTGTCCCGTTTATTTATATTGTGGCGGTCGGGACGTTGGTGGAGTTGATATCAAATTTCCCGACCCCCAAGTTTACTTCAAAACGTACATTTCTAGCTGTCGCCTCTCTTTTTCTGATTACTGTTTTTAGCGTCGGTCAGACATTGGGAATTATTTTTTTGGACTCAAGATTTGAAAGAAACACTCACAATATTGGAAAACCTCCGGTGTATGTGATGTTATCTGAAGCTCTTAGAGAAAATACAACTCCTGAACAAATAATTGTTACCAATCTTGACACCTGGGGGACTTGGTATGGCGGGCGAAAGACAGTTTGGTTTCCCCTTGAGCCGAAACAAATAATCAATCCTGCAACCGGCGAGATCCCTTTTGACGCAATTTATCTTACAAGCTACCTCATTGACGATGAAAATTATTACATGGGAGCTGGTTGGAGACTAATGTTTTACGATCCTGGGAACCCGAAAAAATGGGCCTGTGATGGTTGTCAGAAAATAGCTGAAGAATTTGAACTCAAGATGGTTTATGAAATATCTTCAGAGGAAAGTTATCAAAGAGAAGGGACTCGAGCAGTCCTCTTTGTGAAAAAATAATGAGAGAAGAAATAATAATTAAAGCAAAACCTTCCTGGGTGCTTCTAGATTTGAAAGAGATTTGGCGTTATCGCGAACTATTTTATATATTTGCCTGGAGAGATATTAAAGTAAGATACAAGCAAACAATTTTGGGCGCGGGATGGGCGATTTTGCAACCGGTATTCTCGACGTTTATTTTTACGGTATTTTTTGGAGATTTGGTTAAGATTTCTACAGGAAAACTGCCATACCCGCTTTTTGTTCTTATTGGCTTAGTTTTTTGGGGGTTCTTTTCTGGAATACTGTCGCACGCGAGCGCGTCCTTGATTGAAAACGAAGGTATTGTTAAAAAGATATATTTTCCCAGGGAAATACTGCCGCTATCAACGATTGGCGCAAACCTGGTCGATTTTACAATATCTTCACTATTATTAATTGGGGTTGCTGCCTATTTTGGATTTTACCCTAACTTATTGCTGCTGGCGATGACCCTATTGGGTTTGGTGATCGGAATATTGGGCGCAGGAGGACTGGGACTACTTCTTTCCTCCTTTAACATCAAGTACAGAGATGTGAGATACATTTTGCCATTTTTTATTCAGATGCTGGTATTTCTTACACCGGTTATTTACCCTACAACAATTATGCGGCCAAGTTTCAGGTATTTGATTGCACTAAATCCCATGACAGGTGTAATTGAAGCCGCAAGAACAATTTTTGCGGGGGAGGGTGTTGTTAACTGGCCAGTGCTCGGTATATCTGCAGCTTCCGCCCTCCTGCTCTTTTTGATCGGACTATTTTATTTTAAATCTACGGAGAGATACTTTGCAGATCTTGTATAAATCATGGAACCGATTATTCGAATTAGACATTTGTCAAAGAAATATAAATTGGGCGAGTGGGAAAAATACGTTACCCTTCGTGATACATTGGTTAATTTATTAAAACTTCCGTTCGGTCTTCCCCGAAGACAAAAAAACAACGGTCTATCTAAGGGTGAATTTTGGGCCCTAAAGGATATTTCGTTTGACGTGGGTCGAGGTGAAGCAATAGGAATTATTGGCCCCAACGGCGCAGGTAAAAGCACCCTTCTAAAAATATTAAGTAGGATTACCACACCGACGAGAGGATCTGCTACATTGGGGGGCAGGGTCGGAAGTTTGTTGGAAATCGGAACAGGGTTCCACCAAGAACTAACCGGAAGAGAAAACATCTATCTTAATGGAGCAATATTGGGAATGAGACGGCGGGAAATAAATAAGAAGTTTGATGAGATTGTTGAATTTTCAGGTGTGGAAAGATTTCTAGAGACACCCATGAAGCACTATTCTACCGGAATGTATATGCGACTTGCTTTTGCTGTCGCGGCACATCTTGATCCGGAAATACTTATTGTTGACGAGGTTCTCGCGGTTGGAGATGCTGAATTTCAGGAAAAATGCTTACAGAAAATGGATTCGATAGCAAAGGAGGAAAAAAGAACGGTCATTTTTGTTTCCCACAATATGGAGGCTGTTCAGAAACTGTGCGATCGTGCAATATTAATAGATCGTGGAAGGATAATGGTAGATGGGAAAGTGGGAGCGGTGGTGGACGCGTATCTCAAACGAAGTCAGGATACAGCAAAGGTGTCCTTCACCAAACGAAAAGATCGCTGGGGAACCGGACAGGTTAAGGTCACAGACATAGGTTTTAAAGATCACAAGGGAAAAGACATACAAAATTTCAAATGCGGCGAGGACGCTGAAATAGACATTGAATTTAAATGTTTTGACAGTGCGATCAAGGAAATCAATTTTGCAATTGAGATAGATTCTTTTTATGATAGAAACAAAATCGCACGTATAGACAATAAGGTGCTGCGAAAAAAAATAAGTGTCAAAGACAGCCCCATAAAAATAAAACTACACAAAATACCGGTTCTGCCTGGCCGGTACCAGTTCAACGTTTTGGTTTTTGGTGAGGAGGGTGAAGTTTATGATTGTTTCCCGCAGGCGGGTGTATTTAATATTGACTATGGCGATTTTTATCACACAGGCACTATGCCAATCAAAGGCCAAGGATACCTACTGCTTAAATATGACATTGATTAAATGAGCAATGATGATTTAACTTCAAGAGAAAATTTAATAAGGCAATGTTGAAATTTTCAATTATCATACCAACCTATAAGCGGGCAAGTGGCCTTCGTTTAACGATCGAATCGCTATTTAGACTGGATTACCCCAAAAAAGACTACGAAATAGTTATTGTTGACAACAATTCACAAGATAATACCAGAGAGGTTGTTATGGAATTGATAAAAAAATCTCCAGTGAGAATGCGGTATTTGTTGGAAAAAAAACCGGGCTTGATGAATGCCCACCACTGCGGAGCAAGGGCGGCACGAGGCAAAATATTCTATTTTACCGATGACGACATAATCGTAACCAAATCACTGCTCACAGAACTTGAGAAAGTTTTTGAAACAGACAAGCGGATAGCATGCGTAACCGGAAAAATTCTGCCCGTCTGGGAGCAGGACCCACCCGGGTGGATCCTGAAGTACTTTAACAACCACATGTTAAGTGTGAATGCCCAAAGGAATGAAAGGCTTTTGATTTCACCTCACGACGTCGGCGTATTTAGTTGCCACGAGGCGGTAAAAAGGTCGGTTTTATTTGAAACCGGGGGTTTTAATCCGGATTATGTTGGCCCTAAAATGATGGGGGACGGTGAAACTGGTTTAAGTCTAAAAATCGAAAAACTTGGTTATCTTTTTGCATATACGAGCGAGGCGGTTATATATAACGCGGTGCCAAAAGAACGCTTGACGCAAAGATACATTAACCGCCGCTTTTTTGTCCAGGGAAGAGCTGACAGTTATACCGACCTAAGAAAATATTCAATAAGTTTGCCCAGATTAATTATCCATCTCTGCTACTATTTATATAGGCTGATAACGACGCTTACTTTTACACTTTTCTACTTTCCTTTTTCTGAAAAATGGCATTTAGCTTGTGGGCACATATATTATTTTTTGGCCAGAATGGAATACGACTTGGAATTTTTATTTGACACCGAGATTAGAAGATTTGTGTTAAAGAAAAACTGGCTGTAACAATGTTTACGGAAGACCTTTCGCACGTAGGCAAAACAATGGTTTCAGAGTTAAATTTAAAAGAGAATCAATGTTAATAATAATCTTGAGCTGGATAGTTTTATTTCTCTTGGTCTTTGGTTTGGGACATCTTATTATGGGTAAAATAGTAAGAATATTTCACCTAAAGGATAAAATTTACTGGTTCGAATACTTTTGGATGGGGTTGGCCGGAGTAATAGCAATTCTTCAAGTTTGGTCGATATTTTTACCGGTAGATGGTTACACCCTACTTTTCATCGCAGCAATATCGGGGTTACGGTTAGTGCACGCTTTTAGAGGTAGTAGTCCGTTCAACCGGGAGAAAATTACAAAATTTGCGAAGATAAATAAAACATTTTTTTTGACGGGTATATTTATTTTGCTTGCGATTTCCCTATATGCTACACAGAACGTCACTTGGCCCGACACCCTTCTTTACCATCTGGGCGCAGTTAAGTGGAGTAACACTTTTGCGGCTGTCCCTGGACTGGCCAACCTTCATTCAAGACTGGGCTTTAACAGCTCTTTTTTTCTGTTTGCATCAATGGTCGAGGGCTTTTTCTTGAAAGATGCGTCTGTACATGTTGCTATGTCTCTGCTCATATCAGTTTTATCTTTAGAAATTTTATGGATATTGTTAAGGAAAAACAATCTACATCTGAAGTATTTCTGTTTGTTTATTATCCCGTTCATTTTCAGAGAAATAACCGGAGACGGTGTGGTGCCGTCATTTTCCACAGACTTTGCCCTAGTTGTGATTGTAGTGTCCGGCGCAATTGAATTCTTTTTAGGTAATACCAAAGCGCTGTTTATCGCCGGCGTCATGGCTTGCCTGGCTTTTACCATAAAGCTAAGCGGCCTCGTTTTTTCGGCTGCAATGTTTCTATTTGCTGCTGGCGGGCTGATCGCGATGAACAAACGTCATAAAACGAGGGTCGCTCTTGTTTTGCTTATTTCTGGGGGTCTCTTAATCGTCCCCTATATTGTTAGAAATATTATTCTTTCCGGGTGGCCGCTTTATCCTATCCCGATTTTTGGAGTTGACGTCCCCTGGACGGTAGCCGAGTCGCAGGTTCGTTCCCTTTCTTCGGTTATTCACGCGTGGGCAATCAACCCCGGTCCCAGCTGGAGCAAGTACATAGAAGTGGACTTTTTGGAGTGGGTTCCGGTATGGTTTGCGAGGAATTCCGGCAATTGGGACGTGAGAATATTTTTTGCCGGATGTTTACTTCTTCTTTTGTCACCGCTGGCCGGTGTATATAAAAAAATGTCACCCGCCTTTAAGAAACCACTGTTCCTTTTAACCGCCGCCTCGCTAATCAACGTGTTTTATGTTTTGTTTACAGCCCCCGATACCAGATTCGGGGCCATATTTATATGGATGTTTTTCTCCGCGGCCGTTACCCCCTATGCGATTTTCCTGATCAGCAAGGGTCGGTCGTTTCGGTCTTATATCATCGCCGCCTGGCTGATTTTATTGATTGTGATTTCATATCCAATAATTTTTAAAAACACGTACTCTATTTGGACAGTTCCTAAAGAATCTTCACGTCCGACAACGGAGGTACAAGTAAAAGGGTCCGGGGTAAAGGATCAATTTTACATATTAAAACCAACCCAAGGGAACTTGTGCGGAAACTCTGGCTTTATGTGTACCCCCGAATCGAATGAAATCCGTGAGTTAGTCCCGGGTGAAATTGCCAAAGGTTTTGGACCCGTTAATTAGCTTTGCGGGCCACGGCAAATAAATTTAATCCCCATTCAAAGGTCCCGATTTTAATATTTTTGAATCTCTGACTATCAAGCAAGCGTCTTAGCGTAGTTTCGTCGAAATAGTTCTTGTGATCGAGTATCTCTTCCTTGCTGATAAGTCCAAGTTTCAAAGAGAGGAACTCCAAAATTGGTTTTGCCTTTTTGTGGGGGGTGGTGATTATCAATCTGCCACCATTCTTGAGAATTGTTCTTGCGTTATTTATGAATGGCTCGGGGTTTTCAACGTGTTCTAAAACCGCAAGGGCGGCAACACAGTCATAGTAATTGTTTTTGGCATTCGGTTTTTTGTTTAGGTTTGTTGATATCAAGGTGACGTTTTTGGGGAGATTTTTTTTCGAGACGGATACGTCATAGCCGATACCGAGCTTTATTTTGGATGAAACATGTCTTAGAAAATTGCCTTGGTACCCGCAGCCTAAGTCTGCGATAATGGAATTTTTGGGAATGTACTGTTCGACTTTTTTGAACCTCAATACACTGAGCAGATATTCCAAAAAAGGCTCAGCTTTTTGCATATGAGAGGTTTTTCTTACCATCAATTAAAAAAGCTGTATCTCATTATGCACCAAAGACACCAGACACCGTCTTTCCAGTTTATTTTCTTTCCTTCTTTGTAGTTTCTTCCGGAATAGCTAATACCGACCTCAAATATTTTACAGTTCATTTTTGCAACTTTTATTGCAAATTCGGGCTCAAACCCAAATCTGTTTTCCTTGATATTTAGATTTTTTGCGATATCTCGACTAAATAATTTATAGCAGGTTTCCATATCGCTTAAATTAATATTTGTAAGCATGTTGGTAAGGAGGGTTAGAAATGAGTTTCCCACGCTGTGCCAAAAATAAAGAACCCTTCTCTGTTGGGTGGTTATAAAACGCGAACCGAAAACAACATCGGCTTCATTCTCCAAAACGGGCTTTAGAAGTAGGGAATATTCTTTGGGGTTGTATTCAAGGTCCGCGTCCTGAATAACTATGTAGTCTCCAGTCGTTTGCTTTAACGCATCCCTTATTGCAGCCCCCTTGCCCTGGTTTTTGGTTTTGTTAATAACTTTAACGCTCCTATCCAGAGTTTTTAGTTTATTTTTGGTTCCGTCGGTCGACCCGTCATTTACCACAACTATTTCTTTCTTGATTTCTCCAAGCCTTACTGACTTAACCCTCTTAATTACTTTAAGAATTGTTTTCTCTTCGTTAAATACAGGAATGACAATAGACAATTTTTTGATGCGCATGGCTAATGATAGCTTAATTGACCAAATTATCAATATAGCGTACTTTTAGGTTAAAATAGGATGTGGGAAGGTATTACGACAGGCTCAGGGGGTTTGCATTGTCTGCTACAGCTAAAGACACTTTTATTCTTTTTTCCGGAAACGTGCTTTCGGCTTTTCTCGGCTTTGTGTATACGCTTATTGTTGCAAGAGCACTTTCCGTTTCGGACTTCGGAGTTTTCTCTGCAGCTGCAAATTTGGTGATAATTCTGATTTCACTTACGGATTTGGGAATTTCCACCGGGGCTGTTAACTTTGTTGCCGAAAAGCACGTGCTTGGGGATAAAGAAGGTGAGAGGAATTACACAAAGGCCTCAGTGGTTATCAAAATCTTGGCAACGATCGCAATGTCCTTAGTTGTTGTCACTTTTGCCGGTTTTATCTCACCGAGATTTTTAGCGACGGGTGATATATCCATATCTTGGTGGGTCGCCATTGTTTCGTTATCTCTCGCTCTTCCCATGATATTACCGCAGATTTTGCAGGCAAAAAGAAAGTTCTTCCCCTCGATTGTTACGGATAATTTGCTGTACTTTTCAAGACTTGTTTTTGCCCTAGGGTTTGTGTTTTTGGCAAGGCTAACGATAGGAAATTCGCTTTTAGCGTATGCATTGGGCGGAATTGTAGGATCCATCACCGGAATTTTATTGATTAAGCCTGATTTTTTATTGGCCCGGCCGGAGAAAAACATTTACCAAAAACTTATAAAGTTTTCGGGCTGGATAGGGGTAAACAGAATTATTTCAAGCGTTTCCGGAAGACTCGATATTCAAATGCTGGCATACTTTGCCGGTGCAACCGCAACCGGTCTTTATTCTATACCCTCTCGCCTTGCCTCATTTATTATAGTTCTTACTTCAAGCTTTTCCGCAGTATTGGCGCCAAGGTTTGCCGGATTTGGGGATAAGGGAAAAGAAAAGAAATATCTGATTAAATCGACTCTTGCGCTTTTACCCATTACCGGGGCAATAGTTCTCTGGATAGCGGTTGCGAAACCCTTCATCCTTCTTCTTTTCGGCGACAAGTATCTTCCCTCCGTTCCCGTCTTTCAGGCCCTAACGGCAAGCATGATTCCATTTCTTTTTACCGCCCCTTCCGTCACCGCAATTATCTACGCCATGAAGAAAACGGTGTTTATTGGGGCCTTCTCCTTCTTCCAAATTGCAGCCATCTTTCTTCTTAACCTGATCCTGATCCCCAAATACGGCCCCATGGGACCGACCATAACCTTCGGGATAACCAACACGATCCTGGCAATTTATACTTGGGTTATTGTCATCAGGCATTACTGGACAAAATGACCATCTCTGCACACACTCTTGTCAAAAACGAAGAAAAATTCATCTGGTATTCGGTAGGGAGTGTTATTGACCATGTGGATAAAGTTCTGCTTTGGGACACGGGAAGTACGGATGCCACATGGAAAATCCTTGAGGAAATAAAAAAAAGATACCCCGACAAAGTGGACTTAAAGGAAATGGGCCCGGTTGATCCCGAAAGATTCGCAAATCTCAGACAAAAGATGCTTGAGGCAACCGACTCCGACTGGGTATTTATTTTGGACGGGGATGAAGTTTGGTGGGAAGACTCGATAAAAAAAGTAAAATCGGAAATAAAGGAAAACAAGTTTGATGCCGTTGTTGTGCCCTTTGTTAACGCAGTGGGGGACATATTTCATCGCCAAAGCGAAAGAGCGGGAAAATACAAAATCGACGGAAGAAAAGGAAACATCACCTTAAGATTATTCAGAAGCGACATTCCGGGACTCAATGTGGTTAAGCGCTACTTCCAGGAAGGATATGCCGACGAAACGGGAAGTCTTCTTCAGGAAAGCGGAAAAGTAATAAGAAAGTATATTGACGCCCCCTTTTTTCACTTAACCCACATTCCTAGATCATCAAAAGACCAGGGCACAATGGGGAGAAGGGGAAAGATAAAACACGAATTTGGAATTTCGCACCCCCTGGACTATTATTACCCGGAAGTTTTCTTCCGTACCCGCCCCGGGATTGTAGAATCTGTCTGGGAGAAAGTGAGCAGGGGATTTAAGGCACGGGCGTTTTTTGAAAACCCCGCCCGCAAGATAAAAAGGAGTGTCGGATTATGAAAAAGGGAATGACGTATTTACTTATAGGCATTTTGGGTATTCACCTTCTTCTTTTGGTTTATTTGAAGTTTACCGCCTGGCCGGAGACCCTTCTTTGGCCCTTCCTCATGATTAAAGGATGGCTCCCTTACTCAAACATCGCCATCGCCCACACACCTCTCCTTCTTGTAAAACTTGCGATATTTTTTAAGCTCTTCGGAGTGGGAATAATCCAGCTTAAGGCCTTTACCTGGCTTATTATTCTTCTTTTGGACGCCCTCATCTTTTTGGTAGCAAAGAAACTATGGAAAATACGAATAGCAGTTTTTGTTACCGCAGCTTTTGTTCTCTGGCAATTATTCTTTGAGGGAAACGGCCTTTGGTTTGATCTTTTTATGGCGGTCTCCGCCTTTGTCTCATTCTATTTCGTACAAAAGAAGAAATGGCTTCTTGCGGGAGTTTTCTTTGCGGCAGCCGCAATCTCCAAACAAACCGCAGTCTGGTTTCTTCTCCCCATTGTTTGGCAAATGGTGGGGGATAAGAAACTGGTTATAAAAAGTATTACAAGATTTGCCGCCGGATCCCTTGCCGTGTTTGTTCCTTCCCTCCTTCTTCTCTGGTTTTCCGGTATCCTCCCCAGCTTTTACAACTGGGCCGTAAATTTCGGAATATTCATTCTTCCCAAAGCCCAGGGACAGGTCCACCTCCCCGGTATTAAAAACCTTGCCGTTGCCGCTTTCCCCTTCCTTGTGTTTCTGCCTCTCCTTTTTAACAATAAGAACCTAAAAGGGACACCTTTAAGTTTAAAAACATCCTTGGCCATCTGGGCATTTGCCGGAAGCCTTGGAGCATACCCGAGATTTGAGTACTTTCACTTCCAGCCCGCCGTTCCCTTCCTCGCAATCGCATCCGGTCTGGTTCTTTCCGAATTCAAGAAAATCAAAGGTTCCTGGAAGGTCTTCCTTTCCCTTTACCTTGCCGGTTCCCTAATTCTTTTTGCGGGATTCTTCATGAGAAACTGGCGGGAGGGAACAAGATTCTTTGAAGCGGATGTTTCGGAAGTTGCCTCCTACGTAAGGAACAACACCAAACCAAACGATAAAATCTTTGTATTAAACTGGTGGGACAATATTTACGCGCTTGCCGACAGGGAACCCTCCGTTAACCCCTGGGTTCCCCAGCTTTCCTGGTACATGGAGATTCCCGGAATTCAGGAGAGAATAGTTGCGGACTTAATGACCTCACCTCCCAAATTCATTATCTACTATCCATATACCAAGTCCGGCCTTTCAAGCTATATCCCACCCAAAGTATTTGAATACATAACCTCCCATTATTCCTTAAAGGAAAAGGTCGACGGTGTTGAGATTCTCGTTTCCAATGCCGCAAAATAAACCAAACTAATGAAAATCGCATTTTTAAACAAATATCAGAATAAAGTTTTCAGAGGAGCAGAGACCTTTGTTTACGAGCTTTCAAAAAGACTTATCGAAAATCATAAAGTTGATGTTATATCGGACATTAATTACCTCGACCTTTTCAAGAAGAGATACGACATTATCATTCCGACAAACGGCAGGCTCCAGGCTATCGTCATAAGAATTATTACATGGCTTAGGGGCGGAAAAATGATTGTCTCCGGGCAATCGGGAATGGGCTGGGACGACAGACTTAATTTATATGCATGTCCCGATCGTTTTATTGCCCTTTCATCACGCGCCCTTTCGTGGGCAAGGAAAGTAAATCCATTTGTAAAATCCGTCCGTATCCCCAACGGAGTGGATATAGAAAAATTCAAGCCGAAGGAAACAAACGATAACAAAACAAAAACCGTTCTTTGCGTGGGGGCCTTCACAAAACAAAAAAGACTCAACTTGGTAATTGACGCCGTTTCCCGTCTTAACGGTGTTAAGCTTATTCTTGCCGGGGGCGGGGGAGAATTGAGGAAGGAAATTGCGGAGTTAGGCGAGTCAAAACTCGGTAAGGAAAGATTCGAGATTATTACCGTTCCATTCGATAAAATGCCCGGGGTCTATCAAAGAGCCGATGCATTTACCCTTCCTTCCGAAAGTTCCGAATCCTTCGGAAACGTTCTTGTTGAAGCGATGGCCAGTAACATCCCCGTCGTGGCAACGGATGACGCCATAAGACGAGAAATAGTGGGGGAGGGGGGAATTTTGGTTGACCCCACCGACACCGTCGAATATTCTCACGCAATTACGGAAGCCCTGTATAAAGATTGGGACGATAGACCCCGAAAGCAGGCGGAAAAGTTTTCTTGGGATAAAATAGCAGAGGAGTACGAAAATCTTTTCAAACTCCTTAAATAAAAATGAAAACATCAGTAATAATACCGACATATAACGAAAAGAAAGACCTTGAGGATTGTATCGAATCCCTCGGGGACCAGACTTATGGGGACTTTGAAATAATAGTTGTCGACGACGGATCAAGTGATGCAACCGTCGAAATACTGCAAAACCTCGAAAAAACTTTACCCAATTTCAAATTTGCCGAACAGGAACATAACGGTGCGGGTGCGGCAAGAAACAAGGGGGCAGGAATCGCAAAAGGTGAAATCCTCGTTTTTGTCGACGCTGACATGACATTCGATAAGGAATTTATAAAGAAGCTGGTTGAACCTATCGAAAAGGGGAAGGCAAAGGGAACATTCAGCAAGGAGGAATACGTAGGAAATTGGGACAATGTCTGGGCAAGGTGCTGGAACTTAAACGAAGGCTGGGAGGATAAAAGACGCCACCCCAAAAACTACCCCGACACCCAACCTGTATTCAGGGCAATTCTTGCCTCCGAATTCAATAGGGTAAAAGGATTTACCCCCGGAGGCTACGATGACGATTGGAGTTTGAGTAAAAAACTCGGTTACAACGCGATCTTTGCCCCCGGAGCTGTCTTTTACCACAAAAATCCGTCAAGTCTTGGCGAGATTTTCAACCACGCCAAGTGGGTAGGCAAAAGACACTACAAACTCGGGATAATAGGGAATCTGGTGGCCTTAATCCGATCTTCTTTCCCTGTTTCCATATTAGTCGGCCTTATTAAGTCAATCCTTACATTCAGTCCTGCTTTCCTGCTTTTCAAAATAGTCTATGACGCAGGAATATTTATAGGCATTCTGGAATTTACGGCAACGGGAAGAAAAAGCAAATGATTTACTTTATACTTTTATTCGCACTGGCTCTCCGACTTGTGGTTATCAATCAATCCCTCTGGCTTGATGAGGCAATTGGGGCAATTGTCGCCAAAACATTCACATTTACCGATATTATTCTTAAGTTTCCCTTAACCGACAACCACCCGCCCCTTTATTATTTGGTTTTAAGAGCCTGGACCCAGATTTTCGGATTCAGTGAAGTGTCACTGCGCCTTCCCTCGGTTATTTTTGGTGTTTTAACAGTCCTTCTCGTTTACAAAATTGCCAAAAACTTCACCAAAGCAAATCCGATTATCCCAACTCTTCTTCTTGCAACCTCGCCTCTTCATATTTATTACTCCCAGGAAGCAAGAATGTATTCCATGGCGGCATTTCTGGCAACGGGTGCGATTTATTTCTTCCTTCAGGTGATAAAGAATGAAAAAAACACGGTTGACTGGATAATATTCACCCTTTTTTACACTGCCCTGGCATTTTCCGATTACCTTCCCGCCTTTCTTTACCCGGTATTTTTTATTTACCCCATCATTAAAAAAATAAAGCCTGCATGGTGGAAAAAATTCGCCATTTCAAACATTCCCCTTGCGGTTCTCGGTTTTCTTTGGCTTCCCATATTCAGGATTCAGGGGGAAAAAGGCAAATGGCTTTTAGCAACCCTTCCGGGCTGGAGGGAAGTTGCGGGAGGCGCAACAATTAAGCAGCTGGGGGTATTCTGGTCCAAGTTTGTCCTCGGACGAATCTCATTTTTCAACAAAACTCTTTATTATTCGCTTATTTTTGCCGCATCCCTTCCCATCCTCGGTCTTCTAACCCGTACCATCAGAAAAATTAAAGAGAATTCCGTTTTCTGGCTTTGGTTTGCTGTCCCCGTAGTTCTTGGTTTTCTCGCCTCCTTCCTTTTCCCCGCTTTCATTTATTTCAGATTCATTTTCGTTCTCCCCGCCTTTTATCTCTTAATTGCCCTCGGCAAAAACAAATTCCTGATCTATGCGGTACTGGTTTTTAACCTGATAGGCTGGGGGATTTACACATTTGACGCCACCCAGCACAGGGAAGACTGGAGGGGAGCCGCCTCCTATATCGGGGAAGCCGCAGGACCCAACGAAATCGCAATCTTCGAAAACACCGAACCTTTTGCCCCTTACCGCTGGTACGATAAAGGAAGAATCCCGGCATACGGGGCAACCGACTCAATATCCGCAAATCCCGATAAAACCGAGGCCATCGTTAAAAAACTCACGGCCCAGGTTGACGGAATCTATTATTTCGAGTACTTAAAACCCCTTCAGGATCCCCAGGGGGTGGTGGTAGGTGCAATTATTGACGGGGGATTTGTTGAAGTTGAGAGGAAGGCCTTTAATGGTGTAGGATTCGTCATTCACTTCGAAAAGAAAGAAGTGTTTGCATATGGGGGAAAGAATAATTGACTATCATGGACTTCCGTTGCATTCCATATGGGACGGAAGTTCTATCCAAAAAAGACTTGAATGCGAAGGCTGCAGGTTTCTTGTAAACGCCGAGAGGGACGGGGAGGCTGTTGAAATATGCGCCTGGGGAGTGGCCTGGAAGGAATTAAGTCCGGTTGAAAAGCCGGGAAAATGCAGGAAATGGGACAAGCCCCCTCCTGTTGACTCGTCCATAGGCTACATAAAAAGGTTAATATAAAAAAATGAGAATAGGAATTGACATAAGCCAGGTAGTTTACGGAACGGGAGTCTCCGTCTATACCAAAAACCTCGTGGAAAACCTTCTTAAGATTGATGACAACAACGATTATGTCCTTTACGCAGGTTCCCTGAGGCGCAAAAAGGACATAATAAAAGATTTTCCCAAAGCACGGGTCTATCCTATCCCTCCTACCGTTTCCGACATTCTCTGGAACAAGTTCCACGTATTCCCTCCCGAAAACCTGATCGGCAAGCTTGACGTTTTTCACTCTTCCGACTGGGCCCAGCCCCCCACGAAAGCTTTCAAAGTGACAACGGTTCACGACCTTTACCATTTAAAGTTCCCCAGGCTCATAAGCCCCCTTATTCGTGATGTTCATAAAAGAAGGCTGAAATGGGTTATCTCCGAATGCGACAGGGTAATTGTCCCTTCAAACTCCACCAAAAACGACCTTCTTGACTACGGAATGAAGGAAGAAAAAATACGGGTCATTGCGGAAGCCCCCTCCGTTTCCAAAGCTACCCCCGAAGAAGTTGCCCGCGTCAAGGTGAAATACCACATCAACGGGGACTACATGCTCTCAATCGGGATAGGCAAGCTTAAAAACACAGACAATATTATAAGGGCGTTCCATCTGGCAAGACCGAGCAAGAGTGTAAAGCTGGTTTTAGCCGGCCGCCCCTCAATGCATGTTGAGGAACAAAGAAATATAAGAATAGTGGGACACGTACCCCAGGAAGACCTTGCCGGCCTAATTACCGGCGCCTCCGCCCTCATCTTTGCCTCAATTTACGAAGGCTACGGCATTCCCATATTGGACGCTTTTGCCTGCGGAGTGCCCGTCGTGACCTCGACAACCGCAAGCATGCCTGAAGTCGCCGGGGATGCGGCCCTTTTGGTTGACCCTCATGACCCGAATTCCATTAAAGAGGGGATAGAGAAGGTTCTGCGCGGCCCCAAGGCGTATGTAGACAAAGGAAGTGTCCGGGTAAAGGATTTTTCCTGGGAAAAAACCGCCCGAATGACACTTGAAGTTTATAAAGAATCCGGAGCTTAAACGAGGTTTTACTTTGGAACGCTATATTGTTCCACAACTTCATTGACTCTTATCATGGCTTTTTCTCCGATCTCCCGGCTTAATGAAAGAATAGTAGAAAATCCGCGGCTGGCGCCCCTGCGTGATACGTGCTCCCGCTCCCCAATGATTGGGAATCTTTTGCGAATGTCAGTTCTCTTTATCCCGGGGGGTGGAATTTCGCAAAAATACCCTTCAAGTTTTTCATTTCTTCCCATGAGGTCATATGACAGTTGTGCCCAAAATGTCGGAATTCTTTTTGAAAGGACCAAATATTCGATCACGCCTTCATCTAAAATTCCCCCGCCGCTCAATTTCAATTGAATCATTTCCGACTTCTCCGGCGTTATTCTTTCTGACATATAAAATTGGGCCATGATAACTCTCCTACTCAATGCAGTCAAGACTGAATACTCATTTTTTTTGAGAGAGGCTCTCCAGAGGTTATAATAAGCTATGATCATAGGAATTGACGGAAACGAGGCTAATGTGACCCAAAGGGTGGGCGTTAACGAGTACGCCTTCCAAATTATAAAAAACCTCAGGAAACTATCGGAAAAAGGAGAAAATCCTCATAAACTCATAGTTTATCTTAAAAGCGAGCCCCTTCCCGACCTCCCGAAGGAAATGCAAAACTTCAAGTATAAAGTTATTCCCGGTGGGGGAGGGTGGATACTTACAAAACTTATTCCAAACCTTTTTTCGGGCGCCCCCAAGCCCGATGTTTTCTTCTCCCCGAGCCACTACATTCCGCCCATTGCCCCCATGCCGCGAGTCTGCTCGATAATGGACATAGGATACCTCGAATTCTCGGGACAATTTACAAAAAAAGCCTTTTGGCAGTTAAAATGGTGGAGTGCTATATCCATTTATATATCAAAGGCGGTCATTGCGATATCAAATAGTACAAAGGATGACATTGTACGACATTACCCCTTTGCCAAGAACAAAACCCACGCAGTACCCCTTGCCATTGACCCCGACCGCTTTAATCCTTCGATTCCGGAAAAAGATGTGCGACACATCAAAAACAAGTACTCCATAGTCGATGACTATATCTTGTATCTGGGGACCCTCAAGCCCAGTAAGAACATAGTAGGCCTTATTACAGCCTTTTCCCTCATTTCCCCCGATTTTCCCAAGGTAAAGCTCGTCATTTCCGGCAAAAAGGGCTGGATGTTTGACGAAATCTTCGAAAAAGCCGAAAAACTGGGGTTGGAGGATAAAATAGTATTCACCGGATTTGTTCCCGAGGAGGAAAAACCCGCTCTCATCGCAGGAGCCCGTGTTTTTGTCCTTCCCTCATACTGGGAAGGTTTCGGCCTTGACGCATTAAACGCTATGGCCTCTGGAGTTCCAGTCGTTGCCTCAAACGCGGGCAGTCTTCCCGAAGTGGTGGGGGATTCCGGGGTTACGATTGATCCTACGGACCCCGAAACAATTGCGGGAGGCATTAAAAAGGTGCTAACGGCCGATGCAACGAAGTATAATAGTATGGTTGAGGCGGGTATTTCCCGGGCGAAAGCCTTTTCCTGGGAGGAAACCGCCAGAAAAACCCTTAAAATCATAGAAAATGTTAAAAGATAAACAAGGAAGAAAACTCACTGCGGGACAGGCTTCGGGAAAAATATTCAACCGGTTATATAACTACGTTCTTGACTTCGAGCTCATGGTTCTTCGCTGGGTCGGCCACATTCCCTTCCATTTCGTCCGCAAGATCTTTTACATCCTTGCGGGGGTTGGTATCGGCAGGGGAAGTGTTATCCACATGTGGGCGAACTTCTTTGAACCTACTAACATTAAAATCGGGGAGGACACCATAATCGGGGACCACGCCTTCCTTGACGGAAGAGCACCCCTTACGATAGGAAGCCATACAGATATCGCCTCAAGCGTCATGATTTTTAACTCCGAACACGACATAGAAAGCCCCGACTTTTCGGCAAAAACCCAAAGTGTAGCCATCGGGGATTATGTGTTCATTGGTCCCCGTGCCATAATTCTCCCCGGTGTGTCGGTTGGTAAAGGAGCAGTGATTGCCGCCGGAGCCGTGGTGACAAAAGACGTTCCCGAGTATGCGGTCGTAGGCGGGGTTCCCGCCCAAAAGATAGGAGAGAGAAAAAACAGAAATCCCCATTATAAACTCGGACGGGCAAGGCTATTCCAGTAATGTCAGGCAAAGTCATTAAAATCATATTTTTCGCTTTTTCCCTTGTTCTTTTTGCCTATCTTTCCCTTCCCAACTTTGATTTTCCCCTTCCCCCCTCCGATTCCCTCACATCAGACGAACCGGCTGACAGCGAAACCCCCTTAAGGCGCGCCTATTTTACCGACTTTACAAGAGAGGAGGTATTGCGCTGGTACGAAGCCCAAATGAAGAATTCCGAGTTTTTGGGCATCCCCCTTCCCACCTTCAGGCTCAACTACCCCCCGGAGGAAGCCCAAACTATCATAAGGGACCAGACAAGAAGCACATTCTTACAGGAAATAGTCCACCCCATGAGGGAAAGCGTGTACATTAACGGATTTGAACCGGCCGACCCTAAAGACGCAGTTATCATTAAAGGGAGGCATTTCAGGCAGAAAATAATCGTGCGCTTCGTTCCGAGTTCCTTCCCCGTCCGCCTTATTTCCTTTTTCGGTGTGATTCTTTCGAGCGTTATCCTTTTTAAATCATATGCAAAAACTTTCAAACATCGCTGACGGGATAGGCAAGTACCTTTTGGCCGCGGTATTAATCGTTGTTCCCCTTTTTCCCAAATTCCCCCTTCTTACCGTACCCGGAACCTATGTGGCGATACGTGCCGAGGACCTTCTTCTTTTGTTCCTTGCCGTCTTTACTTTTATCAAAGTCGTGCCCAACATAAGAAACTTTCTTAAAGACGATATAGTCAAAGCATTCGTCATTTTCTTCGGAGTGGGTGCCGTTTCCCTTTTTTCAGGCATTTTCCTCACCCACACCGTTGATCCCAACATAGGAATCCTTCATTGGGCCAGAAGAATAGAATATGTGGTTCCTTTCTTTGCCGCTCTCACCCTCCTAACCAGGCAGAAAGCTTCCCAATATCTTGATTTCTACATAAAAATCATACTTATTGTGATTGCGGTTGCCTTTATCTACGGAGTGGGACAGAGATACCTCAACTTCCCGATAATCGTCACCCAGAACGAAGAATACTCAAAAGGCGTTGCCCTCCGTTGGACGGAAGGAAGCCATGTAAACTCGACTTTCGGAGGCCACTACGACCTTGCCGCCTATCTTGTATTAACACTCCCCATCCTTCTTTCCCTCCTTGTGATCCTCAAAGACTGGGCAAGTAGAATTGCCCTTTTTGCGGTATCCGGCATGGGAATATGGCTCCTTATAGCCTCAATCTCAAGAATAGGACAGCTTGCCTACTTTGCCGCTTTAAGTGTTTCCCTCATTCTCTTAAAGAAGTTTAAAGCCCTTGCAATCATTCTTGCGATAAGTATCACCCTGGCCGGAATGTCGGGAAGCCTGGGGGCAAGGTTTTCGAGGGTAATTGAGGTGTTTTACGAAAGGACTGGCATAAAAGACGTCATAGGTGACGCGAGGAACGGATTTGCCGTCAATGCCCAGGAATTTACCCTTCCTGCAAGCAGGAACGTAAACTTTGTTCCCACCCCGACCCCCGTTCCCGTATTTGAGGACAGGTCAACCTCGATAAGGCTTGTAGTGGAGTGGCCAAGGGCCCTTAGGGCACTAGCAAAAAACCCCCTAATTGGAACCGGATACTCCTCAATCGGTCTTGCCACGGACAACGATTTCCTGCGGATGCTGGGGGAAACCGGAATTCTGGGGCTTGCGGCCTTCGCCTTAATATTTATTCGAATCGGCAAGGAATTTGTGGCTAAAGCCCTCCCCGTAAGCAAGTTCAAAGGAGTGGACTCCGGATTTGTTGCCGGAATTATCGGAGGAGTAGTGGGGACTTTCATCTTCGCAACCTTCATTGATATATTCGAGGCCTCAAAATTTGCTACAATGTTCTGGCTCATGCTGGGGCTTGGTCTGTTTTACTTAAGGAGCAGGGAATATGATTGAAAAAATTACCCAATATATAAAGACGAAAAGATTTGAGTATATTTTGTTAGCATTAATCCTGATAGTCGGGTTTTCCCTCCGTCTTTATAAGATCAATAACCCCGTTGCAGACTGGCATTCGTGGCGCCAGGCGGATACGGCATCGGTAACAAGAATTTATATAGAAAAAGGAATAAACCTTCTTTACCCGAAGTACCACGACGTCTCAAGCATCCAGACGGGAATACCCAACCCCGTAGGATACAGAATGGTGGAGTTCCCCGTATATAACGCTCTAACAGCAGTAGCAGTTAATTTGTTCCCCTCCTTTTCCCTTGAGATCTGGTCCCGCCTTCTCACATCGGCCTTTGCGGCGGTTACCGGATTCTTCCTTTACCTTCTCGGGAAAAGATTTATCGGAAAATGTGGCGGTATCCTTTCGGCATTCTTCTACCTTTTTATTCCTTTTAACATTTACTTTACCCGCGTGATTCTGCCGGACCCCATGGGGGTCATGTTCGGAATAATTTCAATCTGGCTTTTTGTAAAATTCATCGACGACGAAAAAGACGCATTCCTTTATCTCTCCTCCGTATTCTTTTCCCTAATGATGCTTATCAAGCCCTATTACGGATTCTACCTGATTCCCATGGGATACCTTGCCATAAATAAATTCGGCTGGGCAGCTTTCCTGAAAGACCGGAAACTTATTTTAAAAGTGTTCCTGTTTGTTGCCCTTTCCCTTGCCCCGTTCTTAATCTGGAGAACCTGGGAAGCCAAATTCCCCGAGGGAATTCCTTTTTACGAATGGGCATTCAACGGAAGCCGTATAAGATTCAAGCCCTCCTTCTGGTACTGGATTTTCGGAGAAAGACTGGGACATCTTATATTAGGCTCCCTCGGTGTATTTCCCTTCGTATTCGGTATCCTCAACACCAAAGTCAAAAGTCTTTTTATCCACTGGTTCTTAATCGGATCCCTGCTTTATGTAGTTGCCGTCGCCTCGGCAAACGTCATGCACGATTATTACCAGATTCCGATTATCCCTGTTGTCTCCCTGACCCTTGCCGCCGGAACGGTTTACCTTTGGAACCAGAAAGTATTTAATGCATTCCTGACCAGACTTATTCTTGTTTTCTCCATTCTGGTCATGCTTATCACCGGCTGGAATAAAATTGCGGGGAATTATGCGATAAACCGCCCCGAAATTCTTGAAGCCGGAGCCGAGATTGACAAAACTACCCCCAAAGACGCCCTTATCATCGCCCCTTATAACGGCGACACAGCCTTCCTATACGCAACCAAAAGAAGCGGCTGGCCCGCAATCGAAAACTCCATAGACAACATTATAGAAAGGGGAGCGGATTACTACATATCCTTAACCTTCACCGATCCCGATACTTTAATGATCGCCGAAAGATTCAAAACCCTCAAAAAAACCGACAAGTACATAATAATCGACCTAAACTCCCCCTTAAAGAAATAAGTATGAAAATATTGATGCTTACCCCGTATCTTCCTTTCCCCTTAATGTCCGGTGGCCAGACAAGGTCATACAACTTAATCAAAAACCTTTCCAAAAAACACGAAATAACGCTATTTTCCCTTATTAAAGACGACCGCGAGCGGGAAAACATAAAAGAGCTGGAAAAGTTCTGCAAAAAAGTTAAAGTCTTCAACCGCCCGGCCAAGCCCTGGACGCTAAGCAATATCGTAAGGACGGGATTAAGTAGCTACCCGTTTCTGGTCATAAGGAATCTAGCTACAGAAGAGAACCAGGCGATAAAAGATGAACTCACAAGCCACAAGTACGACCTTATCCACGCCGAAACTTTCTACGTAATGCCCCATATCCCCAAAACCGATATTCCCATCCTTCTTGTGGAACAGACGATTGAATACCTTGTCTATAAACACTACGTTGAAAAGCAGGCCCTAAAGCTTTTAAGGCCCATCTTAAAAATTGACGTCATGAAGCTTAAGTACTGGGAAACCTTCTTCTGGAGGGGAGCTAAAAAAGTCGTTGCCATGTCGGACTCGGATAAAAAACAGATGGACAAACTCTCCCCGGGACTTTCCATTGACATCGTTCCCAACGGAATCGACGCCAAATTCTTTGAGGAGAGGAAAAAACAAACGGTCCCGAAAGTTCTTTACGTGGGAAACTTTACCTGGCTGCAGAATATCGAGGCCGTGACCGATCTTGTGGAAAAAGTCTGGCCGAAGATAAAAAAGGAAGTTCCGGAAGCTGTCCTCTGGATCGTGGGAATGCACATGACCGACTACATTAAAAACTTAAAAAGTAAAGACATTGAGGTGACCGAGGGAATGCCGGATATAAGGGAGGCCTACAGAAACTCAAGCGTATTGGTGACCCCGATAAAAGGCCCCGGGGGCACAAGACTCAAAATTTTAGAAGCAATGGCCTCATCCCTCCCCGTAGTCACAACAACGGTGGGAGCAGAAGGGCTGGGGGTTGAAAACGACAGGGAGGCCCTCATAAACGACAATCTTGAGGATCTGGCAAAATCCGCAGTCCGGGTTCTTAAGAACGAAACTCTGGCAAAAAGACTGGGGGAGACGGGGAGGAAATTCGTTGAGGAACAATACACCTGGGAAAAATCTGCAGAAAAACTCGACAGAATCTACACGGAAATAGTAACCGAGAAATGAAAATCCTTCTTGACGCACGTCTTTGGGGCCTTGAGAACGCGGGACTGGGAAGATACGTAATGAATCTTGTCTCCTCCCTTGCCAAACTCGACAAGAAAAACGAATACGCAATTCTTCTTACCAAAAAATACACAAACACAACTCTCCCCTCGAACTGGAAGAAAATACCGGCGGATTTCCGCCACTATTCGCTAGCAGAGCAGATAAACCTTCCCAAGATAATAAAAGAGGAAAACCCGGATATTACCCACTTTCCTCATTTCAACGTCCCGGTAACATTTAAAGGAAAATTCATTGTCACCATCCACGACCTTCTGATGCACAAAAACGTCGGTCTTTCGGCAACAACCCTTCCAGCTCCCCTCTACTTTATTAAAAGAGCGGGCTATAAAACCGTATTCAGAAAAGCGGTTATTAACTCACAAAAAATAATCGTTCCCAGCGTCGCCGTCAAAAAAGAAGTGACGGATTATTATCATATTAACCCCGGTAAAATAAGCGTTATTTACGAAGGGGTTGATGAAAAAATAACCGGCGGGGAAGACGCCCGCAGCAAATACGGAATAAAAGACCCATTCTTTTTATACGCGGGCAACGCCTACCCCCATAAGAACTTAAAAAGATTAATTGAAGCCGTAATCCTTCTGAACAAAAACAGTGATCAAAAGATAATCCTGGCAATTGCATCGGCGAGGAATATATTTACCCAAAGACTCGAATCCCTGGTAAAAAAGCTTAATGCGGGAGATGTTGTTAAGCTTTTGGGCTTTGTACCCGATGCGGACTTGGGAAGTCTTTACCAAAACTCCCTCGCTTTTGTTTTTCCCTCCCTTTCCGAGGGCTTCGGCCTTCCCGGGCTTGAAGCAATGGCTTCCGGCACCTTGGTTCTGACCTCGGACATTCCCGTATTCAAAGAAGTATATAAAGACAACGCAATTTACTTTAATCCTCTTGATTTCTCTTCCATAGAAAAGACCATGCGTAAGGTATTAAGCCTTAACCCCTCCGAACGAAAAGAATTGGTCGATAAGGGAAAAGCTTTTGCTAAAACCTACTCCTGGGATGAAATGGCCGGGGAAACATTAAAACTTTACGAAAAACTGGTTTAGTTTCTTCAATTAGGCTAAAATTCGGGGAATGACGACCAAAGAGCGAAAAAAAGTAATTACTTACCTGCTTCTTATTGTATTAGTCACTGCCGCTTTTGCAATTTGGGGTTCAAAAATTGACGCGAACATCGTTGCCTCCTTTATTCAGAAAATGGGTTTTTGGGGGAAGTTTGTATTTGTAATTTTGCTGATTGTCACGCAAGTTGCCGCACCGGTGAGCGGAATGCCCCTCTTGTTTGCCGGATATCTTATGTTTGCCTCAAACGTCCTGCTCTACTCGTACCTGGCCAGTATGGTATCTTCAATAATTAACTTTTCCATAGCCCGGAAGTGGGGGAGGGCCTGGATAATTAAAATGATCGGCAATGACGATATGAAGAAAGTGGACACCTTCACCCAACATTACGGAGTCGGTTCCCTGATATTTTTGCGGATATTCCAGGGACACTTAAACGATTTTATCTCCTATGCCTACGGATTAACGAACATGAAGATGACTCCTTACATGGTGGTAACGATTTTTGCGCCCATCCCCTGGCTTTCACTCTGGTACCTGTATATTTTTCCCAGAGTCGGCAATGTCGGTGACTTTTCGATATGGTTCTTAATTATGTTAATTCCGCTTTTTGTTATTTCCTGGTTTTATTCCAGATATATTAAAAGAAAGAAATGAATGTTGCTATTGTATATGACAGGGTGAATAAGTGGGGAGGGGCTGAGCGTGTTCTTCTCGCCCTTCACGAAATTTTCCCCAAAGCCCACCTTTTCACCTCGGTCTATGACCCTAAAGGTGCTCCCTGGGCTAAAGTGTTTCCCCAGGTCCATACATCCTTCCTGCAAAGCCTTCCCCTAGCCAAAAAGTACCATGAGCTATTTGGCGTACTCATGCCGAAAGCTTTTGAATCCTTCGACTTTTCCGGACACGATCTTGTCATATCAGTCACAAGCGAAGCGGCAAAAGGAATTAAAGCGGGTTCCAAGACCCTGCATATCTGCTACTGCCTGACCCCGACCCGCTACCTCTGGAGTCACCACGACCTTTACTTTAAAAACCCACTTTTAAAGTTTTTCTCAAGACCCGCCGTTAAATACCTGAAAAAGTGGGACCAAAAAGCTGCCAAAAAACCCCACGGGATAATTGCCATTTCAACCGAAGTGAAAAACCGCATAAAAAAGTACTACAGAAGGGATGCCGCAGTTATATTCCCCCCGGTTGATATAAAAAAATTTCCCGTCAGTTCCAAAACCCCAAAGTATTATCTTCTCGTTTCCCGTCTTGATTATGGATACAAGAAGGTGGACCTTGCCATTGAGGCGTTCAACAAGCTCGGCAAGAAATTAATCATTGTCGGAACCGGGCGGGAGCAGAATAAGCTTCGGAAAAAAGCAAAAGGCAATATCAAATTCGTAGGCTCCGTCTCCGAGAAAAAGCTCTCAAGCTATTATAAGGGAGCCCGCGCCCTCATAATGCCCCAGGAAGAAGACTTCGGAATTGTTGCCGTTGAAGCCCAGGCCCAGGGAATTCCGGTAATCGCATTCGCCAAAGGCGGGGCAATAGATACGGTGGTCCCCGGAAGAACCGGAATATTCTTTAGCGAGCAGAACTCCATAAGCTTGATTGACGCAGTGAAAAGTTTCGAGAAAAGAAAGTTTGAGATAAGAAAAATAAAAGCCAATGCAGCAAGATTTTCCAAAGCAAGATTCAAAAAAGAAATGTTGGCATTGATCGCAAAGCACTCTATACAATAGTTTAGCCATTGTTATAGAATATACTCACCTATGATTCCCGTAATTATCTGCGGCGGATTCGGAACCAAGCTCTGGCCGGTAAGCCGTGAGCACAAACCCAAGCATTTCCTGCCTTTAATAGGAGAAAAATCCCTCTTTCTTCTTAACTACGAAGCCCTAAGACTTAAATTCAAGCCCGAGGAAATATACGTTTCCACAAACGAGGACCAGAGGGCGATGGCAAAAGCCCAGGCCCCGGAAATCCCCGAGGAAAACTACATTCTTGAGCCCGAAATGAGAAATCAGGGACCGGCAACGGGACTTATTGCCGCAACCCTTCAGAAAAAAGGATTCGGGGATGAGCCCTTCATGATCGTCCAGGCGGATGACCTCCGTGAACCCGCGGAGGATTTCATCAAAATGATGGAGGCCTGCGGGGAGATTGCAAAGAAGGAAGCCAAATACATTACCGGTGGATTTAGGCCCGACTACCCGGTCATGGGAGTTGATTATCTTGTCAAAGGGGAAAAGGTCTCGGGCGACAGCGGAGTCGGAATCTATAAAGTCGCAAAATTCGTCTGGAGGGGATCAAAGGAGCAGACTACGGAATTTATAAAAGGGGAAACAGCCCTGGTACACGCCAACCATACTTGCATGACCCCCAAAAACTTGCTTTCACTTCTTGAAAAGTACCGTCCCGACTGGCACGGGCCCTTAATGAACATAGTAAACGGGGCAGATGTTGCAACCGAATACGTAAAAATGGAACCGGGCCCGATCGAGGACGTTACCCAGAAGGTGTATGAAGCGGGGGAAGCCTTGGTAGTTGAGCTCCCCTTCAAATGGCACGATTTCGGAACCTTCGAATCCCTAGACAAGTATTTAAAAGAAAGGGGACTTTATAAAGCAGGCGATAATGTTGTTGACATGTCGGGCAAGAATAATTTTGTCAGACTCGATGACCCCAATAAAATAATCGCCCTTATAGGAGTTGACGACTTAATAGTTGTTGATACGGGGGATGCCCTTTTAATTTGCAAGAAAAGCGAATCCGGGCAAGTGGGGGATGCCCGAAAGGAAGTCCAGAAAAGAAACCTTGCCCTGATCTAGCAATATGTACGACTTAGTTAAAAGGCTAATGGACATTGTTCTCTCCCTAATCTTCCTCGTTCTTTTCTCTCCCGTAATGTTTCTTAGCGCAGTCATCATAAAACTTACTTCTAAAGGTCCTGTACTGGTTGAGCGCGAGAACATTCATATGAAAAGAATCGGCAAAAACGGAAAGATCTTCAGGCTTTACAAGTTCAGGTCCATGCCGGTTAATGCCGATTATCTTTTAACCCGCGACCCGAGATTCAAAAAACTTTACCACGAATATAAAGAATCAAGCTTCAAGCTCCACGAGGACCCCAGGGTTACCAAATTCGGTAAATTCATAAGGAAATACTCGATTGACGAGATGCCCCAGTTTATTAACGTATTAAAAGGAGAAATGAGCATAGTGGGCCCCAGGCCCTACCATGTGGACGAGATAGAAGAACAGCAAAAGCGCTACCCCGGAACCGAAAACTACGTAATACAAACTCAAACGGTCAAGCCCGGCATTACCGGATTCTGGCAGGTGACGGGAAGAAGCAACATAAACTTCGATAAAAGAATTAAAATGGACGCCGACTACGCCCTGAAACAAAACCTGGTAGATGATATTTTCATCATCCTTAAAACCCCCTTTGCCATGATAAGCGGAAAAGGTGCCGTGTAAGACCCCTCAAGTTTTGATACAATTATTCGTATGCCCGAAGACAACATTTCCTTCCCGAAAATAGAGCCAGACACAACCACAACGGAAAATCCCCCGAAATCCGACTCCATTCTCGTTCCCAAAATTGAAGTGAATAACACCGCCCCCCAGGAAACCCCCAAAGAAAGCCAGACTTTTTTCGAAAGATTTAAGGGGCTTGGCGGAAAGAAAAAAGTCTGGCTTTCTGTCGGAATATTTCTTCTCGCCTTTTTGGTTTATAACATAATCGCCGGAATCCTGGTTTACTCAAAAGCAAAAACCTTAATGGATTCCGGAAAAGCCCTTCAGGCCGCAGCCCAGTCAAAGGATTTAGGCAAAATCGAAACGGAGATAAAAGCAACCAAGAAAAACCTTTCTTCCTTCGGCATGTCCCTTAAACTGCTTTTTTGGGTGAAGATTGTTCCTTATTTCGGGGGCTTTGTGAATGACGCGGGACACGCAGTGACCGCCGGGGAGGCGGGACTGGACGCCGCAAACATAGTGGTTGCCACAATCGAGCCCTACTCCGACCTTCTCGGGCTTTTCGGAAAAGGCGGGGAGAGTGTGCTTGCAGCAAAAACCGGTGAAGAGTCGATGCAGGACAGGATAAACTTTGTGGTTAAGACAATCCCCGATCTTCTTCCCAAAATCGACGAGATATCCCAAAAAGCCAAGATAGTTAACGAGGAGCTTGCCCAAATTGACCCCGACCGCTATCCGGAAAACTTTAAAGGAAAGCAGGTAAGGTCCAACCTTGTTGCCATCCAGGCGTTGACCAAACAGGTTTCCGACCTTCTTGTTAACGGCAAGCCGTTTATTGAATCCGCACCCTACATGCTCGGAATGGATTCCCCGAGAAATTATCTTGTCCTTTTCCAAAACGATAAGGAACTTAGGCCCACCGGGGGATTTATGACCGCCTACGCCATAATGAAAGTTGATAAAGCGACTTTCGAACCCACGACGAGCGATGATATTTATAACCTTGACGCCAAATACCGTCCTTCAATTCCCGCCCCCGACCCGATTGTCGATTACATCAAAGGCCCCTATATCCTCTCCGCTAACCTGCGCTTAAGGGACATGAACTGGTCTCCGGACTTTTCCGAAAGTATGAAGACCTTCACCGAAGCGATTGGCGAAGTTGGAATTGATGATATCGACGGCATCATCGCCGTTGACACCCAGCTACTTACCAACCTTCTTGATGTCATTGGCCCCATAGGCGTTCCCGGTTTCGGCAATTTCTCAACTGAAATATCCCCGGAGTGCAACTGCCCCCAGGTAATTCACGAACTTGAAAGCTTTGCCGACGTTGAGGGCCCCATCATCTGGGACCCTGTTACCGGAAAAATAATTCTTCGTCCCCCGAATTCCGACAACAGGAAAAAAATCATTGGCCCTTTGATGAACTCAATTCTTGCAAACGCCTTAGGCCAACCCAAGGAAAAACTCCCGGCCCTTTTTTCCGCCGGATTTACCTCTTTAATCGAAAAGCACGTAATGTTTTACATGCTTGACGATAACACCCAGTCGGCCGTTGCCAACGTGGGCCTTGCGGGAACTATCAGAAGCGATTTTAAAGGGGATTATCTTCACATAAACGACTCAAACCTGGGGGGAAGGAAATCAAACCTCTACGCAACCGAGGACGTCGAACAGAATATTGAAGTAGCCCGCGACGGGACCGTCACAAAAACCGTGACCATTACCTACAAAAACCCGGAAAAACAGGACGGCTGGCTTAATTCCGTCCTTCCCACCTGGGTCAGGATTTACGTCCCCAAGGGAAGCGAACTTTTGGCCTCCGAAGGCCTTGAGGATGAAGTTGACCCGTATGAGGACCTGGGACACACGGTATACGCCGGATTCTTCGAATTAAGACCCGAAGGTGTATCCAAAGTGACATTCCAGTATAAGCTTCCGTTCAAAGTGGGCAAAACCTACAACCTCCTTATTCAAAAACAACCCGGAACCGACGGATTCCTTTACATGATTAACGTAAAAAACCACTCCGAAGAATTTTTCCTGAAAACCGATAAGGAACTTAAGATAAGCCTTTAATTCTGCTATCATGCTCTCATGAAACCCCGTTCGTATTCCTCCGAAGGAATTGTCCTTGCCAGACGCAATTTCGGCGAAGCGGATAGAATATTGGTAATTTTTACAAAGAACACAGGAAGATTGTCTTTAATCGCAAAAGGGGTACGCCGTCCCAAAAGCAGAAAAAGAGGACACATTGAAGTTTTCAATCAAGTCGCTTTCCAAGCGTCTTCCGGCAAGGGAATTGATATCATGACGGAAGCCGAAGTAATTGATGATTTTAGCGAAATAAGGAAATCCTTAAAAAAAGTATCCCTTGCCTACTACCTTGCGGAAGTGGTAGGCAGAATTACCCACGATAACGAAGCGAACAGCGAACTTTACGACCTTATTCTTGAAACATACGAAAAACTCAAGACCGCCAAGCGTCTAAGAATTCTTCGCCTAAACTTCATATCGGATCTCTTAACCCTAACCGGTTTCTGGCCGAAAGGCCGCCCAATCCCCGACCCCGATACCAAACTTGAAGAGGTAATCGAACGCCAAATTGCTTCCGAGCGGGTGGGGAAAAGAATGATACAATAAATTGATGAAGGAAACTGACGCCATTCTTAACGTCACCGGCCTTAAAGTGGTTTTTGACAACCACGTAATATTAGACGACATATCATTCTCTCTTAAAAGGGATTTTACCCTTGCTATAATCGGGCCTAACGGCGCCGGCAAATCCGTTCTTTTCAGAGCGCTACTTGGGCTTATTCCATTTACCGGAAAAATAGAGTGGGCGAGTGATGCTAAGATAGGATACGTTCCCCAGAAACTTTCCGTCGCCAAAGATCTTCCCCTAACCGCCGGGGAATTCCTGGCACTAAAGGAAAAAAATCACACAAGAGTTCATGAAGTTCTGGAGGAAGTAGGTTTTCAAAAAAACGCCGGTCATTCCCATAACGACCACAGGGTATTAAATACCCGCCTCGGAGCACTCTCCGGAGGAGAATTGCAAAGAATTCTCATCGCCTATGCCCTTCTGGACAACCCCAACGTTCTTCTTTTTGACGAACCTACCGCCGGAGTTGACGTTGCCGGTGAAGAAACAATATATGATTTGATTCATAAGCTTCAGGGAAAAGCTGACTTAACAATCATTTTTATTTCCCACGAACTTCAGGTGGTGAACAAATATGCCAGTGACGTTCTTTGCCTAAACAAAGAGAAAATCTGCTTTGGACCCCCACTCCAGGTAATCGATAAAGAAACCCTAGCCAAAATGTACGGGGAGGACGTACATCTTTATAAGCATCACGAAGGCGAAAAACACCATGAACACTAATCTTGTCTTTTTACTTTTAATAGGAGCCCTTGTCGGAGCATCATCCGGATACCTCGGAAGCTTCATGGTATTAAAAAGAATGTCTCTTGTGGGAGACGCCCTAAGTCACGTTGCCCTTCCCGGAATCGCAGTTGCCCTAACCTTTGGTATTAATCCCATGTTGGGTGCCCTTGTTGCCCTTGCAGTTGCAACTGTTGCCATTTGGTACATAAGCGAGAACTCGGAAGTCTATCCCGAAGCCCTGGTCGGAGTATTTTTTACCGCGAGTCTTGCGATAGGACTTCTTCTTACACCCGAACCGGAACTTCTGGAAGCGCTCTTCGGCAACATCGACAACATAGGGACAATAGACGGAATCTTCACCCTTATTGGTGCAGTTGTCATATTTATTTCGGTTTTTGCCATATCCAAAGCGCTTCATCTTGGAATTGTTTCCGAAGATCTTGCCAAATCGCAAAAGATAAACATAAAAAAGATAAACCTCATTTATCTTCTCCTTGTGGGACTTGTTGTTGCCCTGGGTGTTAAGTTTCTGGGGACCCTTCTTACCGGGGCCATGGTTATTATCCCCGCCGCAACTGCCAAAAACATCGCCAGAAACGGAAAAAGCTACCATATTCTTTCGGTTGCCTTCGGGGTTATCGCCGCAACCGCCGGAATTGTTATCGCGAGATATTTAAACGTTGCCTCGGGCCCCGCTGTAGTATTGACGGCAGTTGCATTTTTTGCAGGAAGCTATATATTTAAAAGTAGATGAAAAAAGGATTGATAGTAGTTATTGTCCTTCTTTTGGCCGCCGCAGGCTACTTCCTTTTCGGTAAATCAAAAGCAGGAGAACAGGCAACCGGACTTTCCTCGGGAGCAAAGTCCTTAAAGGAACTTATTGCCGCCAATACCCCCCAGAAATGCACATTCAGCTATTCCGATGAGAACGGCAAAACCGAAGGAACAACCTATGTTTCGGGAGGAAAAGTAAGATCCGACGCCACAAACACCATTGAAGGAAAAACAACGGTCAGCCATATTATTTCGGACAACCTGACCTCCTACATCTGGACGGAGGGCGAGAAAACCGGTATTAAAATGACGGTTGAAGCCCAGGAGGAGATGGAAGCAGACACAACCGAGAGTACCGACACTGACGCCCAGGCCGACCTTGACCAAAAGACCGATTATTCCTGTACTACCTGGATCCCAGACAACTCGCTATTCACCCCTCCGACAAATGTTACATTCACCGACCTTTCCCAGACGGCAAACCCACCGGCAGCGGGGGAAACAGGCGATTCCCAGTGCTCCTACTGCGCAACACTTACAGGGGAAGATAAGGATGCGTGCTTGAGCGCTTTCAGCTGCAACTGACTTCATTGAAATCCCTTTGACAGCCGGTATATAATCCTCTCAACATGGGATTTAAGGAAGGATTCATTGAAGGGGAGAAGATAGCCCAGAGGATATATGACATAAGTTCGGAATTTATCGCCCCAGACTCCCCGGGGATAGAAGAAAGACTTATACAGTGCGGTCTTCCCCAAAGCAGGATAGCAAAACTACACCTTAGGCTTTCAGCCAACCCCGAGGATTACGGAAATATGGCGGCGTGCATTAAATTTTTACTTTCCCACGGCACCCTCTGGAATTGGCGCGGAGAGCGCCGCAAATGAAAGATACCGTCATAAGGATTCTTCTTTTAATCCTTTTTGCAGAAGTAATCTACCTTGCCGTACCAAAAAAAGAAAGTAAAGTACTATCCGAAAGCATAACCCAAACCCCCACAGTTACCCCGACCCCGGTTCCCACACCGACCCCTACCCCCGTTCCTACTCTCAAACCCACCCCCGTTCCCACCCCAACCCCAATACCACAGCCGAAATACACATCCGAGGAGATAAACGGATTTATAAACAGATTTGCAGGACAGTATGGTGTTGATCCCAATGTTTTAAGGCACATTGCCATATGTGAATCCGGCTTTAACCCCCAAGCATCAAACGCAGGATACGCAGGCCTTTTCCAATTCGGAACAACAACTTGGACGAACATAAGGAAAGAAATAGGGGAGGATACCGACCCCAACTTGAGATTTAATGCGGAGGAAGCAACCCAAACCGCAGCTTACGCCCTGGCAAAAGGAAAGGCTAGTATTTGGCCCAACTGTACCCCCTAAATTCACTCATTGCCCCATCCATTTTCATAAAGAAATCATCTTTAGTCGGCAAGATGCTTAATTTTTCATCAAATTTCTCATCCATTAATTTTTCTATCTCTTCCAGGTCCAAAATCGTTAAGGCCATGGAAATATTTAATAACAGACAGCTAATCCGGTCAATCGGATAAAAATTACATACATATTCAGGCTTAGAAAATGAAACAAAGAATATGGAATGGTAAAAAGAATCAAAGCATAAAAAGTAGTAATATTAGATAATGAGTTACAAAAGTTCGAAACTGACTTACGCATTTGTTGATGCATCAAATCTTTTCTATGGTGGCGTAAAAAGTCTGGGATGGAAAATAGATTATCAAAAGCTGATTGCCTACATTAGGAAGGAGTATGGAGTCAGCAAGGTATTTTATTATGCTGGAATTGAACTAAATGGTTTTGACTTTTCCCCACTTTCGAGAGAGCCAATAGACCTCAACCTGCTAATATCTTTTTCGAAAAAAGTTTTGAGAACTAAAAAATTGAACAAGGAAAGGCTTATGTGCATTATGAATAGTATTGATCGTGCCAAATTTTACAGAAAGCTTGACGAATTTGGCTATATATTAAAGCTTAAGCCGCTGAAAATATTCAGGGAAAACGGGAGGGTTATTCGAAAGGCGAATTGCGACGTCGATATGACATTTGATCTAATGCGCCTGTATAAGGAATATAAGGGAGTGTTGATTTTGTCGGGGGATGGAGACTTTGCGGTTGTCTTAAACTACCTGAGAGAAACTGGCAAAAACGTCAGGATACTTGCAAGGGGGGAAAGAACAGCAAAAGAGATAAAACAGCTTGCCGGTGGGGACTTCAGAGATTTCACCAGGCTCAAAATGAAGCTGGAATTCTCCAAAAAATAAAGAGGGGACATGCGAAATATCCCCTCTATGTTTAGTAACGCCATTATATAACACTTCAGTCAAGAGAGCAAATCCACCTCAAATATCTGGACCGACTGCACCCTCTGACTTCTGGATTCTAAAAAAGTAGTATTATTGAAACATGCCGGGAGACTTTTACGATAAGGTAGCCAAAAAGTTCGGAAAATATTCATCAGGGATAGAATATATCAAAGAATGCCCTGATGGAGATCCTGAAGAGATATTTAAAGACCAACTTATTAAACATGCCGGAAAAAACATAAGAGCACTTGATGTCGGCTGTGCAGACGGAAGGTTTACCTTGCAGGTGGCGCCATTCTTTAAGGAGATTCTTGCAATAGACACATCAGAAGGAATGTTGTCGGCTGCAAAGAAATTTCAAGAAGAAGCCGGTGTGACAAATGTAAATTTTGAAAAGATGGACTTTTTCAACAACAACCTTCCATCGGATTCATTTAATCTGGTCAACTCAAGAAGAGGCCCCACCGACTACCCCGAATTTTATAGGCTTCTTAAGACTAAAGGTTTCTATACCGGAATCAGAATAGGAAATCTGGACACAAAAGAACTTAAAGAAACATTCGGAAGGGGACAGGACTATGACAAAATGAACACACCAGTCCTTGAAAGCGACTCTAAAAGATTAAAGGACGCAGGATTTGACATAACATTTGCCCGGGAGTACTCATATAGCGTTTATTACAAATCAATTGACGACTTAAGCAAGGCACTGGAAAGCGTGCCTATCTTTGAAGACTACGACCCCGTCAAGGATAGAGAGAACCTTGAAAAGTACGCAGCTGCCCATACCACCCCCAAAGGCATTCACCTTCCCCGCCACAGAGTAGTCTTTGTAGCCATAAAACATTAAACCTTGTGATAGAATGTGCTCATGGATAAAAAGAAGCTTCTTGATTTTTTAATTGAGGCCGGAGCAAAAACATACGCCGGGAACGGCGGAAAAGTAAAACCGGCTTTTTCCGGATCAACCCAGCTTGAACATAAAAAAGGAAAATATTTCTACCGTGATGTATATAACATGGGGAACGGAATATTCATAGGTCTTGAGACCATTTACTTTGATGACAAGCCGGTTTGGTCTATGTCTTACTACGGCGACTTCACAAAAATGACGGAGGAGGAAATAGATAAAATTCTCAGGGCCGCACTTATCAAATTTAAAGATAAAGCCAGACTTTGGTACGATATCGAATGGCAAAACGGAGAGTTCAAATATATATGCACGCCTGATATAAAGGAAGGAATCGAACACGTAGCGGGACTAGAGGAGATATATAAAGGTAAAGAAAAAGTTTACTTTTTCTTCTACGCAGGCGGCCTTATTGGTTAACAGCAAAAAGAATGGATAACATCAAAATGGTAGCCAAAGACGGCGATCCTAACCCCGAGGATTTCAAAACTTTGTCGGAAGGAATGCTGGCCCATCATGCCTCAAAGGGCCACCCCAGAAAATCGGAAAAATACTCCATTTTTTTAAAAAATGAACAAGGCAAAGTCTTGGGAGGAGTGATAGTTACATTTCTTTGGAACGGAATGGAGATTGACTCACTTTGGGTAGATGAATCGATAAGGGGAAAAGGATGGGGCAGAAAACTCATGGATGCGGTTGAAAAAGAGGGAATAAAAAGGGGTTGCACCGTTGCCTATACAAACACATTTCCCTGGCAGGCCCCGGAATTTTACGAAAAACTGGGTTATTCCGAGTACGGTAAACTTGAAGACTTTCCAAAGGGCTACTTTTTAAGTTACTACAGCAAAAAACTGGGGTAGCACAATTGCTTTAAAACAATTGACCAGAGTGCTTTGCAAAATATAGTTCAAACCCAAATGCCAGAAAAAAGAAAACCCACTCCTAAAGAAGCCGGGGAAAATCCCGAGCATTCGATCACCCTGGTTTACGGTGAAGATTGGGAAGGTCTTTACGTGGATGGCCGGCTTTACACCCAAGATCATAGAATTAGCGTGACGGATGTTTTTGACGTCTTGTCATCTCTGGGCATAAAAATCAAGGCTGAACAGATTGAATGCGACTATGAATGGTTGGAAGAAAAAGGCGGTTTCCCAACAGACATTGCGGATGTTATTAAGCCCGATTGACCCGAAAATTGACTCTTGAATATTACAATTTATTTGTTTAGTATAAATTAATGTCAAAGCTAAACCACTTCGAAATTATTTGTGACGACCCGAAACGCGCCATAAAATTCTATACGGAGATATTCGACTGGAAGTTTAGCGAAATGATGAAAGACGAATACTGGGTGTTTAGTGCCCCGGAAGGTGCCATTGGCGGAGGATTAACCAAAAGAACCGGCCTGTTTGAGAAAAAAGGAGGATTCAACTCATACGTTTGCACTTTTGAGGTTGAGGATCTTGAAGCATTCGGCGATAAAGTTAAAAAAGCAGGCGGGAAATGGGCCAATGACGGCGGACTTATTCACGGAGTAGGCTTCCACCAGTATTTCGAGGATACCGAAGGAAACATTTTCGGGGCACTTCAACCGGATAAAGAAGCAAAAACGGTTTAAGTAAGCAAAGTCTTTTCCCCAGCCGTAAAAAGTAATATCATATTGTAAGTGGATATCTATAGCAGCGATAAAGGAAAGAAGTCTTCTAAAACCAACGAGAAAAAACTGGGACTGCCTATATTTTATCTTTGGTTTGCCTTAATTGCCGCAAACATCATCTTTACCCTCGGCATGGCAACGGGTGGCCCAGTATATGCCACGCAAACCCAGAAAAACATCATTACCTTCCTTACCGACGCAGCAATTGTTCTTACCCCGATCTGGATCTTCCTTCTGGGCGGGAAACTTATTAAGATCCTAATAGGCATCCCCGCCGCCATAATCGCCTTCCTCCTGCTTGTCTATCTTTTAATCTTAAGCCCCCATAAAGCCGTGGGACGCTCCATGGAACCGAATTTCGTTGCCGGTGATTACATGTTGGGAGAGAAAGTCAGTTATGCATTCCGGAAACCCAGGAGGGGAGAGGTGATTATATTTACCTCCCCCACCCGCAACGAGGACTTCTTTGCCAGAATAGTTGGCCTTCCCGGTGAAAAGTTTGCTATAAGGAATGGAAGAGTATATATAAACGATGAAGTTTTAGAGGAGCCGTATCTTCCCGCGGGGGTAGTCACCCAGAAGAAAGTAAACGTTGATGGGAAGATTGTTATAAGCGAGACAAACATTCTAATCCCCGACGGCTATTATGCCGTCATGGGGGACAACCGCATAATTTCATTTGACTCACGGGAATACGGATTTATTAAGCGGTCAAGCATTCTAAAGCGCATATTCTATATCTACTGGCCTAAAGACAGAGCTGGACCCGTTCTTTACTGAAGTTTGCTTCCACGCCCCCTCTTGGCTAAAATATTCTTTACGCGAAACAAACGCCAGCATAAATGAAATATTTTGAAGTAATTTTCGACACCGAAACCAAAAAATTCTTTGACGAGATTGAAGGGTATGACCCCTCCCTTCTCGGAGTCTCAATAACCTCCGCCTATATCCGAACCCTCGATGAAGACCTAAAGGAGACCGAAGGAGAAATGAAAAGCTTTTGGGAAGAAGATCTTAAAGAGCTTTTCAAGCTGTTTGAAAAAGCCGACAGAATAGTAGGATTTAATTCTATAAGTTTTGACGTCCCCGCCCTTTCCCCCTATCTTCCTTCCCATTGGGATAAGCTTCCCCATTTTGATATTCTGGAAAAGATAAAAACGGCCGGAGGCAAAAGAGTTTCTTTAAATTCTTTAGCCATTGCCACCCTGGGAACAAAAAAAAGCGACCACGGGGAGAATGCCATTAAATACTGGAACGCAGGCGACCCCGCCTCCCTGGCCAAGCTTAAAAAATACTGCGAAACGGATGTAATGATAACGAAAAACGTTTACGACCACGCCCTTCAAAACGGAATATTAAAATATATCGATTTTTGGAATGAAACCCACGAAGTTAAACTTGACTTCGGATACCCCAAAGAAGAAACCAATACCGCCCAGCACAGCCTGTTCTAAGAATACTTTTCGACAATATGCTTTGATATACCGCGCAGGTCTCTATCAATCAAACGTATTCTTGTAAGGGGATCTGACTCTCCTTGTTGTCTGCTTGAACCAGTCCCTCGCAGGATTTGCCAGTAGTTTTCTACGTCTCGCCGGGACATCTTTCTTGTTATTTTGTTGCTTTCCGACAGAAAGTCAGAAACCGAGCCTTCCCTGGTAATTATTTCCGGAATAATTAGTAGATCTTCTATAAAAGCACGTTTAATTTCAATGGTGGGAATATGTGTGTTTGGATGGCGCCTGTATCTTCTAGCTATCTCGCCAGCCGGGCCATAAAGATAAATGGGTTTCGGCATTATTTTTTCAGTATTTGGGTTTGGCCCGACCTTCTTGTATTCGTGATAAGTCGGTGTATGAGCCGCCCCCTGGATTATTCCAATCGTTTTTCCCTGCCAGTCATATTGTCGGGCTTCTTCCAGCTGCATTACCTGTCTTACCACTGTTCTTTCCCGAAGAGCATCTGCTCTAGCATCAAATTTCAGGTACTCCTTGTATTTATCTAAAGCCAGATCCATCTCTCCAAGGCGCAGGCGAGCAACCGAATCATCAAGATTCTTCTTGGCCTGTTCCAAGAGATTGTCCGCTTCGCTGCCTCGATAGGCGTCAACAAAATGCAGCTCTTTACCGTATTTTATGCAATTTGCAGTAATTGCGGATAAAATGTCTGTTTCCTCCCCGGCTTTTGTTAAGAATGCCAGAACCCTACTCCGCTCCATATCATTACCAGGTCTTGTTGCCGAGGCAATGACCTTCTCCTCTTCCAGTCTGGATTCTTCCGTATCGCCGAATGCTTCAATAAGGATTACGTCGCAATCTTTTACTTTTTCCCAAATCGTTTCGGCATCACCAGGGCCATGTTCAACATAAAAAAATTTGAGTTTGGGCCGGACAGGATTCCCCTCGTGTATTTTTCTTATCTCCGCATTTATCTCAAGATCCCCAAAATCTGCCATTCATCAATTTTAACATCGATAGATTTGATATAGAAGAGACTCACGGATCAACTATCCAGCACGGCCTTTTTTGAAGTAAAATGGATGTATGACCGAACCCCAAACGGAAATTGAATACGCAACTCCAAAGGTAAGCCCCGGAACTTCAAGTGCCATGAAAGAAGCGGTTACCGAAGGCCATAGGCTTATTGACGGTATTGCGGCAAAAGGGGAGGACGTTACGCTTAATGAACTTCTTGGCAAAATCTACGAATGGGAAAACAAATTTGGAGACCGTGTACAGGGAAACGAAATTGAAGCCCTCCAGGCAACCTCCTATATGCTCGGGACGGTTGATTATTTCATTACCCACGAAGCCTCTGACCCTAAAGCTGCCCGCCTGCAAAGCATCACAACCCAGAGAGATTTTTTAAGGATGGTGTTTTCAAACCTCGACAAAGAAGGAAGACCCCAAGAGGGAACATCAAAGATTTTCGGCCTTATTACCTATGTATTTGAAAAATTCTTCATAAATAAAGACCTTGTTGCCGATGCCAGGTCGGGACTTGAAGCCGGACTCTGGCAGGGAACAATGGGAATGGTGACTGCAGGATTTCTTTTTAAAGAGGCCGGATGGAAAGTGGCATTTGCGGATCCCAAGCTTGACATGTACTGCGACTGCGATTTTCTTGCCGAAAACCCCCAAGGCCAGGTATATAGCGTTGACGTAACGGCAAAAGGCGTGGAATACGATAAAGACGGGGGAAGGAAGCAGCCATTCAGGGTTTCTCAGGAAAAGGTCTCCCACGCAGTTGACAGACAGTATTCACAGATTGCAGGAAATATAAGAGTAAATGTACCCCCAATCTGGCACCTTGAGGCCGACGCTTTCTATGAAGACAGACGCTCGGGCTTCCCCAAACCGGAAATCGTTGAGAAATTCAAGAAACTGGTTGAGACATAGGAATAAAAAAACATGACCATAAACGAAAAAAGAACATTCGCATCCCTTGAGAAACTGGGGGAAAGAGGACCGAAAAGATACACCAAAGAGGAAATTGCAGCCATTATCGAAGACCCGGAAAAATTCAAAAAAGCGGTCACGGAAAATAGGCTGGCATTCTTAATGGATCTTTTTACTACCCTTAGAGGATCGGAGGAATTGAGGGATAAAATCTTTGCCCGAGAGCCTAAAAAGAAAAAAGCTGAATAAAACTTCACTCCACAGCCTTTTCGATTAATTCCCTCCCGATTCTAATAAGTCCCAGTTTATACCTCATTTTTACAGGATCGTTTGCAGAGTAGCCCCCTTTGGCCTCCTGAAATCTCCATGCCTGCGTTAATATCTGTTGCCAATAACGTGTTATCTCATAGTCGTCCAGCTTTTTCATTATTCGTCCCCCTTTCTCAGCTGCGTCGAATATTTCGGTCGCTGTGGGGCTTTCCCCTATTAACAGCGGAATCATCAAAAAAGTAACGAGCATTGGACGGATATATTCCACGTCGTCCATGGTTTTCTCGGGTTTAAAGGCCGCTTTTCTGTCTGCCCATGTAAAATACGGAAAAGAGTATCTGGGCTCGGGCATTACCTTGACAGTAGCAAGGTCGGGGTGGGCTCTCCTGAATGCGTGATACGTGTGGGTGTGTGTCACCCCCTGGAAAACAGCGATTTTTTTGCCTTTCCACTCTGCTTTGTTCATTTCCCACAGGTTCCCAACTTCCCTTGCCACAAAATCCTCCCTTCCTTTCAAACCCACCGCGGACGATTTAATATGCTGTTTGAAGAGTGCAAGGGCGGTAATCGGACTGCCTACCATCAACTTTTCGTTTGAGTCTTCGGCATATAGTTTTGCCGCATCGGTAAGTACCACATCGAGGGAGTATTCGGGTTCGTCGATAAACTGAACCAACTTTCCTTTCTCCAGGGCTTTTGTTACAACCGACCCGATTAGGCTTGCACGCCTGTTTCTATAATAACTTAATACACCATTCTTTTTAGCTTT
>Ga0209431_10000024_pt1 | contig 105771 bp, 95 predicted proteins | sample RifCSP13_3_FD_184021 | JGI IMG/M metagenome (GOLD analysis project Ga0209431, IMG submission 184021) | Soil microbial communities from Rifle, Colorado - Rifle CSP2_sed 13_3 (SPAdes) (version 2) | ecosystem: Environmental > Terrestrial > Deep subsurface > Rock core/Sediment | place: Rifle... | reverse complement strand
CGGGTGAGGATTTTGCCAGTTACCCACGTACTATTGGTCAGGATCGGGCAAAGTTGGCAGCCATAGGGACAGACATCTTGTTTCATCCGTTGGAAGAAGAAATTTTTCCGGAGTCTCCGGAACAACACACCACGGTAATGGTACCATCGCTGGATAATATTTTTTGTGGTAAGTTCCGGCCCGGGCATTTTGCCGGCGTGGCAACAGTTGTTGCCAAACTGTTAAATATCATACAACCGGATGTTGCCGTTTTTGGCGAAAAAGATTACCAGCAATTGCTGGTGATCAAACAACTGGTCAGGGATTTAAGCATGCCTGTCAGGATAATAGACTCACCAACAGTGCGTGAAAGTGATGGTCTGGCCATGAGTTCTCGTAATATTTATCTCAACGCTGAAGAGAGAATGATCGCACCTATGCTTTTTCAGGTGTTGAGCCGCATGAAAGACGAGATTATAAATGGCAATAGTGCATACACGGAAATAGAACAGCGGGCACAAGATGAACTGGGTCAGGCAGGATTTGCAACAGAATATGTTGCTATTCGTGCTGCTAATAATCTGGCAGAAGCAGGAACAGGTGATCTGGTGGTGTTAGCCGCGGCCCGTTTGGGCACAGCCAGGCTTATAGATAATGTGGTTATCAGGCGTTGAATCAAGGGAAATTTTCCGCCATACTTTGCGTCCCTGGACCGCAATATTTTCATAAACTATGCAAATTACTGTTTTAAAAGCCAAATTCACTCAGCCTGCGTGACCCATGCGGAACTTGAATATGACGGGTCTTGCGCAATTGACGGCGTGTTGCTTGAAAAGGCAGGGATTCATGAGTATGAACAAATACAGATTTACAATATTAATAATGGTGAGCGTTTCTCCACTTACGCCATCCGGGCGCAGGATCACTCGGGTATTATTTCCGTAAACGGTGCCGCAGCGCATAAGGCCAGTCCCGGCGACCGCATTATTATCTGCAGTTACGGCGTGATCAATGAAAGTGAAATTATTAAATACAAACCCACGCTGATCTACCTGGACGAGCATAATAATATTACGCGGATACTGGATCATATCCCCGTTCAGGCCGCCTGATTCAGGCCAGTCTGGCCGGCCATTTTTTCAGTTTCCTTGGCAGTGTTCTTCTGTGCAGGCCAGGCTTACTGCCTTTCCTGTGGTCATGAAGTATCAGTTATCCTGGCCTGGTTCTTGCCAACTTTAAAGAATATTGCTGATTATAACAATTCACCTCATCTACCCAGCTGTGGTAATTAGTCACATAATACAGAATTATTTGAATACCGTATTATTAGCATGATGAGTACTGCTGCAGTTATTATCATAGGTAATGAAATCCTCTCCGGGCGCACCCGTGACGCCAATTTGCCTTTCCTCGGCAAACGTCTTGCGGAACTGGGTATCAACCTGCTGGAAGTCAGTATTATCCCTGATGATGAACAAACCATCATCAATACAGTTAATCAATACCGGCAAAGATTTACTTATGTCTTTACTACGGGAGGAATTGGACCGACTCATGATGATATTTCGACTGTTTCAGTCGCAAAGGCATTTAATATACCACTGGAAATAAATTCGGAAGCGGTAGGATATCTCGAAAATTATTATGAAGCGGGGACGATTAATAATGCCAGGTTGAAAATGGCTCACATACCCGTGGGGGCAACTTTGATCAAAAACCCGATCAGTGCTGCCCCCGGATTTCAGCTGGAAAATGTATTCGTAATGCCTGGCGTGCCTGAGATCATACAGGCGATGTTTGATGGAATCTCAGACCGTCTTGTTGGCGGTCCTCCGGTATTAACCCGGACGATAGCGACCGATCTGCGTGAAAGTATACTGGCAGAGGGACTGGAGATAATTCAGAACCAATATCCTGAAGTTGCCATTGGCAGCTATCCTTATTTCAGGATGGGGAGACTGGGCGTAAACCTGGTCATGCGCTCAACTCTTTCTGCCAATCTGGACCGTGTTTACAAAGATATAGAATGTTTGATCCATCAATCGGGAGGAGAAATAATCAGTGCAGAATAGGGCTTTCGTTACAGGAAATTTGTAATCAATCTGAAGCGCAGGATTTGCAGGTGCGGGTATAGGGGATGGTCTTCAAGCGTTCCATTTCAATTTCAACACCGCATTTGTTACAGATACCATACTCGTTGTTTTCAATTCTTTTTATAGCGTCTTCAATATCCGCCAGTTCTGTTCTGGCCAGACTGTCAAGAGTATATACTACTTCATCATTGCCACGCCCGGCTGCCTGTTCGTCAAAGCTTTTTGATACTGGTTCGCCGCTATGATGTATATGCTCATGGGTCTTATCAATCCTTTCTTCCACCTGTTTTTTCAGATTCAATAACAGATCATTAAACTCATTTTTATTGATCATGTAATGAATACTGTATGCATGGTATGAAGCAGCGCGATTACTCATCCGGCGATTGATGTGCACCGGAGCTCAGGTAATTCTCATCACGCCATCTTTTCACGATAAGACGGAAAATATCTGATTCAGTAATCAAGCCCGCCAGTTCATTATTGGCATCGAGCACAGGCAAGCCCCCGATTTTATTGTCCAGCATCAATTCAGCGGCATGACCAATTGTTGAAGTCTGATAGATGGTGACAGGCTTGTTTTGCATGGCAACTGAAACAGTCAAGGTGGACAGGTAACGGTATGCTTCTTCAAGGGACAGTGAATGCTTGATATCAGAAGGCTTCGCTTCAAGAATGTCCTTCAATGTAATGATGCCAGTGAGCTTCTTGCCGTCATTAACAACCGGTAACCTCCGGATTTTATTTTTTTGAAGTAATTCGTAGGCTGCAGCCAACGTTGCATACGGGGTCACAGTGACCACGTAAGGATTCATAATGTCACTGACAGATTCCTGTACCAGGCTCTTCATAATATTTACGTCCTACATTAGCAAACGACTGATATCAAGCTAGCTTCTTTTAATACCAAATATCTTGATCCAGATCAATAAATAGACGGGTGATGAGTATTAAGTGAGATGTATGGGCAGCAGGATTAAACATGGCCATGATATGCAGGTTTTGTCTGCAGAAATATCATGAGGGCAAATCAGTTATGGCAGGGCACAGCCTGTTTTTATACAAGGCATATTTTGAACCGGTATGACCTGATCTGAATTAACTTCTCCAACATTCAATAAATATTGTCCGTATGTTATTTACGGCTTCAGGGAAAAGGCGAATTACTGACAAATCAGGGTGTTCAGAGTTACTGATGAATCCGGATTGAAGTATAAATTTTGCCTTTAATCCGCTATAGTTAGCCGGAAAGAATGCTGAAAAAGCCGGCTCAAACCAGGTGATGGAACATTGTCAAGATCACAAGTAATTGATTTTTCAAAAATTAAAATCTCCTGTGGGGACTGTAATATACATGAATTGTGTTTGCCTCGTGGCCTGGAATTGCAGGACCTGGAACAGCTTGAAAAAGTCATAAAACGCACCCACCCCCTGCAAACCGGAGATTACCTGTTCCGTGCAGGTCAGGAATTCCAGTATATCTATGCCCTGCGGTCCGGCTCAATCAAACTGAACCTGATGGACGAACAGGGTAACGATCAGATCCTTGGCTTTTATTTTCCCGGCGAGATTCTTGGCCTGGATGCCATAGATAAAAAACAGCATCTTTGCAGTGCCGTGGCCCTGGAAACCAGCAGTTATTGCGCATTTTCGTTTTCTAATCTATCAGAAATATGCCAGTTGGTTCCGGGTTTGCAAAACCAGATGTTAAGACTGATGAGCAGGGAACTCACCCATGAAAATGAACTGTTACTGATGATAGGCACAAAGAATGCTGAAGAACGAATGGCGACTTTTCTGATCACTCTGTCCAGCCGTTTTCACCAGTTGGGATATTCAGCCAAGGAAATCAAACTCTCCATGTCCAGGCAGGAAATAGCAAACTATCTGGGACTGACGATAGAAACAGTCAGCCGCATCATGAGCCGTTTTCAGCGGGAACAACTGATAAGCGTTAACCGCAAACAGGTTAATATCAAGAATCCGGATGTATTGAAGCACATCTCTTCAGGTAGTAATGCCGGATCCGGCAAAGTTCAATGGTATAAACAGTAAAAAGCCGGCTTGCCTCAGGCAGGTAATGCAAATCTACAGGCTATTCTTTACCCGTGCTATTTGGTCCGGGTCAATCGGCGCTTATTTAATTGCATGGAAATAATCAACCCGCTCATCGCTTTCAATCTGGGTTTGTTCAGTACTCTGCATTGTCTGGGTATGTGTGGAGGAATAATTGGCGCCTTGAGTCTGAGTACACCAACAAAAACGCACAATCATCCTGTGAGCCGGGCCGGATTTGTCTTTGCTTATAATATTGGCAGGGTATTCAGTTATACCCTGGCTGGCGCCATTACCGGATTTTTTGGTGAACGACTTGTGACTATGATCATGCCTGACACCGGTCATCGGGCATTGCAGTTTATAGCCGCTGTTGTTCTTGTACTGATCGGGTTGCATCTGGCTGGCTGGTTGCCGAAGTTAAGGCTTATTGAATCTTCCGGCCTGAAATTGTGGCAAACGATTCAGCCTGCAGGCCGGCATTTTTTCCCGGTAAACAGAATGGACAAGGCGCTGATGGTTGGCATTATCTGGGGATGGTTACCCTGTGCACTGGTCTATTCTGTATTGTTATGGTCACTGACCAGCGGCAATGCCTGGACCGGAGCTTTGTTGATGTTCGCTTTTGGTTTGGGCACATTGCCGGGTATGATTACAGCCGGCATAATGGGAAGCAGGTTGCTGGATGTATTGAAACAAAAAGTATTTCGTATCTGGGCCGGGGTCATCATTATTCTGTTCGGGGCATCCTCACCATTTTTATATACAGCACATCATTTTCAGGAACACAGCCATAACCATGAACAACATTCCATAGTTCAATTTCCTTAAACCAGCCGGTTAATCCTGTTTTTCCGCAGTATCATCATTATCCATCAGGATTTGGTGTGAAGGTTTTTCCAGATCATCGAATTGTCCGGATCTGACGGCCCAGAGAAAAAAACAGAAGATAACCACGATCAGTACCAATGAAATAATAATCAGCAGGTAAATGATATTCATGTTTGATTATGCAACGGTCTGTTTGTTGATTCTGAGTGAATTCACAATGACCAGCAGGGAACTTGCCGACATACCGAGAGCCGCCATCCACGGGGTGAGCAGTCCGGAGACTGCTGCTGGTAATGCGATGATGTTATAGGCCAAGGCCCATAGCAAATTCTGTTTGATGATCTTCATGCACCGGTTTGCGACAAGATAGATATGAACGATATTCATCAGGTTGGAACCCAGCAGTATAATATCTGCGTTGAGCTTGGTCAGATCAGTGCCACTGCCCATGGCAAACGATACATCAGCCTTGGCCAGCACGGGCGCATCATTAATCCCGTCCCCGGCCACGGCCACAATCGATTTCTGACTTTGCAGTCCTTCTATGACAGACATTTTATCTGCTGGTTTCAGTCTGGCATATGCTTCATTGATACCTGCTGATTTGGCGAGTTTGCCGACAGACTGCTGATTGTCGCCGCTGATAATCATGGTCCTGATACCATAAGCGTTGAAATGACTAATCACCTTTTTAATGCCGGGCCGCTCCTCGTCAGTAAAATAAAATGCAGCCAGGACTTCATTCTCACCGGCGAGAAATACGCAGTGTTCAGCCTGTTCTGCGGGTATTCTGGAATCATCAAACCTGGCGCCCAGACTATTTTTTATAAACTGACTGGTGCCGATGTAATATTTTTTATTGTTAACCATTCCGGTAATACCCTCACCCGGAGTATTCCGGATATCCGTCGCCAGATATGTAGTGTTCGTATTATCAATCTCCCTGAATGCTCTCGCGACAGGATGTTCAGACTCCGCCTCCAGACTTTGAGCTATTGATACAATATCTGTTTGCGGCCTGTTACCCTGAGGGATAATCCGGCTGATTTTGAGTTTACCTTCAGTGAGAGTGCCCGTTTTATCAAAGACCAGATGCGTAATTTTTGTAATTGTCTGCAAAGAATCACCTTTAATGACAGCAACACCCCGGGTTAAAAGATTATTTATTGCCACGGTTATCGAAACAGGCGTTGCCAGGGCCAGCGCACAGGGACAGGTTACTACCAGTATGGCGATGGTGACCGGCAGCCACATGTCTTTATCTGTTTGCCACCAATACCAGGCAGCAGCTGCGGCAATAATCAGGACGCCTGATAAAAACCATCCGGCTATCCTGTCAACAAACATCGTCACGGGAAGTTTTTCCGACTGGGCCTTTTCTATCAGGTTACATATGCGGGAAAAAGATGTGTCATGACCTGTCGCAGTAACCTTGACCTGAATCGGTGAATCAATATTGGTGCTGCCGCTGCAGATCTGGTCACCCGGTTTCCTGATGACCGGAACAGCTTCCCCGGTAATGTTTGCTTCATCTACGGTGGTATTTCCGTTAACAACCAGTCCATCAATCGGGATGGTTTCACCAGGTTTGATAAGGACGATATCGTTTTTTTTCAATTCAATCACCGGGACGGGATTTTCTGAATAGCCCGAAGGAGAATCTTCCAGCCGGATGATCACTGAAGGTATGATCTTCTCCAGATTGTCCATATGATTCGCTGCCTTGTTACGGGCGGTAAATTCCAGATAGCGGCCAGTCAGCAGGAAAAACACCAGCATGGTCACCGAGTCGTAATAAACTGTGCCTGTTCCAACTACTGTGAACCAGACACTGGCCAGATAGGCAAGACTGATCCCCAGTGCTATCGGCACATCCATTTCTATCCGTTTATTGCGTATGGCCCGCCAGGAGTTTGTGTAAAAAGGCTGCGCGCAAAAAAACATCACAGGCGTAGTGAGTATAAAACTTACCCAGCGTAAAAAATTCCTGTGTTCGGCGTCTATCCATTTCCATTCACCGGCATAAAGCGCAATCGCTATCATCATCACCTGCAGACTGAGCAGACCCGCCAGTCCAAGACGCAATAGTTGAATTTTTTTCTCTTTATCAAGCAGTTCCTGGCGTTTGACCGGATTATAAGGGAAGGCCTTGTATCCGAGATGGTAAATATGTCCGAGTATGTTACTGAGCCTGATAATTGTGTCATCCCACCGGATTAATGCTTTGCCCGAAGTGTAATTGACAGCAATACTGGTTATTCCGGGCTGTGCCGCGAGATGAGTTTCATTCAGCCAGGCACAGGCAGGACAAACGATCCCATCGATAATCAAATTTGCCTCACGCTGGTTGCTGCCGATTTCCACGACAAAAGGTTTCTGAAAATCCGGATTATCATAAATTTTCAGATCAAGGATGGACTCAGGTGAAGATAATTCAGGTTTGGGTGGTAGTTTGGAACGGTAACGGTAATAATTTCCCAGGCCAAATTCATTGATTGCCTGTGCAACCGCCCTGCATCCCTGGCAACACATGTGACGCTCCATGCCATCAATGGCAATTTTGATATCAGTATTATCAGGAATAATTTCACCGCAGTGATAACAGTTTTCTTTTTCTGCAGAAACTGCCCTGTCTATAGCGGTTGCAATGTTCATCTATGGATTTGCTGACAGTGGTTAATATTTATTTAAAGGATAGACTCTACATGAATTAAATAAAACATCTGTATTAATTCCCTGAAAACCGGGTGCTTGATTTTGTTATTTGATCCGGATCAAGTCCCCGCTGCCTGTTTGCTGGCAGACTCGCGCAAAAATTATTTTTATATATGGTCACAATGCGAGGAGAATCGGGTGAAATCAACCAAAATCATATTTAATCGTTTATTATTTTTAATTATTCTGAGTAGCAGCCTGCCGTTACAGGCGGAACAAGGCGACTGGCTGGTCCGGGTCAGGGGCATCGTCGTCCACCCTGATGACAGCAGTGGTCTGGTCAGTGCCGGAGGCGTACCGCTGGCAGGTACAGGAGTGGAGGTCAATACACAGGCAGTGCCTGAGATCGATGTAACTTATATGTTGCATAAACACTGGGGTGTTGAAGTCATAGCCGGTATCGCAAAACATAATGTCAGTTTCGAGACAGCCGCTCCGATTGCCGGTTTGACCGGTGGTTTTGATCTGTTTGATACATGGGTGCTGCCGCCGACGGTTACACTGCAATATCATTTTTTGCCAGATAACAAAATCCGGCCATATTTAGGTTTTGGGGTAAATTACACGGCTTTCCTTGGGGACGACACGCAACGTCAGAACTGGAGGCATTGGTAGGGCCAGTTGATGTTGATACCGATCATTCCTGGGGCCTGGCCGGGCAGGTTGGTGTGGATATTGATTTTAAAGATAACTGGTTCTTTAATGTAGATGTTAAGTACATTGATATTGATACGACAGCTACACTGCAGACCATACCGCTGGGCAGACTCAGAGTGAATGTGGATGTAGATCCTTTCGTTTTTGGCGCAGGTTTAGGTTACCGTTTCTAGGGGAATGCACTAATCTCCTTGTCACCAGGGCCGGAGAATTTGTAAGATTATCGTATTTACAGATAAAATTACTGCATTTACAGAAAAATATAATAAATGTTATTTGAACATATCATCGGTTTTTTTCTGCATCCGTCTGAAGAGTGGGAGTCAGTGCGTGCCGGAAATATTCCATTCGGCCGGGTGGTATTTCACACCTTGTTGCTGGGTGCTATCCCGGTAGTCAGTGGTTATATCGGCACAACCCAGTTTGGCTGGCAGATAGGCGCTGCTGAAGCGATCAAACTGACCACCGGCAGTGCTGCGATCATCGCTGTACTTTACTATATCATCATTATCATGGCGGTGTTCTCTATGGGCTGGATGATACACTGGATGGGGCAGACCTATGGTGCCAGTCAACCCTTGACCCGTTGTCTGGTGCTCGCTACCTACATCCCGATCCCTTTATTTCTGGTTGGTATCACGCAGATTTATCCGGTCCTGTGGTTTAACCTGATCATTGGAATTCCTGCAGCAACTTATACTGTGTTCCTGCTTTATCTCGGCATTCCCGTCATGATGGAGATCCCGCCCGAACGTGGATTTTTATTTTCCAGTGCAGTCCTGGCCTTCGGGCTGGTCGGACTGGTCGGATTGCTCGCAGCAACTGTCATACTCTGGGGCTTTGGCCTGGGACCGGTATTCACCACCTGATAGATTATGTTTATGCAAGAATCAGAAACAACCTATAACTATAAAGTAGTCCGCCAGTTCGCCATCATGACGATCATCTGGGGTATTGTTGGCATGGCGGTGGGTGTTTTGATTGCCGCGCAGCTGGCCTGGCCGGTATTGAATTTTGATATCCCCTGGCTGACATTCAGTCGCTTGCGTCCATTACACACCAATGCCGTGATCTTTGCATTTGGTGGCAGTGCATTGTTTGCAACATCGTACTACATAGTACAACGTACCTGTCATGCCAGGTTGTGTGATGACAGGTTCGCGGCGTTTACATTCTGGGGCTGGCAGCTTGTTATCGTTGCAGCGGTAATCACATTGCCGCTGGGCTATACCTCTTCCAAGGAATATGCCGAACTTGAATGGCCAATCGATGTACTGATTACGGTGATATGGGTGGTTTATGCTTACGTCTTTTTTGGCACCATTGCCCGCCGTAAGGTGAAACATATTTATGTGGCCAACTGGTTTTTCGGCGCCTACATTATAACTGTTGCCCTGTTGCATGTGTTCAACAGCATGGCCATTCCGGTCAGTTTCATGAAATCCTATTCCATGTATGCCGGAGTGCAGGATGCGATGGTGCAATGGTGGTACGGGCATAATGCCGTCGGGTTTTTCCTCACAGCAGCGTTTCTCGGGATGATGTATTACTTTGTGCCGAAACAGGCAGAACGCCCTATCTATTCCTATCGCCTTTCCGTTGTGCATTTCTGGGCATTGATATTTGTTTACATCTGGGCAGGTCCACACCATCTTCATTACACGGCCCTGCCGGACTGGACACAATCACTGGGCATGGTGATGTCACTGATATTGCTGGCGCCCTCCTGGGGCGGGATGATCAACGGCCTGATGACATTGTCCGGTGCCTGGCAGAAACTGAGGACTGACCCGGTATTAAGATTCCTGATCGTGTCACTCTCATTCTATGGCATGTCAACATTCGAAGGTCCGATGATGTCCATTAAAACCGTCAATGCACTATCGCATTACACAGACTGGACTATTGGGCACGTGCATTCAGGTGCGCTGGGTTGGGTGGCCTTTATTACCATCGGCAGTATGTACTACCTCATACCGCGCCTTTATGGACGGGCAATCTACAGCGTAAAACTGATCGATGCCCATTTCTGGATCTCTACTGTTGGTATTGTGTTATACATCACTGCCATGTGGGTATCGGGGATCATGCAGGGATTGATGTGGCGTGCCATTCATCCTGATGGAACCCTGATTTACAGTTTTGTCGAATCAGTACAGGCCATGCACCCGTTTTATATTATCCGCACAGTAGGTGGCGCTTTCTTCCTGCTCGGTATGCTGATCATGGCCTATAACCTGTGGAAGACCATTGCGGGGGCCAAACCCGTCACTGCTACTATCCCCGTACCTGCAATGGCACATTGAGGACGGCAGATATGGCATCAGGTCACGAAAAAGTCGAAACAAACCTTCAATTAATGATGTTGTTGATATTTGTCGTGGTCAGCATCGGTGGTCTGGTGCAGATCCTGCCGTTGTTTTTTATGCAATCTACTACCGAGGCAGTGGAAGGGCTTGAACCTTATTCTGCATTACAACTTGCAGGCCGTGATATTTATGTCAGGGAAGGTTGTTATCTTTGTCATTCCCAGATGATCCGTCCGTTCCGGGCAGAGACCGAACGCTACGGGCATTATTCCGTGGCTGGTGAATTTGTCTATGATCGTCCGTTTCAATGGGGATCAAAGCGTACTGGACCGGATCTTGCCCGTGTTGGTGGCCGTTACAGTAATGAATGGCATGTGGTACATCTGATAAATCCACGCGATGTGGTCCCGGAATCCATCATGCCGGGTTATCCCTGGCTGGCAATAAATCCTCTGCGGACGGATGATATTAAACAAAAGATGCTTGTCCTGAAAAAACTGGGTGCACCTTATGGGGAAGAACAAATCCAGGAGGCGCCCAAAATGCTTGAAGGCAAGACCGAAATGGATGCAATGGTTGCCTATCTGCAGTTCCTCGGAACTGCGATCAAGACCAGGAGATGAACATGGATTTCGGTTTTTTACAGGGGTTATGGACCATCATTGTGATGATCTTTTTTTTGGGAGTTGTAGTCTGGGCCTGGAGCAAAAAACGTAAAAAAGAGTTTGATGAGGCGGCCATGATCCCGTTCAGGGAAGATAACGATGACATTATCAGGGAAGATAACGATGACATTATTAATGAGTAATATTTACCATGAGTGATTTTACAAGCGGTTTCTGGAGCTGGTTTATTTTCCTGGTAGTGCTTGCCTCGTTTGCCTTGATCTTCTGGCTGATCAGGTGGACAGCAAAAGGCAAACCATCAAAGACTGCAGATGGTGAAGTTGAAACCATGGGTCATGTCTGGGATGAAAACCTGGAAGAACTCAATAATCCGTTGCCGCGCTGGTGGCTGACCATGTTTTATATCACCCTGGTTTTTGGTGCCGTCTACCTGGTTTTATATCCGGGTCTGGGGTCGTTCAAAGGTGTGTTGAACTGGTCACAAACAAACCAGTATGACCACGAAATCAATCAGGCCAATGAAACATACGGACCTGTCTATAATAAATATCTGAATGAAGATGTCACAGCATTAATCAATGATGCTGATGCATTGAAGATAGGCGCGCGTTTATATTCCACTTATTGCACGACCTGTCATGGATCAGATGCGCGAGGAGTCAGGGGCTTCCCGAATTTGCGTGACAATGACTGGTTGCATGGCGGCAGTTCTGAAAATATCAAGAAAACAATTTTGAATGGCAGGCAAGGCATGATGCCGGCCTGGGAAGAAATTCTTGGAAATGATGGCGTCTTCCAGGTCACTGAATATGTACGCAGTCTCAGTGGACGTGAGGTGGACTCCGTCGTCGCCTATCAGGGCAAACAGATGTTCGACAAAAACTGTGTGGTATGTCATGGGGCTGATGGCAAGGGCAACCAGGCCCTTGGCGCACCCAATCTAACCGATAATATCTGGCTCTATGGTGGCACACAAAAGCAGATATTCCAGAGCATTGCTGCGGGGCGCAATGGCATCATGCCGGCCCACAAGGAATTCCTTGGCGAAGCCAAAGTGCATTTACTTGCCACATATATATATGGTTTGAGTGTGGATGAAAATCTCCATAAGTGATTTTATAATCCGGTTTTAGCCCATCCGTTTATTGTTTCAGCCCAAATACCAAAGTCAGCAATGGCGTCAACTTCTCTTTCCGGAAACGTAGGCAGTATAGAAAACGTTCTCTATGAGAAACGTCAGAAAATATATCCACGTGAAGTCCATGGACTGTTCGCTTATCTGCGTATTGCATCGGTAATAATTTTACTGGGACTGTTTTACGGCGGTCCCTGGTTACAATGGGATGGTCGTCAGGCATTACTGTGGGATCTGCCTGCACGTAAATTCTATGTGTTCGGGTTGGTCTTCTGGCCGCAGGACTTTGTTTATCTCACCTTCATGCTGATCATTGCAGGCCTGTCACTGTTCTTTTTCACTGCACTTGCAGGACGCCTCTGGTGCGGTTATGCCTGCCCGCAAACAGTCTGGACAGAAACATTCCTCTGGATTGAGCGATTGGTAGAAGGTGACAGATCAAGCCAGATGCGCCTTGACAAGGCGCCATGGTCCCTGAAGAAGTTGGGCATTAAATCCCTGAAACATCTCCTGTGGATTGTGTTTGCCCTGTTTACAGGTTATACCTTTGTCGGTTATTTCACCCCGATACATGATCTGACGGCAAAGCTCATGACTTTCAGCACCGGCCCCTGGGAGACATTCTGGGTCCTGTTCTATGCCTTTGCGACTTATGGTAATGCCGGCTGGTTGCGCGAACAAGTATGTATATATATGTGTCCCTATGCACGATTCCAGGGTGCCATGTTTGATAAAGATACGCTGATAGTGTCTTATGATGAAAGAAGGGGAGAACCCCGTGGCTCGCGTAACAAGAAACTGGATCACAAGGCACACGGATTGGGAGACTGTATTGATTGTGGACTCTGTGTCCAGGTCTGTCCCACCGGTATTGATATCCGCAAAGGTCTGCAATATGAATGTATCAGTTGTTCAGCCTGTATCGATGCCTGTAATTTTGTGATGGATAATATGGGTTATGACAAGGGGCTGATACGTTACACCACACAACATGATCTGGAAGGTGAAAAGACACGCGTCCTGCGGCCGAGGGTCTATATATATGGAGCGGTTTTGCTGGCGCTTGTTGTGGGCCTGTCCTATAGCATTGTCATACGCGTACCACTGGAACTGGATATCATCAGGGACCGCAACCAGCTCTACCGGGAAACCAATGATGGCTTGATTGAAAATATTTATACATTAAAAATAATGAATATGGATAACAGGCAACATCAATACCGGTTGAGAGCAGAGGGGATAAACGGTCTGGAGTTGATCATGGACCAACCTGAAATCATCGTTGAGACGGGAACAGTTGCAGATATTACAGCCAGGCTCAGGGCTGAAGAATCTGATTTGAAGTCACGCAGCAATAAAGTCCTGTTTTATCTGGAAGCAGAGGACAATCAAAATCTGCACATAATCAAGGAAGGCCGCTTTCTCGGTCCGGGCTGATAAGGTTAAATTATGATTTCCACGCTGAAGAATACTGGATCAGGAATATGGTACAAGGAACCCTATGTCTGGTTACTGATCCTGTTCCCGCTTTCTGCCGTGGTCATGGGCATCATCATGATATCGCTCGCCATCAGGTCCGATGATGGCCTGGTAGTTGATGATTATTACAAACAGGGCCTGGAAATAAATATGGCTCTTGAAAGAGACCGGGTTGCGGAATATTACGGCATAGATACGGATATTTCAGTGGATGAATCCGGAAAGAGGATCACAGTTCACCTTAATGGTAATGATATGTTCTCCATGCCGGAAACCCTGCATGTCGGGTTTATACACCGCACTAGGAGCGGTTTTGACCAGACGATAATCCTTACCAGATCACATGACGGGAACTACCATGCCAGTATGCCTGCACTGGTCAGGGGTAACTGGGACGTATTGATAGAAGCTGACAACTGGCGGAAATTTTCGGTATATTCCATCGAATAAATGCAGCTTTTGCCGTATCCTTCATACTATGCGCGTGTTGCATCTGCAAACTTACCATAAAGATCATACTCATCTGCACGATCAATTGTGACCCTGACCAGATCATCCGGTTGCTGATTTACTGCATTTTCAATAAAGACATTCCCGTCAATTTCCGGCGCATCGGCATAACTACGGCCTATGATTATATCGGCATTTATTTTATCAATTAAAACTTCCAGGGTCTGACCGATACGGCTTTGCAGTTTCTGTCGGCTGATTACCTGCTGCGTCAGCATAAAACGTTACCAGCGTTCCTGCTCGATTTCATCCGGTACATGATCCGGCAAGTCATTCGCACGCGCTCCATCTACTGGTGAATACTGGAAACATCCCACGCGATCGAGTTGCGCTTCGGAGAGAAAGTCCAGCAGCATTTCAAAATCATCTTCCGTTTCACCCGGGAATCCCACAATAAACGTGGAACGGATTGCGATCTCCGGGCAGATTTCGCGCCATTTGCGAATTTGCGCCAGAGTATTTTCAGCCGCAGCAGGCCGGCGCATGGCTTTCAATATTTTGGTGCTGCCATGCTGAAACGGGATATCCAGATAGGGCAACAGTTTCCCGTCAGCCATCAACGGGATGATGTTATCGACATGCGGATAAGGATAGACATAATGCAGACGTACCCAGATCCCGAAACTGCTCAGGCCTTCGCATAATCCCTGCATGCTGGATCTCAACGGGCGGTATTCCAGAAACCGGTCCTGTATTTAATGTCAGGACCATCTCATATCCATCAATACGTAATTGCGTCAGGATGCGCTCAGAATCAACCAGCGCCATGGGGCAACCCAGGCTGATAAAACCGACTTTGGGGGGGTGTCACGGATATCTCTAATTGTGAAAATAAAATGCAAATTTACAATGATAATATATGAGCTGGAAGTTGGTGCTCGCTGAATAATGCCAAATGTTGCCATCTATTCTCCCATGATTCCCCAAAAATCAGTGTAGAAAAAAGGTGGTTAGTCATTTTTGCAGGTATCCTTGCTATCTATAATGGTTGGCCGGTATAACCGAAAGATAAAAGAGGCCTTTGTACTAGGTAAATCTAATAATAAACATTAGAATTTAGTATGAAGTTGGAATAAATATCACACTAAGATTCTATCAATAAGGAGGGATACCATTGGGTGACAAGATCCACCGCAATACACTGAAGCCGGGATACAAATTGCACTGGTACCGGATCGAGAAGGTCCTCGGTCAGGGCGGCTTCGGCATCACTTACCTCGCAGATGATTTCAACCTCGATCGCAAGGCCGCGATCAAGGAATATCTGCCTATCGAACTCGCGGTGCGCGAAGGGGATTTTTCAATACATCCGCTCTCCGAAGATCATGGGGAGCAATACCACTGGGGACTGGACCGCTTTATAAAAGAGGCGCGCACGCTGGCGAAATTCGAGCACCCGAACATCGTGCGCGTGTTGAATGTCTTCGAGGCAAACCACACCGCCTACATGGTGATGAGCTATGAGGAAGGCGACAGCTTTCAGGAGATACTCACCCGCCGCAAAACACTGGAAGAGGGGGAACTGCTGAATATTCTCGTCCCGATCCTCGGCGGTCTGGAGAAGGTGCACCAGATGGGATTCATCCACCGCGACATCAAACCCGCCAATATCTTCCTGCGTAATGATGGCAGTCCCGTGTTGCTCGATTTCGGCTCCGCCCGTCAGGCGCTGGGCGTGTATACCAAGACCCTTACCAGTCTCGTCTCACCGGGCTATGCACCGTTTGAGCAATACCACAGCAAGAGTGACGCCCAGGGTCCGTGGACCGACGTTTATGGATTTGGGGCCACGCTTTACCGGGCAATCGCTGGGGTGGCGCCGATGGATGCCGTTGATCGCAGCCGCTTAATTCTGAAGGGTGGCAAAGATACGTTTGTGTCCGCGCTGGAAATCGGCAAAGGCAGATACTCTGAACGGTTTCTGCGTGCCATTGACCATGCCCTGCAATTCCGGGAAGAGGATCGGCCGCAGAGTATCTCCGAGTGGAAGCAGGAATTTTCACCGGGAGCGCAGGCAGGATCCGAGATCAAATCAAAGCGCACACTGCCGCCCGAAAAGCAGGCCACAGAACGCGCCTCGGACATTGTTTTACAAAGGCCGCGAGCGGGCGAGGCCGCGCGAAAGCCTTCTGCCGGAGTGCCGATCAAAACATCTTCATGGCTGGGCAAAGTAAGTCTGACGTTGTTATTGCTCGTCGCAGTGGCAGGACTGGCGTGGTTGTATAGAGATGAACTTATGATGCAGGCAGAGCAGTTCGCACAGAGACAGGCGGAGATCACGACTGCAAAGACAGAAACCGAACGCGCGCGCCAGACTGAACAGGACCGTGATGTGAAAATCCAGACCTTGTTAACTGAAGCGAAAGCAGATTTCGAGGCACTGCGGTTGACGCAACCCGAAAACGATAACGCACTGGACGGATATAGCAAAGTGTTGGAGCTTGATCCGCAAAACGCAGAGGCAAAACTGGGGGTAGGTAATATCGCCGATAAACTGGTGGCGCTTGCACACAATGCCACCGGCGCCGGCGATCTCGCGCAGGCGGAAAGTTACCTCAATGAGGCGGCCACCATCGCGCCCGATGCTCTCAATATACAGCTTGTCCGCAATGAACTGAATCTCAGGAAAACTGCACAGGAACGCGAGGAGGCCGAAGCAAAAGCGCGGCAGGAGCGGGCGCAGGCAATCCTGAAGGAAGCGGAATCCGCGGCCGGGAAGGGCGATGCACTGACCGCATTGACCAAACTCGAGCAGGCGCGCACGCTCGGGGCGGATACTGCGGCAATTGCCACAGTGCGTGAGAATCTGCACACCCGGCTTGAAGCACTTGCCGCTGCCGCAACTGAAGAAGTGCAGCAGGCGCTCAAGGCGAAAGACACGGCCAAGGCCCGTGCGGCCCTGAGTCGCGCCAAGGACCTCAAGGAGAAGGCGGATGCCCTCGCCGCGCCATAATAAGAATGTCCGTGTTATGACAAAAGCGATTTAAGGAGTTGCCGATAATATGATATGCATTGTCCGCAGTTTTTTTGTGGGTGTTCTCTTGTCATGGATGTTTATGGCATCGTCAACTGTGCGCGCGGAAGCGCCCACCGATGAGGTGTTTCAGGAAATCGAACGCCAGATCGAGCAACAGGAGGCGGAGCAGGCCGAGGCAAAAAAACACGCACAGGAAGAGGCTAAACGTAAAGCAGAAGAAGAAGCTAGAAAAGTTGAAATGGATAAACAACGTGCTGCGGAAGAAGAGGCACGTAGACAGGCTGAGGAAGATGCAAAAAAACGTGCAGATGAAGAGGCGAAATTAAAAACGGAAGCAGAGAAGAAAGAAAAATACTCAGCACTGATCAAGGAAGCAGAGCAGGCAATCAGTAATAAAGACAAGGAACTGGCACTGAATAAATACAATGAGGCACTGGTATTGAATCCAGGCGATCGCGCTGCAATTGATGGAATAAATAATGCTGAAAAACTGAAGGCAAAAGTATGTTATGAGATTGAAGGAGATTGGAAGTGGGCACGAATCGGTGGCATGACTGTAAATTCTGATGGAACATTCATAAGCGGAGGTTTTGGCCTGTCTATTAATGGAACTTGGGAATGTCATCCGGAATCCAGAACATTTTCATGGGATGCCGGTATTAGTAGTGGTAAATGGACTCTCAGAGATGCTAATTGTTTACTTGGCAGTGACGGTTTTGGTGAGGCATGTTTCACTCGATCTAAAGGAAATAGTATGGAAGAGAATCAAATGATTGAAGAATCCAGTGGCAAAAATTTGCCTTTTGGTCGTTAGCTTAAAGCATTTATCAGGATTTATTGATGCTGAGGAATGCTCTGATACAGAAACCTCAACATTATGAACGTCTGAAATGGGTTGAGCCCGCAGTCGAAAGCAGACATTTCAGCTATCAGCCATAATCGTACATTGGCTTCTATTTCCCCTTTTCTCCCCCCATAGAAATAAATTATGGAAGCAGGAAAGACCTTGATCAGGCTGTATACCGCAGAAATATTGGTGCCGGGGAAGGGAATCGACAAATTTGTCAGGAACAAATTTGGACCACGCTTTAGCGTGGCCCGAAAGGCACAAAACAGGGAGGTTTTGTGTCAGCCCCCACATGATCATGTAAATCAAAATTAATATGGTGCCGGGAAAGGGAATCGAACCCCCACATGGTTGCCCATACCAGATTTTGAGTCTGGCGCGTCTACCAGTTCCGCCACCCCGGCATAAAGAACATTTATTTGTAACTTAACTCATGTCTGGCGCGGCCGCTACCGGCATCCTGCCTCTCGCGGCATTAATACATCCTGTATGTCATCTACTCGTTCCGCCACCCCGGCGCAAAGAAAATCATACAATAAATAAACACCAGATTTTGAGTCTGGCGCGGCCGCTTTCGGACATCCTGTCCTGCGCGGCACTTGTACTTCCTGTACATCGACCACTCCCAGACGTCCTGTCTTTCGTGGCAATAATACATCCTGTATGTCAGTCACTCCCGGACGTCCTGTCCTCCGTGACACTAGTACATCCTGTACGTCGTCTACCAGTTCCGCCACCCCGGCATGTATAGAATAGCGGACGGCAAGTATAAGCAAAGCCGTGTTCCGGGAAAACCGTTTTTATCCGGTTTTCTGTTAACATCGCCCGCCATGCGTAGAGATGAATTCACATACTCACTGCCTGAAGAACTGATAGCCCAGTTCCCTTCCGCGGCCAGGGGCGAGAGCCGGTTGCTTTGTCTGGGCAGACAAAACGAAAGTCTGGTTGACAGGCAGTTTTCAGATCTGGTTGATTTGTTGTCACCCGATGATCTGCTGGTATTGAATGATACACGAGTCATTCCGGCACGGCTTTATGGACACAAGGCAACAGGTGGCAGGATCGAAATCATGGTCGAGCGTATTCTGGGAGAATCCCGTTTACTCGCCCAGATGCGTTTCAGTAAACCACCCAAAACCGGTACACAGATTACACTCGAAAATGCCATGAAGCTGGTTTTCATCGGCAGACAGGGCGATATTTTTGTCCTTGAACTGCAGGGCGGGGGTCGCATCAGTGATGTATTGAAAGAGATTGGCCATGTACCATTACCACCATATATACAACGAGAAGACCATCAGATCGATCAGGAACGTTACCAGACAGTCTATGCGAGACAACCGGGTGCGGTTGCTGCACCAACGGCTGGGCTGCATTTTTCAGATGTGATTTTACAGAAACTCGACCAGCGCGGTATCGCAACTGCTTATCTCACGTTGCATGTCGGGGTCGGTACCTTTCAGCCGGTGCGCACAGAAAATATAGAAGACCACAAGATGCACAGTGAATACCTTGAGGTTTCAGCAGCGGTCTGTGAAAAAGTGAATCATGCAAAAATGCGCGGCGGCCGTGTGATTGCGGTGGGAACAACCTCGGTGCGCAGCCTCGAGACCGCCGCTCAATCAGGTACCCTGCAACCCTATAAAGGGGAGACTGATATATTTATTACGCCGGGTTATGAATTCAAAGTGGTAGATAGTTTGATTACCAATTTTCACTTGCCTGAATCGACATTATTAATGCTGGTGTGCGCCTTTGCCGGACGCGATAATGTATTGAAGGCATATCAACATGCGATTGATCAGCGCTATCGTTTTTTCAGTTATGGCGATGCGATGTTCATTACTTGATAGTCACAAGTCACAAGTTACAAGTGAAAAGAGATAAGTGACAAGATGAATTGAATTGATTTCCCTGTTTTTAGATACCAGATACCAGATACCAGATACCAGATACCAGATACCAGATACCAGATTATGAAATTTGAATTACTGAAAACTGATGGCACAGCGCGACGTGGGCGTATGACCCTTGCACATGGTGTCGTGGAAACGCCCGTGTTCATGCCGGTGGGTACTTATGGCGCCGTCAAATCCATGACCACTGAAGAACTGCAGGATTTGGGCTGCCAAATCATACTGGGCAATACTTTTCACCTGATGTTGCGGCCCGGCACGGAAGTGATCAGACAACACGGTGGTTTGCATGAATTCATGCACTGGCCAGGGCCGATCCTGACCGATTCCGGCGGGTTTCAGGTATTCAGTCTGGCCGAGGCGCGCAAGATTACTGAAGAAGGTGTGCGCTTTCGTTCACCCATTGACGGTGCGCCGGTGTTTCTTGGCGCAGAGCAGGCCATTGAAATTCAGCACGCCTTGAATTCGGACATCGTGATGATCTTTGATGACTGCACTCCTTATCCGGCAACGGAAGAACAGACGCGCAATTCGATGGAGTTGTCCCTGAAGTGGGCCCGGCGCTCGCGCGATGCGCATGGTCAGCATCCATCCGCCTTGTTTGGCATTATTCAGGGGGGCATGTATCCGGTATTGCGTGATGAATCTTTACAAGGCTTGCTGGAGATCGGTTTTGATGGATATGCCATCGGTGGGCTGTCGGTGGGCGAGCCGCATGAACTGATGCTGGAGATGTTGTCTCATATTACACTGCAGATGCCTGCGGATCGTCCGCGTTACCTAATGGGTGTCGGTACACCGGAAGACATGGTGGAAGCAGTAAAACGCGGTATTGATATGTTTGATTGTGTCATGCCGACCCGTAACGCACGCAATGGCCATCTGTTTACCTCAACCGGTGTGTTGCGCATACGTAATGCCAGACACCGTCAGAGTACACTACCCGTGGATGCAGAATGTGGCTGTTACACTTGCCGGAATTACACCCGTGCCTATCTGCATCATCTGGATAAAACAGCCGAAATGCTGGGCGCCAGGCTCAATACCATACACAATTTATATTATTATCATGCGCTGTTGCGCGGCCTGCGAGAGGCGATAGAGCAGGGGGTGTTAACCACGTTTATTAACGATTTTTACAGGAAACGTGAGAAAAACCCGGAGTCTGTGTCATAATAGCGCGCTTTAAATTTCAGGGTGTCTTCATGCTAGAGTTCTTCATACAAAATGCCTGGGCACAGGAAACCCCGCCAGCGGGAAGTGGCTTTATGAGCCTGTTACCGTTGATTCTGATTTTCGTTGTATTTTATTTTTTCCTGATCCGGCCACAGATGAAGCAGGCCAAGGAACACAAACAGATGGTCGAGGCGCTGGCCAAGGGCGATGAGGTTGTCACCAGCGGCGGTATGCTGGGCAAGATTACCAAAATAGGCGACAGCTTTATTCATGTTGAAATTGCCCCGAATATCGAGGTAAAGGTACAAAAACATTCTGTCTCTGCAATACTGCCGAAAGGGACCCTCAAGACACTTTGAAACAATGAATAATAATCTGAAGAAATTAATTTTTAGCTAATCACATTATGAATCGTTACCCAACCTGGAAATACGTGTTGATCGCCATTATTATCATAATCGGCATTATCTATTCCTTTCCGAATATCTACGGCAGCGATCCTGCCCTGCAAATATCCTCTTCACGTGGTGCAGAAATCAGTGAACTTACCGAGCTGCAGGTGCAAATTGCATTCGATGAGGCCGGTATCAAACCGCAGAGTTATGAGATCAACCCGAATAATCTCCTGATCCGGTTCGCGGATGAAGAGACACAACTCAGGGCGCAGGATGCTGCCAGGAATGCCCTTGACAGAACTTATGTCGTGGCGCTCAATCTTGCTCCATCCACGCCTGATTGGTTGCGAAAACTGGGTGCTGAACCAATGTTTCTCGGTCTTGATTTGCGTGGTGGTGTGCACTTCCTGATGGAGGTTGATATGAATGCCGCAATCAGCAAGGCTGAGGAACGCTATGTCTCTGACTTCCGCAGTTTATTCCGTGAGAACAAAATCCGTTACCGGACCATCAGCCGCAGGGATCAGGGTGGTGTGCTGGTTCGTTTCCAGAATTCCGCCGAGCAGGAAAATGGCGTCAGGCTGATCAATAAGAATAATCCTGAAGTAAAGGTGGACAGCAGCGTAAGTGAAAGCGGTGAATTCCATGCACTTGTTACCCTGTCGGAACAATCTATCATCGAGACCAGGACGAATGCGTTACAGCAAAATATCATCACACTGCGCAAACGCGTTAACGAACTCGGTGTTGCCGAACCGGTAATACAACAACAAGGTGATCGGCGGGTGGTGGTTGAGTTACCCGGTGTACAGGATACCGCACGTGCGAAGGATATCCTGGGTGCGACAGCGACACTGGAATTCCGTATGGTGGATGACGCTCATTCCGTGCAGGATGCACTGGATGGCCGGGTGCCGGCCGGTTCAAAGCTTTATTATGACAGGGATGGCCAGCCCATGTTGCTGAGCAAACAGGTGCTCCTGACCGGCGATCATATTATTGATGCAGCATCCGGTATTGACCAGGCGAGTGGTGGCCCGGATGTGACTATCACGCTGGATGGCAAAGGTGCCCGTATCTTCAGTGCCGCGACACGCGATGAGGTCGGCAAACGCATGGCGGTGGTTTTCATTGAAACCAAGACTGAAACGGTTATGGAAGATGGTACAGCGGTAAAGAAAAAGGAAACCATTGAAGAAGTAATCAATGCCGCTACCATCAAGGAACAATTGGGTAAAAGATTTCATATCACCGGTCTCGACTCAACCCAGGAGGCGCGCAATCTGGCCCTGTTACTACGTGCCGGGGCCCTTGCTGCGCCGATAGAGATCATAGAAGAACGGACAGTCGGCCCAAGTCTGGGGCAGGACAATATCAAACAGGGCTATGAGTCTGTGATCATTGGATTTACCCTGGTACTGATTTTTATGGTTGTTTACTACAGGCTTTTCGGACTGATTGCCAATGTGGCATTGACACTCAATGTGGTATTACTGGTGGCACTCATGTCGATGTTGCAGGCGACACTGACCATGCCGGGTATTGCTGGAATCGTGTTGACTGTCGGTATGGCAGTCGATGCCAATGTTCTGATTTTTGAACGTATCCGGGAGGAAATCAGCAACGGAAATTCACCCCAGGCAAGTATCCACGCCGGATTTGAAAAGGCATTTTCATCCATTGCTGATGCCAACATAACCACTCTTATTGCGGCCCTGGTCTTGTTCAGCTTTGGTACCGGACCCATTAAAGGTTTTGCTGTGACGTTATCCCTGGGCATTATCTGTTCCATGTTTACCGCCATCATGGTCAGTCGAGCATTTATTAATCTGCTCTATGGCGGGCGTAAAGTACAAAAATTAATGATTTAACAAGATCGCAGCTATGAAATTTATCACAAAAACAAATTTTGATTTTATGGGCAAACGCAGGATCGCCTGCTGGTTGTCAGGAATATCCAGTGTTGTATTAGTAGTTCTGTTTATGGTTCAGGGCCTGAATTATGGTATCGATTTTACCGGCGGGACGATTGTTGAGGTTGGTTATACACAGGAGGCTGATTTGACCAAGGTCCGTAATATTCTGGTCCAGTCTGAATTCAGTAATGCTGTTGTCCAATATTATGGTGCAGCAACAGACGTGCTGGTGCGTATTCCCCCGCATGAAGGGTTGAACAGTGCGGATATCAGTAACAAATTAATCGAACTGCTGGGCAGCAGCCAATCCATTGAGATACGAAGGGTTGAATTTGTCGGACCGCAGGTCGGAGATGAATTAAGGGAAGACGGTGGTTTGGCCATGATCTATGCATTGCTTGGTATTCTACTTTATGTTGCCATCCGTTTTCAGACACGGTTCGCCATTGGTGCTGTTGTCGCCACTGTACATGATGTAATTATTACTGTTGGTTTTTTCGTGGTTACCAGAATGGAATTTGACCTGACGGTACTGGCAGCTGTCCTCGCAGTGATTGGTTATTCATTGAATGATACGGTAGTAGTGTTTGATCGCATCCGTGAGAATTTCCACAAGCTACGTAAGGCCACACCAGTCGAAGTGATGAATGTGTCATTAAACGAGACCTTGAGTCGTACTATCATGACTGGCCTGACAACATTACTGGTACTCGTTGCCTTGTTTCTCTTTGGTGGTGAGACCCTTCTGGCTTTTTCGACAGCATTGATTATAGGTATCCTCATAGGCACATATTCGTCTATTTATATTGCCAGTCCAGTCACCCTGGCACTGGGTGTCAGCAAGCAAGACTTGATGCCGGTGGTTAAGGAAGGGACCGAAGCAGATAATCGTCCATAATGATTCTGCTCACCACCCTGATCCGTGGTGAGAATTTACACTGGCAAACTTCAAAGGTAATCGATGAAGATTGTTGCTGACATTCAAATCCCTCTCGTCCAGCAGGCCTTTTCAAAAATTGGTGATCTGCAACTCTGTACTGGCCGTACTATCACATCTGAGCTTGTCAAAGACGCTGATATCCTGCTGGTACGTTCAGTGACTCCAGTGAACGCCAGTCTCCTGGACAATAGCCGTGTTAAATTTGTAGCCACCGCCACCAGTGGCACAGATCATATTGATTTCGGGTATTTGCAAAAATCCGGTATCGGATCTGCCTCCGCCCATGGCAGTAATGCCCAATCCGTTGTTGAGTATGTCCTGAGCAGTCTGTTTATCCTGGCTGAACAGCAAGATTTCGATCTGAGAAAAAAAACGGTGGGCATTATCGGCCATGGAGAAGTGGGTTCTTGTCTGCGGAAAGCACTGGGTGCTATCGGCATTGAAAATCTTGTTAATGACCCGCCGTTGAAAGACGAAACCGGCGATTCTATGTATGTGGAACTGGAAGATGTAATGAAGATGGATATTATTTCATTGCATATACCATTGACAAATATTGGCCCATATTCGACCAGATATCTCTTGGATAAAAAAATTTTTGCGGGTTTGAAACAGGATGCCATATTAATCAATACTTCACGTGGCGGGGTTATCAATGAAACTGTCTTGAAACAACATATTAATCATTACCGGAAATTCTCAACTGTACTGGATGTCTGGGAACATGAACCTGAAATAGATCAGGAATTACTGGCAAAAATTCATATCGGTACACCACATATTGCAGGCTATAGTACTGACGCAAAAATCCGGGCAACGGCAATGATTTATAACGAGACCTGTAATTATTTTAATATTCCAAAAAACTGGAAGCCGGCAGGTGGACTGCTTGACGCAGGTATACAGGAATTAAAAATTAACAGTGAGGTGAGTGATTTTGATGCAATAGCAATGACTGTGACTGCCCATTATGATGTCAGAAGTGATGCAGCTGCCTTACGCAGGGTTATGGAGATAGACAGGGGGGAAGCCGGATATTATTTTGATGAATTGAGAAAAAATTATCCTCTGCGCCGGGAGTTTTCTGCAACAATCGTAATGTTGCCGGCAAACCGGCGCAATCTGGCAAATATACTTTCGCAACTGGGTTTTACGGTGATTAAACAGTGATTCATGAACTTACCAGGCTGGGCTTTCTGGTTTCAGGGCGCGGCAGTAATTTGCAGGCTATCATCCAGGCCTGCAAAGACAAGAAACTGTATGCCGAACCGGCTGTCGTTATCAGCAATAATGCCTCTGCCGGGGCATTGGATATCGCCCGTAGCGAATCCATCCCGGCTATTCATATCAGCCGGAATACTCACCCGGATATTGATCAGCTGGATCGGGCTATTACCGAAACTTTGCAACAGCATCAGGCAGACCTGGTCATTCTTGCCGGATATATGAAAAAGATTGGCCCTGTTTTGTTAAAGGCGTACAGGAACAGGATCATTAATATCCATCCTTCACTGTTGCCAAAATTTGGCGGGCAGGGGATGTACGGGATGCGGGTGCATGCGGCAGTGCTTGCTGCCGGGGAGCGGGTGACCGGAGCTACTGTGCATCTGGTTGATTATGACTATGATAGTGGGCCAATATTGGGACAACGGCAGGTTGAAGTGTTGGCTGGCGATAATCCGGAATCACTGGCGATACGTGTGCTAGCTGCAGAACATGCGTTATTAGTTGAAGTGTTGCAGGATATTATAAAAGGCAAAATAATCCTGCCTGATCACTGATATAAAATTATCCAGTATAGATTACGGCTTGGGGTAAAAAGACATGGATATACCGGAACTTACCAGGGAAGAACAACTGCTGGCAGAGATCAGAGATATACTGAAACAGCGCTGACAGATTATTCTACAGTAATGGTGACCGGTTCCGAGATCACCGGTGGATTGTGCGGCACATGGGTATAATCACCGAGCAACAGTTGCAAGGTATGTTTGCCGGGGGTCAGTGTTAATTCAGTTTCAGTCTGGCCTTTGCCGAAATGCAGATGATGATCATCAGCCGGTACCGGCTGATCCAGCGGGGGCAGGATAGTGTCTATCAGCAAATGATGGTGTCCGGTGTACTCCGCTTGTATGCCGGCAGGGGCAACCCCCATATTTTTCAGTCCAAAGCTGACAACAACCGGGTTTTTGACTGTTGCTCCATCGACGGGTGATATAATATAAAGCTGTGCATCAGCTGGCGCGCTGGATTGCGCCATCACAGCAGTGGTTATGAAAACAAGCAATAAGGGTAATAACAATATTTTTGGCACCAGTATCCTCCCGCATTCTTGATTTTATGCAGTGTAGCATACACAAAACAGCCAGATTATAAATAATAATAAATTTATGATTAACCGCATTTCGTCACTCTATGACCGGATTGTATTGGGTCAACCCATCGCAATGCTGGTATTCCTTTCATGCATTTTCATATTTTTTGCCTGGCACGCGCGTGATTTCAAACTTGATGCATCGGCTGATTCGCTGTTACTTGAGGATGATGAGGATCTCAGGATATTCCGTGACCTGGGTGATCGTTACAAGACCAGGGAGTTTCTGTTCGTTACATTTACACCGACAGAAGATCTGTTTTCTGAATCTTCCCTGCTACAGATCAGGAAACTGCGCGACGATTTAAAGCAACTGCCATTAACGGAATCAGTGATCTCCATTATAGATGTCCCATTAGTCAAGCAAGTGGGAGGCACTTTATCTGATGTTGCCAGTAATTACAGAACACTCGAAAGTGAAGATGTGGATGTAAACCGTGCCAAGGACGAGCTTCTGAACAGTCCGATATTCAGTCAACTGGTCATCAGTCAGGATGGCCTGACCACAGCACTGCAAATCAACCTCAAGGACAATCCCGAGTACAGCGATCTTCAGAAAAGAAAAAACAGGTTGTTATATAAAAAGAAAAAAGGCCTGTTAGATAAGGAAGGTGACGAGCAGTTGTCAATAATTCTTGCTAAATATGAAAAAGTGAAAAAAATAGCGGCACAACAAAACCACGAGAACATCAAAAAAATAAGAGAGATTATGCAGACCTACCGGCAGTATGGCGTTCTGTATCTCGGTGGTGTTCCAATGATTACGGATGACATGATCACCTATATAAAAAACGATCTTGTTGTATTCGGTTTTGGTGTATTTATTTTTCTGGTGCTGATGCTGGGTATCATATTCCGCCGCAAGCGCTGGGTAACGCTTCCATTGATAAGTTGTATCTATGCCGGACTGTTAATGATCGGATTGCTGGGGCTGGTTGGCTGGCAGGTCACAGTTATATCGTCGAATTTCATTTCACTGATGTTGATAAGCACTATGGCAATGAATATCCATCTGGTCGTACGCTATCGGCAATTGCGAAATGATTATCCGGAAAAATCCCAGAGGGAACTGGTTGCCGAGATGGTTAATAAAATGGTCTGGCCATGTTTGTATACGGCGTTGACGACCATTATGGCATTTACCTCGCTGGTAGTGAGTGATATCAAACCGGTGATCGACTTTGGCTGGATGATGACTATAGGGTTGACCGTTACTTTTCTGACGTCTTTCCTGTTATTCCCAAGCTTGCTGGTACTGTTTGATCGCACATCACTCACCAGGGGTGATGATGCACAATTCAGATTTACCGCCATACTGGCACGCATAACAGAAAGGCATGGGAACAAGGTATTGTTTCTATCCGTACTCCTGGCCGGGGTCAGCATTTATGGAATTACCCGGCTGGAAGTAGAAAACAGCTTTATCAATTTTTTCAGTGAAAATACTGAAATTCATCAGGGTTTGAAACTCATTGATAAGAAACTCGGTGGAACAACTCCTTTGGATATTCTTATCCATTTTCCCGCCGAAGTTGACACTGATGCGGATAATGATGATGAAGACGATGAGTTCGATTTGCTGTTCGGGGGTGCTGATCTGGGTAGCGCGGAAGATTACTGGTTTACCCCACACAAGGTAGAACAGGTCAAGCTGGTGCATGATTATCTTGAAGGGCTTGATGCAGTCGGCAAGGTATTATCATTGGCATCCTTGATCAGGGTTGGAGAAGATATCAACCAGGGTACGTTCGATGCCTTTGAACTGGCTATAGTCTACAAGCGCATGCCGGAAGACCTTAAAGGAAACATGATAGATCCTTATATTTCCATTCCGGATAACGAGGCACGTATAAGTATCAGGATCAATGACACACTGGAAGACTTGAAAAGAAATGAATTACTGGAAAAGATAAATACTGACCTGGCTGGCAAGCTTGGTCTGAGTGCTGATGAATTCGAGATTACCGGTCTGATGGTGCTTTATAACAATATGCTGCAGAGCCTGTTTACTTCACAGATTGAAACTCTGGGTGTGGTCATGGCCGGCATTGCCCTGATGTTGCTGTTGCTGTTCCGTTCTTTGTCACTTGCGATCATCGGCATCATCCCGAACCTGCTTGCAGCCGCAATAATTCTTGGTTTGATGGGGCTTGCCGGTATCCCGCTGGATATGATGACCATTACCATAGCTGCGATAACTATAGGTATCGCCGTGGACAACAGTATCCACTATATATTCAGGTTCAAGGAAGAATATACCAGGATTGGCGACTACGTGGCGACTCTGCATTACTGCCATGCCAATATCGGTAATGCAATTTTTTATACTGCCATCACCATCATTATCGGGTTCTCGATACTGGTTTTGTCCAATTTTATACCGACTATCTATTTTGGCCTGCTGACAGCGCTGGCCATGTTTATTGCCTTACTGGCGGCACTGACATTGCTGCCCAAGTTGATTATGTTGTGGCGTCCTTTTTAGGGGTAGCAGATATATATTATTAAAAATCAATATGTTACATTGGTTATCTGCTATGCATCATGGGCAGGGCAGGAAACCTTTCTCTCTGTATATGAACAAACTAGAATATAGGTTTATAAAATTAAATATAATAACCACACCAGTTGCAAAACAAGTAGCGAGTCCGGCAGTTATCTTAACGGGCTTGTCAATATTACTTGAATATAAACAATGATCAGATAAATATTATTTACATGCATTAAAACCAGGAAAAAAAATGAGAACAATATCAGTATTTATGGCCAGCTTTATTTTGGCGGTTAACTTCAATAATGCCTTCGCCACCACACAATCTGCCGAGGAAATTGTCAAGGAGACCGCGGACAGTGTGATCGCACGGCTCACAATAGAACGCACTGAATTGGAGGCACATCCCGAAAAGCTCTATTCCCTTATAAACGAACTGGTAATCCCGCATTTTGATTTTGTGAGCATGTCAAAATGGGTACTGGGCCGGAACTGGCGAGAGGCAACTGAAGGCCAGCAACAAAAGTTTGTTAGCGAATTCCGCACTCTGTTAGTCCGGACTTATGCCAAGGCGCTGCTGGAATATTCAAATGAGACTATTCAGTACTTACCGGTAGAAAATAACCCTGATTCCAATATTGTGGTGGTAAAAACCGAAATTCACCAGCCCGGTAGTAAGCCTGTTCCCATCAATTACAGTATGCATATCAGTGGAGGGGAGTGGAAAGTGGTGGATGTCGTTGTGGATGGCATCAGCCTGATCGCTACCTATCGGGGATCTTTTGCTTCCGAGATCAGGAAAAGCGGCATGGATGCATTGATAGCCAAATTAACAGAACGTAATACGACCGCCACCAATGTGGCAACTCAATGATTGAGTATACAGGGTAGCCCACTGCAGGTTCAGATATTGTTTGGCCACAGTTTGTTCCGCCTAGTTTGCTGTGTGATTGATGTCCGGGTTCCCCCGGGTCATTATTTTTTAATTTTAACCAGGCCTATATCCATCCTGTGCCTTATCCCACCCCTGAACCGGTATTATTGGTTAACTGTTAATCTTGATTCTTTTTATTTCTGTATGGAGATTTTAGGTGCAAATTGACGTGATAAAACAGTTGATTGAAAAAGGGTTAACCGGGTCAGAGGTTATACTTGACGGAGATGGGACACACTTTCAGACGACAGTGGTGAGTGACCAGTTTTGCGGAAAGTCCATGCTGCAAAGGCACCAGATGGTATATAAAGCACTTGGTGACAAAATAGGAAGGGAAATACATGCACTTTCAATACAGGCCTTGACCAGAGATGAATGGGAAAATCAAAAAGGTTTGGGTGTAATCAGATAATCCATGGATAAATTGATTATCAAGGGCGGTATCCCGTTACAGGGGGAAATCAATATTTCCGGCGCCAAGAATGCCGCTTTGCCAATACTGGCATCGACCATACTGGCAGATGCGCCGGTGACGGTGGGTAATGTGCCACACCTGCATGACATTACGACGACGATGGAATTGCTCGGCAGGATGGGTGCGCAGCTCACCGTAGATGAGCGTATGAACATCGAAGTCGACAGCAGTAACATCACCGAATTTTTTGCGCCCTATGAGCTGGTCAAGACCATGCGTTCATCCATACTCGTGCTGGGACCATTACTGGCGCATTATGGCAGGGCGGATGTGTCGCTGCCTGGCGGTTGTGCGATTGGTTCCAGACCGGTCAACATCCATCTACGCGGATTGGCCAGCATGGGTGCTGAAATTGTGGTAGAGGGCGGGTATATCCGTGCCAAGGCAAAACGCCTGAAAGGTGTACACCTGACATTGGACATGGTTACCGTCACCGGCACAGAAAACCTGATGATGGCAGCAACCCTCGCAAAAGGGACAACAATTATCGATAATGCAGCGCGAGAGCCGGAGGTCATCGATCTTGCCAATTGCTTGATCTCGATGGGAGCACAAATCACTGGCGCCGGTACTGACCGTATCGTGATTGAAGGAGTCGTATCACTCTCCGGTACACGCTACAATATCCTGCCGGACCGGATAGAGACAGGCACTTACCTGGTAGGTGCGGCCATGACCGGTGGCAAGATAAAGTTGAAGAATACATGTCCTGAATTGCTGGACTCTGTGCTGGCCAAACTGGTAGAAGCCGGGGCTGATATCAACGGGGACGAAAATTCAATTACGCTGGATATGGGTGGACGCAAACCCAGGGCGGTGGATGTCTATACTTCACCATTCCCGGGTTTTCCGACCGACATGCAGGCACAGTTTACCGCCATGAATTGTATCGCCACCGGCACGGGAACAATCACAGAATCCGTATTTGAGAACCGCTTCATGCATGTGCAGGAATTACAGCGCATGGGCGCCAATCTCAAACTGGAGGGCAATACTGCCATCAGTTGTGGCGTGGACAAGCTGACCAGTGCGCCCGTGATGGCGACTGATCTTCGTGCTTCAGCCAGTCTGGTGCTGGCCGGACTGGTGGCCAAAGGTGAAACTGTTGTCGATCGAATTTATCATATTGATCGCGGTTATGAGACCATAGAGGAAAAACTTGCACAACTGGGGGCACATATCAGGCGATTACCTTCATAGATTGTATTTCCGGTAATCGGCCAATAAATGTTGAGTGGCATGAATACTGGCAGCTATCGGGATCTTCCAACATGAATATAAATGGCAGTCTTACTATTGCAGTTTCCAAAGGCCGGATATTGACTGAAGCCATGCCTATTCTGGAAAAACTGGATATCACACCTGTTGAAGATCCGGCCCGGACCAGAAAACTGGTGCTTAAGACCAACCAGGCAGGTGTAAAAATAATTATCATCCGGGCCACTGATGTGCCAACTTACGTTGAATACGGGGCAGCCGATATGGGCATAGCAGGCAAGGACGTGCTGATGGAATACACCGGCAACGGTGTGTATGAGCCGCTGGACTTACAGATTGCGCTGTGCAAAATGGTTCTGGCTGAACCCAGGCAAAGAAAAATAATCAATGGAAGATTACGTGTCGCGACAAAATATGTGAATACGACACGTAATTATTTTGCCGGTCAGGGCAAGCAGGTTGAGATCATCAAGCTGTATGGTTCAATGGAACTGGCACCGGTATTGGGCCTAGCCGATCAGATTGTCGATCTGGTCGATACCGGTAATACATTAAAGGTAAACGGATTGGTACCGGTAGAAACAATTGCCGAGATCAGTTCCAGGGTGATAGTTAACAAGGCAGCGATGAAGATGAAATATCAGATCATCAAACCGATGCTGAAAGAGATGAATGCATTGGCTGGTAAAAAATGAACATCAGAAGAATGAATACCAGTGCTGCCGGATTTGACGGACAATTCCAGTCATTGCTTGCCCACACGAATGAGCCGGATCCACAGTTAATTGACACAGTTCAAAATATTATCAATGACATCAGACAGCGTGGCGATGTCGCCTTGCTTGAATATACCAACCGTTTTGACCGGCGAAATGCAACGCTTGCCGATCTGGAAATACCTGTATCCATGTTACAGGATGCTATCGAAAATATTCCAGACCAAATGAGGCAGGCCCTGGAAACTTCTGCTGATCGAATTCGTGTTTACCATGAAAAGCAGAAGCAGGAATCCTGGTTATATAAGGATCAGCAGGGTAATACGCTAGGTCAGCAAGTCACCCCGCTTGATCGGGTAGGGGTCTATGTTCCGGGCGGGAAGGCCGCCTATCCTTCCTCTGTGTTAATGAATGTGGTCCCGGCAAAAGTTGCCGGTGTGGGTGAAATCATTATGGTTGTTCCCTGTCCACAGGGTGAACATAATCCGTTGGTGCTGGCGGCAGCAGCGATTGCCGGTGTGGATCGGGTGTTTTCCATTGGTGGTGCACAGGCAGTTGCGGCACTGGCATACGGGACAGACACAGTACCCAGGGTCGACAAAATAGTCGGTCCGGGCAACAATTTTGTAGCAACAGCCAAGCGCCTGGTGTTTGGAGTAGTCGGTATCGACATGATTGCCGGACCCTCCGAGATTTTGATTATCACTGATGGCACAGCAGACCCGGACTGGATAGCCATGGACATGTTTGCCCAGTCTGAACATGACGAAGAAGCAAGTTCAATTTTGATTTGTCCGGATGTTGGGTACCTTGATGCTGTGTCCGCCAGTATCGACAGATTATTACCGGCCATGGAACGGTCGGAAATTATCAGTACCGCACTGGAAAATAATGGTGCGCTGATACTCTGCAAGGATATGGATGAGGCTATCCATCTAACTAACCGGTTTGCGCCAGAACATCTTGAACTCGCTGTAGCAGAACCCGAGAAATTATTGACCGGCATCCGTCACGCGGGCGCAATCTTTATGGGATGTTACACGGCAGAAGTGCTTGGTGACTATTGTGCCGGTCCCAATCATGTGTTGCCTACATCACGTTCGGCCCGTTTTTCATCGCCACTTGGTGTGTATGATTTTCAGAAGCGTTCATCAGTCATCAGGTGCACCAGGAATTCAGTGCAAGAGTTGGCCAATGTGGCATCTACACTTGCGCATGGTGAAGGGCTGACCGCACATGCCCGATCAGCAGAATATCGCCTCAAGCAGTAACCATTATTCTCACGCTCATTCCTGGTCCAGATTTTTAATAACCGGCATGATATTGAGGAAGTATTTTGAAATCCGTTAAACACTGGATCAATCCTGCGATCTTGTCCATGCAGGCCTATCATGTTCCATCGTCGGCTGGGCTACTGAAACTGGATGCGATGGAAAACCCTTATGTCTGGCCTGAAGAACTCAGGCAAAAATGGCTGCAAGTGTTAAAAGAAGTACCAATCAATCGTTATCCGGATGCGGACGCCGCGGCTCTCAAGGAAAGATTACGCACAGTCCTGGCAATACCGGATTATGTATCCATCATGCTGGGTAACGGTTCGGATGAATTGATACAGATCATCGCTCTGGCCCTGGCCCGATCTGACCGTACATACCTGGCACCGGAACCCGGTTTTGTCATGTATCGTTTGATCAGCCAGACTGTGAACACCGGTTTTTGCGGTGTGCAACTAAATCCTGATGATTTTTCCATGGAACGGACAGCCATGTTATCAGCAATAGAGGAACGGCAACCGGCATTGATCTTTATTGCTTATCCCAATAATCCCACCGGTAATTTGTTTGACAGGGAGATCGTGCTTGATGTGATAAAACATGCGCCCGGTCTTGTGGTTATTGATGAGGCCTATCATGCCTTTGCCGGGGCAAGTTTTATGGAATATCTGGACGATTTCGACAATCTGCTGGTTATGCGAACACTGTCCAAGTCCGGTCTTGCCGGTCTGAGGTTGGGTTATTTGCTGGGCAAGAGTGCCTGGCTGGATGAACTGGAAAAAATTCGCCTGCCCTATAATATCAATTCACTTTCACAGAAATCAGCCGAATTCATTTTATCTCACTATGAGGTATTGGCTGATCAAGCTGCAAGTATTTGCCGGAATCGTAAAGAATTATATCGGCAACTCTCGGAAACTGACGGTATCAAGGCATGGCCAAGTGCTGCTAATTTCATTTTATTTCGCACACTTGGACTGGATGCAAACCGGATCTTTACAGGACTGAAGGCCCGGGGTGTATTGATCAAAAACCTGCATGGGAGTCATTCATTATTGCAAAATTGTTTACGGGTAACGGTAAGTACTGAAAAAGAAAATACCGTTTTTATCGATATACTGCGGCAGACCATACAAAGCTATCACTGACCATAGATGGGACGGGTTGCTACTTGCGCCTGCACGCTAATCTGTTCCCATCCGCGCCGGATCAGGATATCCAGTTGTGTCCCTGGTTTGAGGTTTGAGATCAATTCTATGGCCTGCTGTGGATTACTGACGGGCTGATCGGCCAGTTTGAGGATGATATCTCCAGGCACCATTCCCGCCAGATCTGCAGGTCCACCCTTTAAGACTCCGGCAACCAGCACACCACCATTCTCCAGAGCGGTTTCCCTGATAATATCCGGAGGGAGTATTTGTGCCTCTATGCCGAGCCAGCCGCGCACGACATAACCATGTTCAATAATTTGCTGCATGACATTAAGCGCAAGATTGACAGGTGTGGCCAGCCCTATTCCCTGCGAACCACCTGTAGTGGAATAAATAGCGGTATTAATCCCAACCAACTCTCCGGTGGCAGTGATCAAAGCACCACCGGAATTACCCGGATTGATATCGGCATCGGTCTGGATGAAATCTTCAAAGGTAGTGATGCCCATGCGTTTGCGCCCTTTGGCGCTGACGATTCCCTGGGTAACTGTCTGTCCGAAATCATAAGGATAGCCAATTGCGAGTACGACATCCCCCACATTCAACCTGTTTGAGTCACCTGCATTGATGACAGGAAGTTTATCGAGGTTGATCCTGAGGACTGCAAGATCGGTGTCAGTATCAATACCTATGATCTCAGCTTCAACCTGGCGCCCATCATTCAGGGTCACTTGAGTTTCATCCTTGCCCTGTATCACATGGGCACTGGTCAGGATATAGCCCTGCGGGTTCATGATTACACCTGAACCCAGGTTACTGTCACGTCGACTGTTTGGTGTGGGTTGAATGTCGCCAAAAAAGCGTTGAAACAGGGGATCCTGAAACAGTGGATTGACCTGTTGCTGGAATACACGACTGGCGTAAACATTGACTACTGCCGGGGCAGCCACATTAACGGCATCGCTGTAAGTGCGGACAAATCCCTGGTCTGACCTTTCAGTACCCTGGTTTACCAGTTCTGGCCAAACCAGCAGTATGACAGCGGCGGCAATCAGGCCAACAGTAATGTATTTAAAAACAAATCTGATAGAATTGTGCATGCGTAATTGTGAATATAATTTTCAAGGTGTTGGTAAATACGCTACGATAACAGAGATAGCATGCAGGGGAAATGGCTAGACATGCCATGTTATAATACAACTGCATCAGGTAATTATCGGTTTATTAATGGGGAAATTAAGACATGCATGACGGGGAAATCGATAAACAACGGCGCCGATTTTTGACTACCGTCGCTACGGTTGTTGGTGGTGCAGGTGTTGCTGCAAGCACTGTCCCGCTGATATCATACATGCTCCCCAGTGCCACGGCTAGGGCTCTCGGTGCCCCTATTGAAATTGATATCAGCGATATAAAACCCGGCGAATTGAAAATTGAGAAATGGCAAGGTAAACCAATCTGGATACTGAGGCGAACCAAACAGGAATTGGATGATTTACCTTCTCTGGATTCCTTATTGCGCGATCCGGATTCTTCTGTGCAACAACAACCCCCTTATGCAAAAAATGAATATCGTTCTATCAAACCAGAGTATCTTGTCTTGATTGGCCTCTGTACGCATCTTGGTTGTTCTCCAAAGTACCTTCCTGATGGTCAGGATATCCTTGGTCCTGACTGGAAAGGCGGATTTTTCTGTCCCTGTCACGGGTCAGAGTTTGATCTTGCCGGCCGTGTTTATAAAGGGGTGCCTGCTCCCACTAACATGGTAGTGCCACCATACAAGTTTTTGAGCGATACACGCATACTCGTTGGTGCTGATACAGGAACTGCTTGATGAGCAAGGTAATGAAAGCTTTAAATAGACTGTTAGAATGGGTTGATGCCCGATTCCCGCTTACAAAGCTGTGGAATGAGCACTTGGCCAAGTATTATGCACCAAAGAATTTTAATTTCTGGTATTTTTTCGGTTCGCTCGCATTGTTTGTGCTGGTTATCCAGATAATAACGGGCATCTGGTTAACAATGGATTACAAACCTTCTGCAGAACATGCTTTTGCTACGGTGGAATACATCATGCGTGATGTGGAATGGGGCTGGTGGATGCGTTATGTGCATTCGACAGGTTCTTCTGCGTTTTTTATAGTTGTCTATCTGCATATGTTCCGTGCCTTGCTTTATGGATCATACAAGCAACCGAGAGAATTACTTTGGCTCACCGGCATGTTTATTTATCTCGCGCTGATGGCTGAAGCGTTTTTTGGTTATTTATTGCCATGGGGGCAAATGTCCTACTGGGCTGCACAGGTCATAACTTCGTTATTTGGTGCAATACCTGCTGTTGGTGATGATCTGGAATTATGGATACGAGGAGATTTTGTTGTTTCAGATGTAACCCTGAACCGGTATTTTTCATTCCATGTTATCGCTGTACCATTGGTATTGCTCGGACTTGTTTTTGTCCATATCATTGCCTTGCATGAGGTGGGATCAAACAATCCGGATGGTATAGAGATAAAAAAGAACAAGGATGCTAATGGTATACCGCTGGATGGAATCCCTTTTCATCCGTATTACACGGTTAAGGACATATATGGTATTACAATATTTCTGATACTGTTTTCAATTGTTGTTTTCTATTATCCGGATATGAATGGATTTTTTCTGGAACATGCCAATTTTGTTCCTGCTGATCCACTAAATACACCTGAACACATTGTCCCTGCCTGGTATTTTACGCCCTATTACGCAATTCTGCGCGCTATACCCGATAAATTGGGCGGTTTGATTGCCATGGGCTTTGCAGTGATGTTCTTCTTTTTCCTGCCATGGCTTGATCGCAGTCCGGTAAAATCAATTCGCTATCGCGGCTGGAATTACCGTATCGCACTGATTGTCTTTGTTATCAGTTTCCTGGTGCTCGGTTATCTGGGTATGCAGGTTACTACTCCGGTAAAAACTATTCTGGCCAGGGTGTTTACCATTATTTATTTTATGTTCTTTTTACTGATGCCATTGTATACCAGCACCGATAATGACAAGCCGGTACCGGACCGGGTGAGATATCCATGAAATTGCATATCTTCATAGGCTGTATTTTCATGCTGTTTGCAACAGCATCTTTCGCTGCCGGTAGTACACTTGCCGGTTATCACATGAAAGTTGATACGTCGGATATTAAATCATTGCAGAGGGGCGCACGTATCTTTGTGAATTATTGTATGGGCTGTCATTCAGCAGCGTATATGCGCTATAACCGGCTGGGCAAGGATCTCGGTATCACAGAGGAAGTATTGAAAAGCAATTTCATGTTCGGTACAGACAAGCCGGGCGATACCATGAACATAGCCATGAGAAAATCTGATGCCCTGGGTTTTTTTGGTATTGCGCCGCCCGACCTTTCTGTCATAGCCCGCTCCCGGGGCGTGGACTGGTTGTATGGTTATTTCATGACTTTCTATTCTGATCCAGCAAAACCGTTCGGGGTGAATAATCTGCAATTCAAGGATGTGGCTATGCCGCATGTACTATGGGAATTGCAGGGTACACATAAACCGGTTTACAAAACTGTGACGCATAAGGATGGCACTGAAGTGGAAGTTATCGATGGCCTGGAGCAGGTGTCACCGGGCAAGCTCACTCCGGAGGAATACAAGGCAACCATACACGACCTCATCAATTTTCTTGTTTACCTGTCTGAACCGGCAAAATTACAACGCCAGAAAATCGGTATATGGGTCATAATATACTTATTGTCATTTCTGGTTTTGGCATATTTGCTCAAAAATGAATACTGGAAAGACATTAACTGACATTCCAGAAAGCAATTATTATTATTCCTGAATTTCTTGTAATTACTGGAGGGACACTATGGCGAGTATAGCCAACCGACGATCTGTTATGGTGCTTTATTCGGATCCTGTAACACCGATCAGCCATGCTGTACGGATCGTGCTTGCCGAGAAGGATATAAATGTCGAGGTCAATATCATTGAAGATAATAATCGCCCGGAAGAACTGGCAGAACTGAATCCTTATAATTCTTTATTAACATTAATTGATCGTGAACTGGTTTTATACGAAGCACAGATTATCATGGAATATCTGGATGAGCGTTTCCCGCATCCACCGTTAATGCCGGTTGATCCTGTTGCAAGATCTATTAACCGTCAGTTACGTTATCGAGTCAAGCGGGATTTATACGAGCTGATAGATGACCTTGAAGGAGACAATGAGATTGCAGCAGTGAATGCAAGGAAAAGCCTGCGTGACAATCTTACTGCCATAACACCGGTCTTTGATCAAAAACCCTTCTTTATGTCCGATGACTATTCACTGATTGATTGTTGTATGGCGCCTTTACTCTGGCGTATTAATACCTATGGTATTAAATTACCATCATCCGCAAAATCACTTATCCAGTATGGTGAACGCCTGTTTGCAAGAGATGCCTTTAAGGAAAGCCTGTCAGACAAGGAAAAGGCGATGAATATCTGATCCTGTCAATATTTATTAATCAATCATACAAATTATTAAACATAGATTATGACACCCAACCGTCCATATCTGTTACGGGCATTGTATGAATGGATACTGGATAATGCCATGACACCACAACTCCTGGTGGATACATCAGTGGCAGGCATTGTAGTGCCGGTGAATTATATCGAGAAAGGCAGGATGATATTGAATATTCAACCGGATGCTGTACGTGATCTGGTTCTTGGAAATGAGCAGATAACATTCAGCGCGCGCTTTGGTGGCAAGTCTTTCCAGTTAATTGTACCCTTGAATTCCGTGCTTGCCGTTTATGCCCGGGAAAACGGCAAGGGGCTGATCTTTGAAGCTGAAGAGAAGAATACTAGTATTCTTCCAGAAAAACCCAATGAAAAAACTGGTAAGCTTTTGAAACCACATCTCAAAGTTATAAAGTAGTTACTGCATTACTCAACATACTGAAACAGTTTAACTACTTTCTGTACACCGCCCACCCGCCGGGCGGCTTCGGTTACCCGATCAGACTCATCTTTTGTTAATAAACCCATTAAATAGACCACACCTTTTTCGGTGACAACCTTGACCCGCGTGGCATCAAAATTTTCCAGACCGAACAACTTTGTCTTGACCTTGGAGGTTATCAACGTGTCACTGCTGCGGCTGGTCAAGGTAGTGGGTGAACCTATCGTTAATTCATTATAAACATGAGTAACCTTGGGTATATCTCGTACGATGTTGATTATACGATCTCTGGCCGCATCGTTGGGCGCTTCCCCTGAGACCAGTACAACCAGATTGTAACTGGTCACATTAACATGGGCACTTTCATTAATTTCCTGGTCATCTCTTAATGCCTGGCCTGCCTTGAGTTCTATAGTCTGGTCCTCAATAATCGTGCCTGTTGTGCGCCGGTCATGTGCTACAGCGGCGCCGGTTGCTGCACCACCGAGCGCAACAGCCGCACATCCGTTTAATGTGCATATGGCAAGCAAGACCAGAAATGACTTGCTGGTTTGATTAAATATGTTCACTGAGCCTCCTGACCAAGTAATTGCCGGTCTATCAAATCGCATAATGAATGAATGATCATCAAGTGTACTTCCTGGATTCTCGCGGTGGACCAGCTTGGCACCCGAATCTCCACATCCTCATCCTGCATCAGGTAAGCGACCTGTCCGCCTTCGCGCCCGGTCAAGGCTACAACTCTCATTCCGCGATCATGGGCAGCATCAATGGCATGAATAATATTGTGTGATTCGCCACTGGTACTGAAAGCCAGCAGGATATCACCGGGCTGGCCGAGTGCACGTATCTGTTTAGAGAAAATATCTGCATATTGATAATCGTTGGCTATCGATGTCAGCGTAGAGGAATCTGTCGTTAGTGCAATTGCCGGAAGGCCTGGCCGTTCCATTTCAAAACGATTTAACATCTCGGATGAAAAATGCTGTGCGTCAGCAGCTGACCCGCCATTGCCGCAGCTTAATATCTTGTGTTCCTGCAGCATGCAATTCGCCATGGTTGCAGCAGCCTTTACAATCAGTGGCGCCAGCATCTCAACAGACTCTGTTTTCAGCTTGATGCTTTCGCTGAAATTTTCTTTGACGCGTTGTAATGGATCCATACAGGCTTTTTAAATTACAGTTTTAAATTGAGTTTATTATGCCTGAAAAGCATTTTTAATCCATCCGATCCCGGGTTTATCGATACTGCCTGAAACGGTCATGACATCAAAACGGCATATATTCCGGGATGTCCAGCGGTGGTTTTGCAAATATCTTTGACTGGTTTTGATGATACGCTCACATTTCCTGTGGTCAATGGATTCAATCGCCCCTGCATAGTTATTGTTCGACCGGTATCTGACTTCGATAAACACAATAACATTATTGTCCAGCATGATTAAATCGATCTCACCCCCTGGTCCAAGATAATTATGCTCCAGCAATTCGAGACCATTATTTTTCAGATAGTCAAGCGCTAAAAATTCTGCCCACTGCCCTCGTTCATAACTGTTTCCGGGAGTGTTACTCATAGTTTATGGAGTCAGTCCTGCATCGAGTAAATGCGGGGCGCCGTTCAGAAATTTTGCCCAGACAGATTGCCGTTTAACCTGGCCTTGTTCAGTAAGCTTTAAAATACCTGATTCACCCTGAAAACTTTCAGACTGTGTATAAAGCCTGCCCAGTTCAGGGAGAATCCGGTATGCATCAATCCCGAAGGCATAAAGTCGCCGGTAAGGTGATTCGCTTTGTCCCCAGGTTTTATTCAGGGTTTGCTGCAGCGGAGAATATTCACGTTCAGGATCAATCACCCATGGCATGTCAGAGAAAATAACATTATTGATATCGCTATTGGCTTCAGGATCATATTTCCCGGTATATATACTGGATATCGAATAGGTTGGGAAACTGTCTGCTCTGAAATAGCGTAATTGTGGCACCAGTTGTTGTGCCATGGCGGATGAGGAGGCCAGAAAAATAACGTCCGCATCGCGTCTGTAGCGGGGTTCAAACTCGATATTTCGCCTGAGTGCAGCTGTAAGTTGTTTTGCACGTTGTTCACTATTGTCGATATTGAGTAACTGTTTTACCGGTTTTGAATAGTCCTGAACATTCATGGGGATTCTGACATGTTCAATTACCCTGCCGCCCAGCGCTGTCCAGCGTGAACTGAAGGCATTAAAAATGCGGTCTCCCCAATTTGAATCTGGCGTGATAATCAGGGCATTCGCATGGCCATCAAACCATGCACGTTCTGCCGCAACACGGGCCTCATCTTCAGGCAACAGGCCAAACTGGAACAGCTGTGATGACAGATGATTTCCAGGGCCGGCAGGCGCTGTACTAACCGGATTATCAATCTGATTCAATGCCAGTGTCCTGACCAGAATCCTGCCTGAAAAGATCAGCGTCGCCACGGCCTCTTTTTCCAATGGTCCAACCACAAAATCCGCACCATCATTCACTGCAGTCTGGTAAACATCAATAATATTCTGATTATCTGCGTTGTAGATTTTGATTACGGGTCTGGTTGCAGATGATTCGTACCACGCAGCAAGAAATCCATCGCGGATTGCATTTGATGCTTCTTTGTACTGTGCATTGAAAGGAAGTAATAAAGCAATCTTCCCGGGTTGTTTATTTGCCTGATCAACCACAGCATAGATTCCATTTATAATATCGATAGCGGCAGGATGGTCCGGATAACGTTGTTTCCAGGATTGAATTGCAATTTCCAGCTCATGAGGTTTATAAATATGGGTTTTGGAAATAATGGCCAGTTCCAGCCAACTGTCCTGGGTCGGTTTCCCGGTCGAAGCACCAAGCTCCTGTGCCAGTGCATTTGCATCAGACTGTGATAATAATCGCCAGATGGTTTGTTGGTTTTCTGCCAGTTCCTGTACTGTAAGCAGATAATTATTGAGTTCAATTCTGGTGCGGGCAGCAGGTATGAGCTGGCCGTCCATTTCCAGGGCTGTGGCCTTGGCCTGATAATACGCTGCGAGAAGAGGGTGGGGGCTGTCAGCCGGAATGGCGACATTCAGCTTGTTTAATGCGGTTAATGCATCGTTATTGAGGATGGCGATGCCGGCAAGCAAGATGTTCAGTTCAATATTTTGCAGTGCTGTCAGTTTGTCCTGTTGCAAAATACCCAAAGTGGATTCTGCAAGCCCGGGATTTTTACCTTTTATATAAGCATCAGCGGCATTAAGTATAAATGGTACTGCATTGCGCTTGTTCTGTTCCGCCAGCCGGATGTATTCTTCAGCTGCAGCTATAAAATTCCCTGCGGACAAGAGATCCCTAGCCTGTTGTTCCTGATGAACCTGCGTTTCAGGGGCTTGTTGCCTGACAGGGGGGCCACAACTGGCAAACACGAACAGACAACAAAGGATCATCAGGAGGCGCATTGGTATTCCGTATAACATGGTCATGTAGTGTGACTACAGTAACGAAGCGAGGTTTCATGTGTCAATGATTTCAGCCGGATTATATGTGGTGGCAACACCTATCGGTAATCTGGAGGATATAAGTGCGCGCGCTGTCAGAACCCTGAACGAGGTTGACCTGATCCTTGCAGAAGACAGCCGCCATAGCGGGAAATTATTGCAGCATTTAGGTGTACACACGCCAGTGCAGGCATATCATGACCATAATGAGCTTAAAGTTGTGGATTTTTTCCTTGAACGGTTACGGGCCAATCAATCCATAGCATTAATATCGGATGCCGGGACGCCTTTGATCAATGATCCGGGATATCACCTGGTGATTGCAGCGCATAAACACGGAATCAGGGTTATTCCGGTGCCGGGACCTTCTGCTGTCATCAGTGCCTTGTCAGTCTCAGGACTGCCGACAGACCGGTTTGTTTACGAAGGTTTTCTACCGAATAAACAGGCCGCCAGGCGGAAACAACTGGCGGCACTGGCAGGTGAACAACGGACACTGGTATTTTATGAAGTACCACACCGTATTTGTGCTTGTATCGGGGATATGGTGGATTACTTTGGTCCTGATCGAATTGCCACCCTGGCCAAGGAGATCACCAAGCACTTCGAGACCATACGCAATGACACATTGGCAGGCATTCTGGACTGGTTGCAGGAAGATCCGTTGCATCAGAAAGGGGAGTTTGTACTGATGGTGCATGGTGCCGCAGTAGATACAGGTGATGAGCTTGAGTCAGTCAGGGTACTGAAAATCCTGCTGCATTCATTACCTGTAAAAGAAGCCGTAGCCGCCGCTGCAAAGATCATGGATGGCAAAAAAAACCGTTTGTATCGACTGGCAGTTGCAATCAAAGATAAAGGATAGTTGATAAGCATCAACCGGCTTGCAACTTTATAGAGGATGGCAGACACTTAGCAGGAGGGGTCGACCGGGCAATCGCTATCCAGCATTGGATAGAGGAAAGTCCGGGCTCCACAGGGCAGGGTGCCAGATAACTTCTGGGGGGCGCAAGCCTACGGAAAGTGCCACAGAAAATATACCGCCCCGCTACTATCCCGGTTAACCTGAATACAAAAAAACCACTCTAATTAAGGATTTGCGATAGTTAGTACTAACTTTAACTGAGAGATTAGCCTGGATAGTGGCGGGGTAAGGGTGAAATGGTGCGGTAAGAGCGCACCGCGCCGGTAGTAATACCGGCGGCAGGGAAAACCCCACCTGGAGCAAGACCAAATAGAGGGACAGGGTAAAACCATGCGTGGTCCGCGCAGTCCCTGGGTAGGTTGCTAGAGATGTACGGTGACGTGCATTCGAGATGAATGATTGCCCCTGTTAACGAAGGTTAACAGTACAGAACCCGGCTTACAGGTCGGCCCCCCACTTTATATTTTACCCAGACCGCTATATTGGCGAATTTGGAGACTCCAAATGGCCTGATAATATATTTCAGTTAAACTTTAATAAACCAATGCAACATTATGATAAAAATACTTAATTTTTTACAATACGACAAAATTTAACTTCTTCCTGCAAGTTTTGGTACATAAGTCTCTGTTAAATAAGACAGATTTTCCCTCAAAAATCACAAAGAACGCTTGACATGATCCTTCCAGAGTACCTATAGTTCTCAAGGTGGGTAATTGTGGGAAATTGTGGGAAATTTTAGCATATAAAGGGGACCTTCTTTGTTTCGCGGATGCAGTACGCTCAGTGTCGATAATAAGGGCCGTTTGGCGGTACCCAGCCGTTACCGCGAACGGCTGATCTGTCTTGCCAATGGAAATCTCATACTGACTCTCAATCCACTGGATCGATCGCTGTGGTTATATCCATTGCCTGAATGGGAATTGATCGAATCCAAACTTGCAGAATTGTCTGACTTTGACAGACAGGGCCGGCGAGCCAAACAAATGATGCGTGGTTACGCAACAGACTGTCAACTGGATAGCCAGGGCAGGATCTTGATCCCGCATGAATTACGTGAATATGCCAGCCTGGGAAAACATGCAGTTATTCTCGGTCAGGGCAACAAATTTGAGATTTGGGACGAAAAGGGTTGGAAGGAATTACGAGAAGATTGGTTAACAGAAATTGGTAAGGATACCGGGGAACCATCTGATGCACTTAAATCACTTTCATTATGATCAATCAATCAGGTTTGCCCATTGGCGAATGAACATTGCGGGGTATGAACATACACCGGTACTGCTGAACGAAATATTGCAAGGCCTCAGTATCCGCCCGGATGGATGTTATGTTGATTGTACATTTGGCCGGGGAGGTCACAGTAAGGCCATATTGAAAAACCTCCAGGAGCGTGGGCGTTTGATTGCTTTCGACAAAGATCCGGATGCAATTAATGCAATTGATGATCTACTTCTTACGGACAAGAGATTCACGTTGTTGCATGGTTCATACAGCATGCTGAAAGAGGTTGCTGCGAAAAATAATATGTTGCATCAGGTTGATGGAATTCTTATGGATCTTGGTGTCTCATCACCACAGCTGGATAACGCAGACCGCGGGTTCAGTTTCAAAAATGACGGCCCACTGGATATGCGTATGGACAACAGTCATGGGATTACAGCCGCTGACTGGTTGAATACTGCCAGGGAAAAGGAGATTGCAACTATTCTGAAAACATATGGTGAAGAAAGGTTTGCCAGAAGAATAGCAAAGGAAATTGTAAAAACACGCATTGAAAATAAAATATTAACTACTCTTCAGCTGGCTGAATTGATTAGCAAAACAGTGCCAATTCGTGAAAAAGATAAACACCCTGCCACACGTTCATTTCAGGCAATTAGAATATTTATTAATCGTGAACTGGATGAGCTGAAAGATACGCTTGCCCAGACGATTGATGTTCTGGCTACAGGAGGAAAACTGGTTGTGATCAGTTTTCATTCACTGGAAGACAGGATAGTGAAACGTTTTATGCGTGATGAATCACGAGGAGACAATTTCCCGCCTGAATTACCTGTGGCAACAAATTTATTGAAACCAAGACTGAAATTGGTCGGCAAGGCCATCTATCCTTCACTGCAGGAAATTGCACTGAATGCACGTGCAAGAAGTGCTGTTTTAAGAATTGCAGAGAGGATAGCAGCATGAAAAATATGGTTTTCTGGCTGCTGTTTATCTCAATATTTATTTCGGCTCTGGAAGTCGTGATGTCACGCCATGAGGCCCGCAAGTTATTTGTTGAAATCCAGACGCTCGAAAAAATCAGGGATGACTTGAATGAGGAATGGACGCGCCTGTTGCTTGAACAAAGTACATGGGCAACGGATGTACGAATAGAAACAATAGCCAGGAATGAACTGGGCATGAGACCTCCTGTTAATTCTGATCTGGTAATAGAGAAATGACAGAGTCGGGCAAGCCCGTGGTATATGAAAAACGCAGATGGCTGGTTCTCAGCCTGTTTTTAATCGGCATGTTTCTGTTGATGTGGAGGGCGGTGGATCTGCAGGTGTTCAGTAAGGAATTTCTGCAGGAGCATGGTGATGCCAGGGCATTACGTGTTGTTCAGATTCCGGCCCATCGTGGAATGATTACGGACAGAAATGGTGAGCCACTGGCAGTCAGTACCTCGGTGAATTCTATCTGGGCTATACCACGAAGAGTATTGAGTACTGATGTAGATATGTCTCCACTTGCAGCCTATCTGGATACCAGTGTTGAGGAACTTGGCAAATTACTGAAGGAACGTATCGGCAGGGATTTTGTATATCTCAAACGGCATGTAAATCCGGCACTGGCAGACAAGGTGATGGCCATGAATATCTCCGGTATTTCGCTGGAACAGGAATTCAGACGCTATTACCCCGCTGGTGAAGTAACTGCACACTTGATTGGTTTTACCAATATTGATGATGCAGGGCAGGAGGGATTGGAGCTCGCATACAATGATTGGTTGAAGGGCATATCAGGAAGTAAACGGGTACTCAAGGACAGACTGGGTCGGATCGTGGAAAATGTCGAGAGTATCAGTACGCCGAGTCCTGGAAAAAATCTTGAACTAAGCATAGACCGCAGGATTCAATATCTTGCCTACCGTGAATTGAAAGCAGCGGTTCAGGCCCATAGTGCACGAGGCGGATCGCTGGTGATGCTTGATACAAAAACCGGGGAAGTTGTAGCGATGGTAGGTCAGCCGTCGTATAACCCGAATAACCGTAGTGACATGAAGGGTGAGTATTATCGAAACCGCGCAGTGACAGATGTATTTGAGCCTGGTTCAACACTTAAGCCATTTACCGTCGCAACCGCCCTGGAGTCAGGTGTTTATACACCAATGACTATGATCGATACCCGGCCAGGGCATTTCATGGTTGGCAATCATACCATTCGCGATAGCAGGAATTATGGTGTGATTGATGTTGCTACCGTGATCAAGAAATCCAGTAATGTTGGCGCCTCAAAAATCGCCTTGTCACTGGAGCCGACTCAATTGAGAAAAATATTATCAAATGCCGGTTTTGGGGCAGCCACCGGAAGTGGTTTCCCGGGTGAAGCCTCGGGTTATCTCAGCGCGTCGAACAACTGGTCAGAAGTGGGCCTGGCTACTATTGCCTTTGGTTATGGATTGTCCGTTACTGTTTTGCAGTTGGCTCAGGCCTACCAGATATTCGCTACCGATGGATTATTGTTGCCGGTTTCGTTTATCAAGGTAAAAGGGCCGGTCAGCGGAAAGCAGATTATAACGGCTGAGCATGCACAACAGATACGGATCATGCTTGAAACTGCAGTTGAAAAGGAAGGCACCGGACAGCGTGCTGCTGTCAGTGGTTATCGTGTGGCCGGTAAAACCGGGACAGTACATAAGGCAACATCCGGCGGATATTCAGAGGATCGCTACTTGTCATTATTTGCCGGATTTGCTCCGGTTGAAGATCCACGATTAGTGATGGTCATTATGATAGATGAGCCAAATGGTCAGCAATATTATGGTGGCCAGGTTGCCGCACCCGTCTTTTCCAGGGTCATGTCCGGAGCATTAAGATTAATGGATATCCCACCGGATAACCTGCCTGGCCTTAAAGATAATATTATTGCTGGCAAGACCCCTTCTGCAGGAAGTCTGGAATAATGATGGCAGCGCACACATTATCTTCAAATTACCTGCTGGGCTTGCTATTAAAAGATCTGGTGAATGAATCTTGTCCTTCGGATATCCATGTCACCGGAATCACTACTGACAGCCGCAAGTTAAACCCCGGTGATCTGTTCATCGCCTATACCATAGGAGGACATAGCAGTGTTCCCTATATTATTGATGCGGTGAAGGCAGGCGCAAGCGCAGTGATTGCAGAGGCCAGATCAATACCTGAAATTTTTCCCTGTACTGTTCCGCTATATCGAGTCAATGAATTATATAAAGTTATCGGGATTATTGCCGATCGTTTTTATGAACATCCATCATCAGTAATGACGGTTATCGGTGTGACCGGGACCAATGGCAAGACTTCTGTAAGCCACCTTATGGCACAGTCGCTGTCAATTGATCAAAAAAATGTATGTGGACTGATAGGCACGCTTGGATACGGGACAGTTGACAAGTTGACCTCTGCAACACACACCACACCGGAGGCTATCGCATTACAGGCATTGCTCGCTGATATGTGTGGCCACGGGATAAGACAAGTGGTAATGGAAGTATCATCACATGGACTGGATCAATTTCGTATTGCAGGTGTTGAGTTTGATCTGGCGATATTTACCAACCTGTCCCGCGATCATCTTGATTATCATCAAAGCATGGAATCATATGCTCATGCAAAAAGACGTCTGTTCACGGATTATGGAATCGGCAAGATTGTTATCAATTTAGATGATTCGTTTGGCAGAAAATTGTTGGCTGAGTTGCCGCGTGGAATAACGAAAATCGCATACACTCTTGATATAGATACTTTTGTTAGGTATCAGGATAAATATCAGATTGTGTTTGGAAACATACTCCCCGACCCATCAGGTAAGATAAAAATGGAGATATCTTCGCCATGGGGCAAGGGTAACCTGACATCAGGTTTAATGGGCAGATTTAATGCCAGTAATCTGCTGGCTTGTCTTTCCTCATTATGTTTGCTGGGTCATACACTGGATGATGCGGTCGAGCGGTTATCTGTATGCAGGCGAATACCCGGCCGTATGGAAATTTTCGAAGGATATATTCGTCCCCGTGTCATTGTTGATTTCGCCCATACCCCGGATGCACTGGAGCAGGTGTTATCGGGACTGAAGGCATCATGTCAGGGTAAATTGTATTGTGTTTTTGGTTGTGGTGGTGATCGGGATAAAGGCAAACGCCCGTTGATGGGTATGATGGCTGAAAAATACGCAGATGGCATTATCATCACCAGTGATAACCCCCGCTACGAAGACCCTGAAGAAATCATTAAAGATATACTCGCGGGAATAAATAATCGCGATCATGTCACTATAGATATTGATCGTGAAAGTGCTATTCAAAATACCATAAAGGCGGCATCAATCAACGATGTGGTGTTAATTGCGGGCAAGGGTCACGAAAACTATCAGGAGCTAGCCGGTGTGCGCCGTCCGTTCAGTGATCAGGATGTTGTTCGTAAAACCCTGGAGATACGTACATGATTATCATGAAACTCTCCAGTGCTGCAGTTTCGCTTGACACAACATATCTTGGTGATGATGTCGAGTTCAGGGGGTGCAGTACCGATAGCCGAAATCTCAATCCAGGTGAATTATTCATCGCCATCAAGGGCGAGCATTTTGATGGCCATGATTTTCTCATGAATGCAAAGCAGCGCGGTGCCGCCGCTGCCATGGTAATAAATGCTGATCAGCAATGCCTGCCAACTCTGGTGGTTCAGGATACCAGACGGGCAATGGGGAAACTTGCAGGAACCTGGCGATCTGGATTTGCAATTCCGCTGATCGCGATTACTGGAAGTAATGGCAAGACGACAGTCAAGGAAATGCTGGTTTCAATTCTAAGTCTGAAAGCACCGGTATTGGCGACGGTAAGAAATTTCAATAACGACATCGGAGTGCCATTGACACTCTTTGGACTGGGCAGTGAACATCGTTATGCTGTTGTGGAAATGGGAGCCAACCATCCGGATGAAATTTCCTGGCTAAGCACTATCACCAGACCCACGGTTGCACTGATTACCCAATGCGCCCCGGCACATCTGGAAGGTTTCGGTAGTATGGAGGGCGTTGCCATGGCAAAGGCCGAGATTTTTGACGGATTCGATCCAGGTGGCGTTGCCATCATTAACGCAGATGATGATTTTGCTGAATTCTGGCGCAACAGAGTCACCGGATTCAAACAACTGAGTTTTGGTTTAAAGAATCAGGCGGATGTCACTGCAAAATCAATTTCACAATCGATCACTACCGGTACTAATAATTTTGAGTTGAGTACACCGGCCGGAATTATTGATATTGAATTACCCATGCTGGGTCTGCATAACATCATGAACGCCATGGCTGCGACTGCATGTGCACTCGCACTGGAAATTGATCTGAAGCTGATCAAACAAGGACTGGAAATGATGAAACCTGTTAAAGGCCGTCTGGAAATGAAAAAAGGTCTGAACAACTCAAGGATCATTGATGATACCTATAACGCCAATCCGGTCTCACTGACTGCTGCAATCAAGGCCATCTCTTCTTTTAGTGGCAGACGTTGGCTGGTACTGGGTGATATGGGAGAACTCGGAGTGCAGAGTGAGAGTCTGCATGCGGATGCGGGAAATTTAGCCAGAGTAAACGGGATCGAAAGAGTGTTCGCCATCGGTGTTCTCAGCCAACATGCCGTTCGATCCTTTGGCCATGGGGCGCAACATTTTTCTTCCATGGAAACGATGATCGACGCGTTAAAAAAAGAAATTGCTGCCGACGTTATTCTACTGGTGAAAGGATCCAGGTCTATGAAAATGGAACGTGTTACCAGCGTACTGGAGATGAAAAACTGATGCTGCTGTGGTTGACAGAATATCTGACACAATACTACCGGGGCTTCAATGTATTCCAGTACATAACACTGCGCGTCATCCTTGGTGTATTGACCTCACTGTTTATCGCCCTGTTTGTAGGACCGGCATTAATAAAACGCCTTGGCGAATACCAGATTGGTCAGAATGTACGTGTGGATGGCCCAAAATCCCATTTTGAAAAATCCGGGACGCCGACTATGGGTGGTTTATTGATCCTGGTTTCTATCGCGGCAAGCACACTTTGTTGGGCCGATCTCAGCAATAAATATATCTGGGTCGTACTTTTGACGACACTGTTGTTTGGAGTAATCGGTTGGGTCGATGATTACAAGAAGGTTGTAAACAGGGACCCAAATGGATTGGCAGCCAGGTATAAATATTTCTTCCAGTCCATTATAGGGCTGTCGGCAGCTATCGTGCTGTACATAACCGCCAGTGTTCCATCTGAAACACAATTAATTGTTCCATTTATCAAATCGATCAGCTTTGAACTGGGCTGGTTATACGTGGTACTCGCCTATTTTGTAATTGTAGGGTCCAGTAATGCAGTTAACCTTACTGACGGTCTGGATGGACTTGCCATTCTGCCCACTGTCATGGTAGCCAGCGCCCTTGCCATCTTTGCATATGCGACAGGGCATGTCCGTTTCTCGGATTATCTCGGTATTCCCTACGTTCCCGGTGTTGGTGAGGTTGCCATCATATGTGGAGCAATTGCAGGCTCCGGTCTGGGTTTTCTCTGGTTCAATACCTATCCTGCACAGGTCTTCATGGGTGATATTGGTGCGCTGGCCCTCGGTGCTGCCCTTGGTGTGATCGCAGTCACAGTAAGGCAGGAGCTCGTCCTGTTTATCATGGGAGGTGTATTCGTTATGGAGACCATTTCCGTGATTTTGCAGGTGGGTTCTTACAAATTAACAGGGCGCCGCATTTTTCACATGGCACCACTGCATCATCATTATGAATTAAAAGGCTGGCCCGAACCACGGGTCATAGTCCGTTTCTGGATCATCACGGTTATTCTGGTATTGATTGGTCTGGCCAGTCTGAAAATACGTTGAGGAAAAGTGATTTGAATTGTAATGCAGTAAAAATAAATGAAATGACTGAAGCAGGTAAACAATTTGATACGTTAATAGTGGGTATGGGCAAGACCGGGTATTCCTGCGCGCGCTATCTGTCTGATCGTGGAATTGCATTTGCCATGACGGACAGCCGTGCCAGTCCGCCCATGCTGAATGAGATAACAAGGGATTATCCGCAAATACCACTATTTACCGGCGGTTTTGATCCGGGAATATTTTCCAGTGTCAAAGAATTATTGATCAGCCCCGGTGTGTCACTGCATGAATCGGCCATTATCGAGGCAATAAATAACGGGGCCAGTGTGTGTGGTGACATTGAATTATTTTGCCGGCACGCGACGGCGCCTGTTGTTGCGATCACGGGATCAAATGGCAAAAGCACAGTGACCACATTGGTCGCAGAGATGGCCAGAGAGGCAGGTTTGAAGACTGGTGTGGGCGGCAATCTTGGCACACCAGCACTGGATCTACTGCATGAAGACGGGATAAATGTTTATGTTCTGGAATTATCCAGTTTCCAGCTTGAAACAGTTTCATCTTTAAATGCCGTAGCCTCAGTGGTGCTTAATTTATCTGAAGATCACATGGATCGTTATGCCAGCATGAAGGATTACACCGGTGCCAAGGCACATATCTATGATGGCGATGGAGTCATGGTGATTAATCTGGATGATCCTCTGGTAGCAGGCTTGCAACGTGCAGGCAGGAAAATCATTGGCTTCAGTCTGTCGGAACCCTACGGTGAAAATTATGGTGTGTGTAATTATTCAGATACACGCTGGTTGCTTAAAGGCAAAACACGGCTTTTACCTGCCGGAGAAATTCGCCTGGCAGGTAATCACAATATCGCAAATGCACTCGCGGCACTTGCACTCGGTGAAGTGATTAATCTCCCCATGGAATGCATGTTAAAGGTGTTACGGACTTTCCCCGGATTGCCGCATCGTTGTGAGTGGATTGCAGAAACTGATGGCATTGGCTGGATAAATGACTCAAAAGGTACCAATGTCGGGGCATCTATTGCCGCGATTAAGGGTTTGGCAAAACAGAAAAATATTGTCCTTATCGCAGGAGGTGACGGTAAAGGGGCTGATTTTTCGCGGCTGGTTGATGTTGCAAAAGAACATATACGCGCGGCTGTATTGATCGGGCGGGACGCGCCGGTTATCCGGAAGGTACTGCAGGATGTTATCCCTGTGGAAAATGCGGGTGATATGGACTCGGCCGTCAATACTGCTGCAAGACTGGCCCAAAGTGGAGATGTTGTTTTACTGTCTCCTGCCTGTGCAAGCCTGGATATGTTTGAAGATTATCGGGCCAGAGGCGGTGCATTCAGGTCAGCAGTACAGAAACTGGTGAATCACTGAATGGTTTACGTATCACAACAGGCAGTTCCGAAAAGCAGCTCAGGTATGAACCGGGATTTATTTTATGGTTATGATGTGTGGTTGCTCACAGCCATCATTTTCCTGATTGGATTGGGACTCCTGATGGTTGCCTCATCCTCGATAACCGTTGCTGACCGGAAATTCCAGGATCCACTTTATTATTTCTGGCGGCAATCCGCATCGGTCTTTATCGGCATATGTCTGTCATTGATAGTCTTGCGGATACCGTTGCAGGCATGGAAAAAAGTCAGCGGTTTTTTACTTATGGTAGCCATAGTGCTTCTTGTTCTGGTATTAATTCCGGGTGTTGGTTATGAAGTCAACGGCAGCATGCGCTGGATCAGGGTCTGGCCATTTTCGATACAGGCTTCGGAGCCTGTGAAATTATGTGTTATCGCCTATATGGCAGGTTATCTCGTCAGACGTGGAGACGAGGTTCGGACCACGTTTTCCGGTTTTATCAAACCCATACTGGTGTTGATCCTGATCTCCGGATTATTGCTACTGGAACCTGATTATGGTGCGTGTGTAGTCATGTTCATCACCGTACTCGGTATGATGTTCATGGGGGGTGTCCCGTTGAGCCGGTTTTTCGCCTGGATGCTGGTGGCCGCCGCCGCGCTGATCAGCCTTGCCGTTCTTTCACCCTACCGGATGCAACGGCTGATTAGTTTCATTGATCCCTGGCAGGATCCGTTCAATACCGGGTTCCAGCTGACCCAGGCATTGATAGCCTTTGGCCGGGGTGACTGGTTCGGTGTGGGTCTGGGCAGCAGTATCCAGAAATTATTTTATTTACCGGAAGCACATACTGATTTCGTCTTCGCCGTGCTGGCAGAAGAACTGGGTCTGATTGGAAGTCTGCTGGTCATTCTGCTGTTCTGTTTCGTGGTCTGGCGGACCTTTGTTATTGCCCAGGTAGCGGAGAGCAGCGGCAAACCGTTTGCTGCCAATATTGCCAATGGTATCGGTTTGATTATCGGTATCCAGGCCTTTATCAATATCGGGGTCAATATGGGCATGTTACCCACCAAGGGATTAACACTGCCCTTACTGAGTTATGGTGGCAACAGTATCATCATTACCTGCATTTTACTGGCCTTGCTGTTACGCATAGACCTCGAAAACAGACAGATCCGCCGGATATCGATCCCGAACATGCAGGGTTATAAAAATGGAGGGATCTATGCCACGTAAACCGGTATTGATTATGGCAGGTGGCACAGGTGGCCATGTTTATCCGGCACTGGCAGTCGCGGATTATCTGCATAAAAAACAAATCCCCCTGTTCTGGCTGGGAACAAAAAAAGGCCTGGAAGCACGCATCGTTCCTGCAAAAGGTTATTCCCTGTTGACCATTAATGTCAGTGGTCTGCGCGGCAATGGATTGTTGAAATGGTTGCAGTCCCCTTTCATTCTCGGCATGGCATTGATGCAGGCGATAGTCATCTTCATGCGGTTAAAACCGGCAGTGATTCTCGGTATGGGAGGATTTGTCAGCGGACCTGGAGGTATTGCCGCATGGTTGATGCGTATCCCGCTGTGTATCCATGAACAGAATGCTATTGCCGGTCTCACTAACCGTTTGCTTGCGCCGTTGGCACATTCAGTCATGCAGGCCTTTCCCGGTACCTTTCCTGAAAGTATACAGGCAATACTTACAGGCAATCCGGTACGTGCGGAGATAGTTGAAGTCACTGTGCCTGAACAGCGCATTCAACCCGGCAGTAGCGAAAATTTAAAGTTGCTGGTACTGGGTGGCAGTCAGGGGGCAAGGGCTTTAAATCAGATTATTCCGCAAACATTATCGAATCTGCCGGGTGAAATAAAACTGGATGTCAGGCATCAGACCGGCAGCCAGCTCTATGCCGAGACAGAAAAACTGTACCGTGATTTGAACTGTACGGCACAACTGGAGCCATTTATAGAAAATATGGCAGCGGCCTATGCGTGGGCTGATCTGGTGTTCTGCCGGTCCGGCGCACTGACTATTGCAGAATTATCTGCAGTGGGTGTCGCATCTATTCTGGTGCCTTTCCCTTATGCGGTCGATGATCATCAGACAGCCAATGCACATTATTTGAGTCATCAGGGCGCAGCGTTGCTGGTACAGGAGCAGGATCTCACCAGTGACAAACTGGGCCAACTGCTCATTGATTTCTATTACTCGCGTCATCGTTTACTGTCCATGGCACAACAGGCAAGGAGTCTGGCCAAACCGCAGGCGACCTGTGAGGTTGCTGAATACTGTCTGGAGGCCGCCTATGCCGGATAATGTGGATAAGCTACTTGGGCGCATCAAGCATATACATTTTGTCGGTATCGGCGGTGCTGGTATGAGTGGGATTGCCGAGGTGTTGCATAATCTCGGTTACACAGTCTCAGGTTCTGACAAGTCAGAGAACAAGGTGACACGGCGTCTGCATGGACTCGGTATTAATGTTGTGCAAGGGCATGCGCAGGCACATATCAATGGCAGTGATGTTGTGGTCTTCTCCAGTGCAGTTGCACAAGACAACCCGGAATTGAAGGAAGCACGTATGCGCCGTATTCCAATCATTCCGCGTGCCGAAATGCTGGCTGAATTGATGCGCTTCAAGCATGGCATAGCCATTGCCGGCACCCACGGGAAAACCACTACGACCAGCCTGATCGCAAGTGTACTTGCAGAAGATGGCCTCGATCCAACTTATGTCATTGGCGGGCTGTTGAACAGCTCAGGATCTCATGCCCGGCTGGGTAAAGGAAAATATCTGGTAGCTGAGGCAGACGAGAGTGATGCTTCCTTCCTGCATCTGCAACCGATCATTGCCGTACTCACCAATATTGATGCCGACCATCTTGAAAATTACGGTGGTGATTATGCTTTACTCCAAAAGAGTTTCATTGAATTTCTGCAACATATTCCGTTTTATGGACTGGCTGTTGTTTGTATAGATGACAAGGGTATCCGCAACATACTGGACAACATCACCAAACCGGTATTGACCTATGGGCTTGACTACGAGGCAGATATCCAGGCACAGATTATCAAACATGATGCCAACAAGACCTGGTTCAAGGTATCGCGCAAAAATTGCACAGATTGGCTGGAGATTGAATTAAATCTGCCCGGTAAACATAACGTTCAGAATGCGCTGGCCGCGATTGCCGTCGCGCATGAACTGGGTGTAGATGAAGTTTCCATAATCAATGCCTTGCGTAATTTCGAAGGGATCGCAAGAAGATGTCAGTTGCTGGGTGAGATTGTTATTGAAAATCAGAAAGTATTACTGATTGATGATTATGCCCATCACCCACGTGAGATCGCTGCAACCCTGCAAGCACTGAAGAACGGTTGGCCGGATCATCGTCTGATATTGATATTTCAACCGCACCGTTACACCCGTACCAGAGATTTATTTGAAGATTTTACACAGCTCTTATCAGAGGTGGATGTACTGTTTCTGCTGGATATTTATTCCGCCGGAGAAACACCGATACCGGGTGCCGACAGTCGCTCACTGTGCCGTGCAATCCGAATGCGTGGCAAGGTGGATCCGATCTTTGTTGAACATAAGGAAGATATTAATTCATTACTGAAAGGTGTTGTTAAAGAGAATGACATTATTGCTGTACTCGGTGCAGGGGATGTCGGTTCGATTGCTCCGGCACTGATGCATCAATTTGGTGGAAGGTAACATTGAGGTTAAAAGATGCTGCTTGAGAAAAACGATTATGAACATGCTGCTAATAAAACAGACATGATTACAGGACACATAAAAGAATTGCGTGGTGTATTAAAATATAACGAGCCAATGGCGGATCATACTTCGTGGCGAGCGGGCGGCAGTGCTGATCATTATTTTGAACCGGCAGATCTGGAGGATCTGATTACCTATCTGAAATCTGTTCCAGCAGACAAACAACTGTTATGGGTGGGTCTGGGCAGCAATTTGTTGGTCCGTGATGGTGGTTTCCGCGGGAGTGTGATCGCACTGAACCGGGCCTTTAATAATCTCGAAATCAACACTTCCGGGCAGATCAAGGTCGATGCCGGTGTCCCTTGTGCAAAGGTGGCAAGGTGCAGCGCCAGAGAGGGATATACCGGCGCTGAATTTCTGGCGGGTATACCAGGGACTATGGGTGGTGCTTTAGCCATGAATGCCGGTGCTTTTGGCGGCGAAACCTGGAATATAGTAACCCGTGTAAGAACACTTAGTCGTTCCGGCATGACCAATATCCGTTTGCCTGCTGACTTCAATATCGGTTACCGGAGTGTCCAGATACCCGGTGATGAATGGTTTATCTCGGCAGAATTGCAGTTACAAAAAGACCACGAAAAAATTGTCGGGCAACGGATCCGGGATCTGCTGGAAAAACGCTCAGCAACACAACCGACGGGTTTGCCCAGTTGCGGTTCAGTGTTTCGTAATCCGACCGGTGATTATGCCGCAAGATTGATCGACGCCTGCGGCCTGAAAGGTAAACGCATCGGTAACGCCTCTATTTCGGAAAAACATGCCAACTTCATTATTAATCACGGTAATGCCACTGCCAGTGATATTGAAAGATTGATTAGTTTTGCACAACAAAGTGTGCAGGAGCAGTTTGGTGTTGAGTTGATACCGGAAGTCAGAATAGTTGGTGAATCAAAGGATTAATACTTATAAAAAACCGGTGAGTGTAATAGGTGAGTGAAAAAAAAGAATACAAGACGAGTGAATACGGGAAAGTGGCCGTGCTGATGGGAGGGCTTTCTGCAGAACGGCACATCTCGCTTGAAAGTGGACAGGCCGTATTTTCTGCACTGAAACGTAAAGGTGTAGATGCACACGCGATCGATGTTCAACGGGATGTTTTGAAAAAACTGGAACAAGGCGGGTTTGACCGGGTGTTCATTGCCTTGCACGGCAGGGGTGGTGAAGACGGTTTGATGCAGGGTGCACTGGAGATAATGCAAATTCCTTATACAGGCAGTGGTGTTTTGGGTTCGGCATTGGCAATGGACAAATGCCGTGCCAAAAAAATATGGCAGAGCTGTGGATTACCCACTCCGCCATTTGTTGAATTGTCCGCAGCCACGTACTGGAAGTCAGTTTGTAATGAGCTTGGATTGCCATTGATGGTTAAACCCGTGCATGAAGGTTCAAGCCTGGGTGCCAGCAAGGTAAGTCATGTGGATGATCTCGAACAGGCATGGCGTGCAGCTTACAAGTTTGACCAGCGTGTTATGGCGGAACGCTGGATAACGGGTAGTGAATATACTGTTCCCCTGCTCAACGGCCGTGCCCTGCCGTTAATCCGGCTGGTAACACCCAGGGAATTTTACGATTACATGGCCAAGTATGAAGCTGAAACCACGCAATATATCTGTCCCTGTGGTCTGGATGCGGAACAGGAACAAGCACTGGGACAACTGGCCTTGTCCGCGTTTAATTTATTAGGGGCAAGTGGTTGGGGGCGTATCGATCTGATGATGGATGAGCAGGACCAACCCTGGTTGATAGAGGCCAATACGATTCCCGGGATGACCAGTCACAGTCTTGTACCGATGGCGGCAAAACAGGCCGGGATCAGCTTTGATGATCTGGTAGTTGGAATATTGAACTCGAGTATGGCAGACAAAATAGCGGTTTAACATTTAATGAATACAACTACTGAGTTATATAACGAGGTACAGTCTGCAGAGACAGAGCCCGTAATGCGCAAGGGTACTTTTTACGAGCTCATCTTTGCCATGCTGTTCACTGCATTTCTGATCTGGACCGGATTTTACCTGCTTAATCCTGCAACATTACCAATCAGGCAGGTGCGTATTGAAGGTGAATTCCGCCATCTGTCAACAAATGCATTACAGGATCTGGTTCGTCCTAAAGTTACAGGTGGATTTTTTAATATTGATGTTACTGCTGTTCGAAATACTTTGCTGACTGAACCTTGGGTGCGTGATGCTTCAGTGCACCGCGTCTGGCCGGATAATCTGCAGGTTTTTGTAACAGAACAGGTTGCAATCGCGCGCTGGAAAGACACCGGGTTGCTCAATAGATCATGCCAAATATTTATACCGGACAGGAGTTCTTTCCCGCCCGGTCTGCCGGTGCTGGAAGGTCCGGAAGGATCACAGATAATGATGATGGACAAGTACTTTTATCTTCAAAAACAACTGGAGCCACTGGCGATGCAGGTCTCTGTTTTGCGTCTTGATGAGCGCCGGGCCTGGATGTTTGAGTCCGGGGACGGATTACAGGTAGTTATCGGACGCAAGGATTTTGATGATCGTGTAACCAGATTTGTTGAATTTATACCCAGGAGTCTGGGAACAAACATTAAAGATGCAGAAATGATAGATATGCGATATCCCAATGGATTTGCCGTGCATTGGAAAGAAGGTGTTACGGAAATCCGTCAGGAAAGCGGAGCTTTATAGAAATGGCGAAAAAAACTGACAGAAAAATGATAGTAGGCCTGGATATCGGCACATCGAAAGTTGTGGCGATAGTGGGGGAATTAACGGCCAATGATGAAGTAGAAATTGTCGGGCTGGGATCGAGCCGTTCGCGGGGACTTAAAAAAGGAGTGGTCGTCAATATTGAGTCAACGGTGCATTCCATACAGCGGGCCATAGAAGAAGCTGAACTCATGGCGGGGTGTAACATCCATTCTGTTTTTGCAGGTATTGCCGGCAGCCACATCCGCAGCCTGAATTCAAACGGGATTGTGGCTATACGGGACAATGAGGTCACGCTTGGCGATGTGGATCGGGTTATTGATGCGGCGAGTGCCGTGGCAATCCCTGCAGATCAGAAAATATTGCATATTTTGCCGCAGGAATTTGTTATCGATAATCAGGAAGGTGTAAAAGAGCCGGTTGGGATGTCGGGGGTCAGACTGGAAGTCAAAGTACACATGGTCACAGGGGCCGTCAGCGCGGCGCAGAATATAATCAAGTGTGTGCGCCGCTGTGGTCTTGAAGTGGATGATATTATTCTTGAACAGGTGGCTTCCAGTCTTGCAGTGCTGACTGAGGATGAAAAGGATCTGGGTGTCTGTCTCGTAGATACAGGTGGTGGTACAACGGATATTGCGGTTTTCAGGGATGGTGCTATACAACACACTGCTGTGATCCCGATTGCAGGAGATCAGGTCACCAACGACATTGCCATTGCTCTGCGCACCCCCACTCAACATGCTGAAGATATCAAGGTGCAATATGCCTGTGCCTTGGCCCAACTTGCAAATCCTGAAGAAACCATTGAGGTCCCAAGTGTAGGCGATCGTGCACCAAGACGCCTCGCCAGACAGACACTGGCTGAAGTTGTTGAGCCCCGTTATGAAGAACTGTTTACCTTCGTACAGGCAGAACTGCGTCGCAGTGGTTATGAAGACATGATTGCTGCCGGCATTGTCCTGACCGGTGGCAGCTCAAAAATGGAAGGGGTAGTCGAACTTGCAGAAGAGATTTTTCATATGCCGGTACGTATAGGTGTACCTCAATATGTCACTGGCTTGTCCGATGTAGTCAGAAATCCGATTTATTCAACTGGTGTGGGTCTTTTGTTATTCGGGCGCAAACACATTCAGGAGCATACGTCACCCGTGCGCATGAATAAAGGGTTTAAAAGTGTTCTGGAAAGAATGAAAAGCTGGTTTCAGGGTAATTTTTAAATCTGGGAATTGTTAAATAATGTTAGGAGGAATTAATCATGTTTGAACTCGTTGATGCTGAAAATTCAACTGCTGTCATTAAGGTTATTGGTGTCGGTGGTGGTGGAGGGAATGCTGTTGAACATATGGTCAATGCGAATATTGAAGGGGTTGAATTTGTCTCTGCCAATACCGATGCACAGGCATTGAAAAAATCCTCGGCCAAGACCATATTGCAACTGGGTCATGATGTGACCAAAGGTCTGGGTGCCGGAGCGGATCCTGAAGTTGGCAGGCAGGCGGCACTGGAAGATCGCGATCGGTTGATGGATGTCCTTGAAGGATCTGATATGGTGTTTATCAATGCCGGTATGGGTGGGGGAACAGGCACCGGTGCTGCCCCTATCTTTGCACAGGTGGCCAAGGAAATGGGAATACTGACAGTTGCTGTCGTTACCCGGCCATTTTTATTTGAGGGTAAGAAACGTGCCCAGATTGCAGATCAGGGTATCAAGGAATTAGCTCAGTTTGTGGATTCCCTGATAACTATTCCGAATGAAAAACTGTTGACAGTTCTTGGCCGTGAGATCAGCCTGCTGAATGCCTTTGCTGCCGCCAATGATGTGTTGCTTGGTGCGGTCCAGGGGATTGCCGAACTGATAACTAGGCCCGGCTTGATCAATGTCGATTTTGCCGATGTGCGTACTGTTATGTCAGAAATGGGTATGGCCATGATGGGGTCAGGTAAGGCACAAGGCGAAGACCGGGCCCGGATTGCTGCAGAAGCAGCAATTTCCAGCCCATTACTCGAAGATGTGAATCTTTCCGGCGCCAGGGGTTTGCTGGTCAATATTACTGCTGGTATGGATTTATCCATAGGTGAATTTGATGAAGTGGGTAATACGGTCAAACAGTTCGCCTCTGAAAACGCGACTGTTGTTGTGGGAACCGTTATAGACCCTGAGATGAGTGGTGAAATGCGTGTTACTATTGTGGCTACAGGGCTGGGGCAGGCTGCCAGAGAAGAAGCGTCCAAGGTAAAACTGGTCAGGGCAGCCGTTGGCGGGGGGGTTGATTACAGGGAATTTGATGTGCCGACGGCATTACGTAATCAGCGCATGGGCCCGGAGGACAATAATGGCCGTCCCAAACTGGAAAATGACCCGGATTATCTGGATATCCCGGCCTTTTTGAGACGACAGGCTGATTAGACTGGTTTCAAAGGGGGCGTGGGGATGTATTTCAAACTTGACAGTAAGCTGATTTACGCTTAAAAAGGACAGGTTATATCCTGTACTACGCTTAAAAAGGACAATAAAATCAATGATAAAGCAACGCACGCTAAAAAACGCTATACGTGCTACAGGCGTAGGTCTACATACTGGCAAAAAAGTTATGCTTACGCTACGTTCTGCACCGGTAAATACCGGTATCATTTTTCGTCGCATTGATCTCGATCCTGTTATTGAAATACACGCCCGTCCTGAGAACGTAGGTGATACCAGACTCTCTACTACGCTGATTAGTGGCAAGACCAGAATATCAACGGTTGAGCATCTCCTATCTGCACTGGCAGGTTTCGGGATTGATAATGCCTATATTGATTTGAGTTCTGATGAAGTTCCTATTATGGATGGCAGTGCCGGTCCGTTTGTTTTCCTGATTCAATCCGCAGGAGTTGAAGAACAGAATGCTCCCAAACAATTTATCCGGATAAAACAGCGAGTACGTGTAGATGAACCTGACAAATGGGCCATGTTTGAACCCTTTAACGGTTTTAAAGTAGGATTCACCATTGAATTTGATCATCCGGTGTTTAATGAAAAAAATTGCCGTGCAGAAATAGATTTTTCCACTACCTCTTTTGTAAAAGAAGTCAGCCGCGCAAGAACATTCGGGTTTATGCGGGAAGTGGAATTGTTACGGGAGAGAAATCTGGCGTTAGGCGGAAGTCTGGATAACGCCGTTGTTGTTGATGATTACCGGATTCTGAATGATGATGGACTCAGATACGAAGATGAGTGTGTCAAGCACAAGATACTCGATGCAATTGGCGATTTGTATTTACTAGGGCACAGTCTGATTGGTTCGTTTTCGGGCTATAAATCCGGACATGAATTAAACAATCATCTGCTTAGGGAATTACTGGCTAATAAATCTGCGTGGGAGATCGTCAGCTTTAAAGATGAAATGGATTTACCAATTTCATTTATTCAGCCAATATCTGCTACATAAAAAAAACAGTCAAATATAATCCTGATTATTTTTGACAAGCTTGAGCAAGGATAAACGCAAGTCATCATCAGGCATCGATGCAGCTGCCTGATTAATGAAAATGGCGGATGCGCTGGAAATCGCAGGTTTTCTTATGACAGGCTCATGTTGCGCTGAATTGTCAGGTAGTTTGATTTTAATACGGATAGTTTTTAGCGCAATAAGATTACATTCATTTTGCATGTAACTTAATATGGCCGGAATATTATATCTGAGTTTAGCGGCCCAGGCTGCAGAATCAGAATGTAAAACAAGCGTGTCATTTACATAATTGGCGACACTGTAATGTGAGTTCAAGGGAGAACCAAGAAAAAGACACAGTTTCTTATCTAGATGAGCCAGATACTCAGCATGCTGACAGAGTCTGCCCAGTAGACTGTATTTGTCTTTCAGCAGTGAAGTAAGTGTTGCAGGATTGTTGTTGGAACGATCAGGCATAGGAAATAACATAATAAAGGCCAATAATTGACATTATAAGACTTATAAAAAGACATGGAACTTATTATCTTATCGAAACAGCTATCCAGAGCCAAAAGGGTTTCATTCAGCCCATACTGGCTGGTTGCAGGCGTGGTTGCTTTTTTATCCATGTTAATAACTGCATTCCTGGCGGGTGGTTACTATAGTCTTGAGTACTCTACAAACGCCGTCGCCATGATGTATCAGGAAGCAAAATTAGCCCAACACCAGGAACTGGATCAGCAACGAGCCATAGTGAACGAAGCAAAGCAGGAGGCACAGAACAATCTTGATGCATTGGCAGCCCGCCTGAGTAAATTGCAAGGTCATATCATGAGGCTGGATGCGTTGGGTGCGCGGCTCGCAACTATGGCAAATCTTGATGATATTGACTTCAGTGCCTCGGAACCTCTCGGTATGGGTGGTCCTGAGCCGGTTTATCCCGAGAAATCATTGGGGGTATCTGATTTTATTGAACAACTTGAACGGTTGAGTGATGAATTAGCTGACAGAAATGACAAGCTGACTGCAATGGAGTCCATGTTGATGGATAACGACCTTCAGGACAGAACCTTGCCTGAAGGTACGCCGGTGGAAGGTGGATGGATATCATCATTGTTTGGATGGCGGACTGATCCTATTTCAGGCAAGAGGGCATTCCACGAAGGAGTAGATTTTGCTGGAAAATCAAAGACATATGTTACAGCAGTTGCCGCAGGAATTGTAACATGGTCAGAAAAACGCAGTGGCTACGGTAAGTTAGTAGAAATAAACCACGGTAATGGTTATGTTACACGTTATGCGCACAATAAGGATAATCTGGTTGTTGTAGGAGATAAAGTCGAAAAAGGCCAACCAATTGCAGTTATAGGGTCAACCGGCAGATCAACCGGCACCCACGTCCACTTCGAAGTTACGCTAAACGGCAAGCACGTCGATCCCAAGAAATATATATCTGTAAACTAGTATATTATTATCTTGAAACCCAGCGAATAGAATGTTGCTATTCGTGTCTCCAATCATGTAATTCCCTAATCAAGTATGTTTAATCAATTTATTAAAAAAATATTCGGTAGCCGTAATGAACGTATTCTAAAGCGGTATAACAAAATAGTTACAAAGATAAATGCTTTGGAACAGGAGTTACGCGGTCTTCCTGATGATAAATTCCCTGAAAAAACATCTGAATATCGGAAAAGGCTGCAACAAGGGGAGTTATTGGATAATTTATTACCAGAGGCGTTTGCCCTGGTTCGTGAAGCAGCCAGGCGTACTTTGGGCATGCGGCATTTTGATGTGCAACTGGTGGGTGGCATGGTCTTGCACGATGGTAATATTGCAGAGATGCGTACCGGTGAAGGCAAAACCCTGGTTGCTACTTTAACGGCATACCTGAATGCCCTAGAAGGCAAAGGTGTTCACATAATTACCGTAAATGATTATCTTGCCCAACGCGATGCGGCCTGGATGGGGAAAATATATTCGTTCCTGGGTTTGCAGACTGGGGTCATTATATCCGGCATATCAAATGAACAACGCCGTAATGCCTATAACGCAGATATTACTTATGGTACCAATAATGAATTTGGTTTTGATTATCTGCGCGATAATCTCGCTTTTAACAAAAATGAACGTGTTCAGCAGATTTTAAATTATGCGATTGTTGATGAAGTTGATTCCATCCTTATTGATGAAGCCAGGACACCACTTATTATTTCCGGCGCAGTTGATGACAGATCTGATCTGTATATCAGAATTAATGAAATTATCCCCAGACTAAAACGTCAGCAAGTGGAAAACGGGCCTGGTGATTACACTATAGACGAGAAATCAAAACAGGCTTATCTGACAGAAGAAGGTAACGAGACTGTTGAGAATTTATTGCGTGATACTAACATAATCAACACAACACAAAGCCTTTACGATCCAGTCAATATTTCTGTTCTGCATCATTTGAATGCTGCCCTGCGTGCACATGCACTGTTCCATCGTGACGTGGAATATATTATAAAAGATAATCAGGTTGTTATTGTCGATGAATTTACCGGACGGACCATGCCAGGCAGACGGTGGTCTGAAGGTCTTCACCAGGCGATTGAGGCGAAGGAAGGTGTGCCGATTCAGAATGAAAACCAGACACTTGCCACAATCACCTATCAGAATTATTTCCGCCTGTATAACAAGCTTTCAGGCATGACTGGTACGGCAGATACAGAGGCGTATGAATTCCAGCAGATTTACGGGCTGGAAGTAATAGTTGTTCCTACACATATGCCCATGATCCGTGAGGATTTCAGTGATGCAGTTTATCTGAAGGCGCAGGACAAGTTCAAGGCCATACTGGAGGATATAAGGTCCTGCCGTAAAAAAGAACAACCTGCATTGGTTGGAACAGCGTCAATTGAAGTATCTGAATATCTTTCCGAGTTTCTTAAAAAGGAAAAGATCCCGCATCAGGTGTTGAATGCAAAATTTCATCAGAAAGAAGCCGAGATCATAGCCCAGGCCGGCCAGCCAGGTGCCGTTACAATAGCGACCAATATGGCCGGCAGAGGAACCGATATTGTTTTGGGTGGAAACCTTGAGGCTGAGCTTGACGCACTGGAAAACAAGAATGATGCTGAAATTAATAACATCAGGAATGAGTGGCAGAAACGCCATGATCAGGTTATTGCCAGCGGAGGATTACACATTATCGGTACCGAACGCCACGAATCAAGGCGTATAGACAATCAATTACGTGGCCGTTCTGGCAGGCAGGGTGATCCGGGTTCAGGCAGGTTTTATCTGTCTCTGGAAGATAATTTGATGCGGATTTTTGCTTCTGACAGGATTACCGCAATTATGCAGAAACTGGGAATGGAAGACAGTGAAGCAATTGAATCTACATTAGTCAGTAAGGCCATAGAAAATGCCCAGCGCAAGGTCGAGGCACATAATTTTGATATAAGAAAACACCTGTTGGAATTTGACGATGTTGCAAATGATCAACGCAAGGTTATCTATCAACAGCGAAACGATTTACTTGAAGAGGAAGATATCTCTGAAAATATTCATTTGATACGGGAAGATGTAGTTAACCAGATAATTGACACTTACATGCCGCCTGGCAGTATTGACGAGATGTGGGATATTGATGGTTTGAGTGGGGCACTGGAACGAGAGCTTGGGTTAACTATAGATATTGCGGATTGGCTGGAAAAGAATAGTGCATTACATATGGAATCAATACGTGAAAAAATTATTGATTTTTCACATAATTCCGCAAATGAAAAGGAACAGATTGTTGGTTCTGACATCATGCGGCGACTGGAAAAACAGGTGATGCTGGATATTCTGGACAGACATTGGAAGGACCATCTGATTGCAATGGATCAATTAAGGCAGGGGATACATCTGCGCAGTTATGCCGCAAAAAATCCGAAACAGGAGTATAAACGGGAGGCGTTTGATCTGTTTGTGGTAATGCTCAATAATATCAAACTTGATTTAGTACGTTTTCTGTCAAAGGTTCAGGTAAGGAGTGAACAGGATATTGATGCAGCAGAGCACCAACATAAACTGCCTGAAAATATAAAATATAATCATCCCGCCGCACAAAACGCATTGAGTAATGATACTAATGAATCAACTACCCCTGAGCCATATGTCCGTGGGCAACGGAAAATAGGCAGGAATGAGTTGTGTCCCTGTGGTTCCGGCAAGAAATACAAGCATTGTCATGGAAAATTGAGTTAATCCGGCCAGAAAATAACTGATAGATATAAATGGCAGTCGGGCTAAAGGAAAATACTGATCTCCTTCCAATAAAGGGATTGAAACTGGCTGCGTGTTCAGCCGGGATTTACAAAAAACAACGTCCGGATCTTGCCCTTATAGCGTGTGAACTAGGTACAACAGTTGCCGCTGTATTTACACGTAATATCTTTTGTGCAGCGCCTGTAACCGTTGCAAAGAAACATCTGGATAATGATTCCCCGTCATTTCTCCTGATTAATGCAGGCAATGCCAATGCCGGTCTGGGTAAGGCAGGATACGATGCTGCAATAGAAACATGTAATTATCTGGCTAACTTGTGCGGTTGTAAAAAGGAGGCCATATTACCTTTTTCAACAGGTGTGATTGGAGAGCCACTGCCGGTTGATAAAATATGCAATGCAATACCCGGGTTGCTTGAACAGCTCTCTGAAGATAATTGGCTGGATGTAAACAGGGCAATATTAACTACAGACACTGTTACCAAGACTATTTCCAGACAGGTCACTATCGGTAATCAGCAGATCTCCTTTACTGGTATCGCCAAAGGTTCTGGCATGATCAGGCCTGATATGGCGACCATGCTGGCATTTATTGGTACAGATGCCTCAGTCAACACGGATATTCTGAATGAAATTCTGATGCATGCAGTCAATAGATCGTTTAATCGCATTAGTGTGGATGGCGATACATCAACTAATGATGCATGTATATTAATGGCAACAGGCAAATCCGGTATACCGGTGATTGATTCGTTGAATAGTGATACCGCCGTTGAATTCCGTGAGGCAATTACTGATATATGTGTATACCTGGCCCAGGCTATTGTCAGGGACGGGGAGGGCGCAACGAAATTTGTTACGCTGGACATCCGGAATGGTTTTGATACTGAAGAATGTCTGAAAGTAGCTGCGGCGATCGCACATTCTCCGCTTGTAAAAACTGCATTGTTTGCCTCTGATCCTAATTGGGGAAGAATACTGGCTGCAATCGGGCGCGCCGGGCTTGAAAATCCGGATATCAGAAAAATTGCAATTTATATAGATAATGTTTGTATCATTGAACATGGTGAATTATCTCCGGATTATACAGAATCGGAAGGAAAGGCTATATTTCAGAAGGAGGAAATTACTATCACTGTAGATCTGAATTGCGGGACTGAAAGCCAGCAATTCTGGACATGTGATTTTTCATATGATTATGTCAGGATAAATGCAGAGTACCGCACCTGAGATTGAAATGAATGAATCAAGGCCGATGAGCATGTTGTTTATTGCAGCAAGTACAGAAAATATTATATAAAATAATTTTGGTCTAGATGCCACCAGAAGCCGTCCAGATTGTGGTTGGAGTAATTACCAATAATACAGGTGAGGTTTTACTGGCGAAAAGACCCCCTGATGTACATCAAGGCGGGTTATGGGAATTCCCCGGAGGAAAGCAGGAGCTGGATGAGGATATCAATACTGCATTGAGCAGGGAACTACTGGAGGAACTGGGCCTGATTGTTATTAAGGCCCGCCCGTTTATCAGGTTATTTTATGAATATCCTGATAAATCTGTGATATTAAATGTCTGGTTAATACAGGAATGGAAAGGAATACCGTATGGAAAGGAAGGCCAGTTGATTCAATGGTGCTGCAGGAATAATTTGCACGAAGTAAAATTATTACCAGCCAATGCAATGATCGTAAAAGCAATACAATTACCGGCATTGTATCTGATCAGTCCTGGTCCGGCAGGAGACAGGATGGATATGTTTATTACAGGGATAGAAAAATGCATTGTGGCAGGAACAAGGTTATTGCAGCTCCGTTGCCATGAAGATATATATAAGAACCATTCTGAAGTAATCACGAGAGTATTATCAATTTGCAATGCATACAATGCAAAACTTCTCCTGAATTCAACACCTGCGATAGCAGTAGCTCTCAAGGCCCATGGCGTACACTTGAACAGTGTCAGGTTGTTACAGTTGAATCAACGGCCGCTTGAGAGGAGTTTCTGGGTTTCTGCTTCTTGTCATAATCAGGATGAAATGGTGCATGCTGAAAGAATAGGGGTAGATTTTGCAGTTCTTTCCCCGGTTGAATTCACGGCCAGCCATCCGGATGCCAAACCTATGGGATGGAAAAAATTTTCAGAGTTGGCCGGACTTGCCAACATACCGGTTTATGCATTGGGTGGTATGCTCCCTGTGCATATGACCAGGGCCTGGAACAATGGTGCACAGGGTATTGCAATGTTAAGCGGTGTCTGGTCGTCAAATAAACCGGAAGACGTTATCAGAAATTGTATTAATGTTTAGATTCCCTGACGTCATCCACTTGTGTTTCCAGGGATGATATATCATCTGATATATGTTTTTTCCCATCTATCCAGTCACCCAAATCGATTAATTTGCAACGTTCACTACAAAATGGACGCCATTGATTTGTGCTTGAATATACAACTGGTTTATCGCACTGAGGACATTTGATTTGCATTATTTAGAACCTATCTCAATATTCCCCGCGAGCCGCGTTGCTACACCCCAAGCCCGCAGGCAAGGCGCGAGGCGCAGGTGATAGTAGTAGCTATCGCCAAGCCGATTAACGCAGGCTGCGGGCTTGGGGCGCGCAACCCGCAGGGACGGGGTGTTTGCGGCACATGACTGTGTCGCTCGTCGCTTATTTGGAACAACCAAACTTCTCTCCTCGCTTCTTGCCCTCTCCCGCAAACCCCACCGTCGCGACCGCGTGGAATGCTGAGATAGGTTCTATAATATACAACAGTGGAGTTCGAATTCTACATTATCATGGGTTTGTACAGGACGTGATTTTGTTGATGATTGTTCCATAAATCTTACTGTGAAGCGGTGCTTGCCGCCACTAATCTCGGGATATAACTTACTTTCCACGGGAAGGAATATTCTTATTAATTGACATGATATATTCGATTCAATAGGTTTCTGAAAAAAGCCTGATGGTGCTTGTTCAGTTACCGGGTTAGCGCTGTTTCTTATCATATTCAGCGCCAGCTTCAGTCCATCATGCACAATTATCAGATCGCCATACCAATGATTGATATCATTCAGACGGTCATCAATCTGCTTATGTAACCAATAGTGATAATTTGGGAGATCAAAGTTACATGAACCTCCTGGAATGATATTACGTTGTTTTATTGATGTAATAAATTCATCCTGTTTAATATTTTGTCCAGGCTGGCAAGATGGTTTTTTGAGGGAATCCAGGATACTGATAATATTCTCAATAATACTTGCCAAACGATCCTGATCGACATTTGGGTTAACTGCCAGAGTATTCAATGTTGAAAGGTGGCGGTCAAGTTCTTTTATTAAATCTGATTTTATATCGGATCTTGTCATGATATCCGCTATATTAAGCAGATTTGTTATGGCAGCGCGATTATCCCATTCACTGGAACTATTTATATGATGGTTGGTTATCTTGAACAGATGTTCAAGCCGCAGAAAAGTCCTTATCCTTTCATTCAATGGTTGTTCATATATGATTCTAATCTGCACAGGAATACCGTTATCAAATCCGGTTATCGTCCTGGCAAACAGATCTATAAGATTTAATTACTTTCGGAAGCAATTTTATATTTTTCATTTAATTTATATATCTGATGTTTGAATGATTCAATATCACCGTCGTTATGGATAATATCATGAGCGAAACTTAATCGTTTTTTTCGTGAAACCTGTGCGCTTATAATTTTCGTAATTGTCTTATTGTCAATACTGTCACGATGGCTTGCACGAATAACCTGTTGTTCTTCGGTAGCATCAATAACGAGGATTCTGTCTACTTTGCCAGTAGCCCCGGTTTCAATCAACAGGGGTATACAGATTATGCAATAGTTTTTTTTAAGTTGTGATACCTGTTTATCAATCTCATTATAGATTAATGGATGTAAAATGCCTTCCAGTTTATGTCTGGCGTTATAAGTAGTCCGTACGATTTTTCGGAGCTTGGCCCGGTCCAGTTCACCATCCGTACGGACTACTTTGTCACCAAACAATCTGGTAATTGCCAGATATGCTGGCTCTCCTCTGGCGGATAACTGATGTGCAATCTGGTCAGCATCAATAACTGGTACACCCAGTTCAGCAAAAATCATACAAGCCGTACTTTTCCCGCTTCCTATGCCACCAGTCAGGCCTATGCGTAATATATTTCCCATGAACGTCTATAACAGTTTCAGGTAAATATCCGTGATTTCTTGCCCCCAAATCAGTGCAATCCAGCCGGCAACTGCAAGGTAAGGTCCGAATGGGATGGGTTTACTTCTACCCTGTTTGCCAGTGAGTATAAGCGAAACACCAATAACAGACCCAAGCATGGACGACAGCAGAACAATTAAAGGCAGCATCTCCCACCCCAGCCATGCACCTAACATGGCGAGTAATTTAAAATCACCATAACCCATCCCTTCCTTGCCGGTAAGTGTTTTGAAACTTAAGAAAATTATCCAGAGTATTCCATAACCAAGCATTGCCCCGATTAAACTGGAATAAATGTCTGTAAACAGATTGAAGATATTACACGCAAGACCCAGCCACAGTAACGGCAGGATGATATCGTCAGGTAACAGCTGATGGTCGAAATCAATCATGCTTAGACATATCAGTGACCATGTAAGTATAACGGCGAACAATGTCTGAAGGTTATAACCAAAATGCCAGGCAATAAAACCGGTGAATAGACCGGTCAGCAGTTCAATAAATGGATAACGCAGTGAAATTTTATTATTGCAATTACTGCATTTGCCCTTCAGCAACAAATAACTGATGACAGGAATATTGTTGATTGCTTTGATCAAACTATGACAATGGGGGCAACTTGACCTGGGTGTAATTAGATTAAATGGTTCATCGGGACATTTGTTTAAATCATCCGGATTCCCGAATAATGATTGGCATTGTGATCGCCACTCACGTTCCATCATGATGGGTAATCTGTAAATTACTACATTAATGAAGCTGCCTACCAACAAGCCCAGAACTGCCATCAACAAAATAAAGACACCTGGATATATTTCGAAGTAAATAGATAGATACACTTGAACGATAGTTTTTAAATTAATAACACGATGATGTGTTTATGCAGGGGTTAGGTCTGTTTATAAAAATCTTAAAGTTGTTGATCCCGTTCCAGGATCAACAGTTTGATAATTGCCTAGACAACAGAACCCATCTTGAAGATCGGCAGATACATGCCGATTACCAGGCCGCCGATAACAACCCCCAGGAAGGCCATAATCATGGGTTCCAGCAAGCTGGTTAATGCTTCAACAGCATCATCCACCTCTTGCTCATACCAATCAGCCACTTTCCCGAGCATGGTGTCAATAGCACCGGATTCCTCACCAATGGCGACCATTTGAATCACCATATTGGGAAATAACTGGGTGTCCCGCATAGCTGCCTGTAGTTGAGTACCTGTAGAAATCTCATCCCTGATTTTTATACAGGCCTCGTAAAATATAATGTTACCACATGCTCCTGCCACCGAATTCATGGCCTCTACCAGTGGTGTACCGGCAGCAAACATGGTTTCCAGCGTTCTGGCATAGCGTGCGATGGCTGCTTTTTCCAGAATCATACCGATGATGGGTATTTTAAGAGACATCCGGTCCAGAAAATGGCCGAAGGCCTGGGAGCGTTTTCTGGCCTCAAGAAATCCTACCACGGCACCGGCTATGCCCAGACCTAACAACCACCAGTATTCCTGGAACCATTTGGATATATTGATGATCATTGTTGTCAGTGCAGGCAGATCAGCACCAAAACTGGAGAACAATTCCTGAAATTGCGGGATTACGAAGATCATCAATATGGTTACGATGACAAATGCAACCACAATCACCGCGGCCGGATAAAACAGTGCGGCCTTGATCTTGGATTTCAGGGCCTCAGTCTTTTCCATATAACTGGCAATCTTGTGTAAAATTCCCTCAAGGATACCGGCATGTTCACCTGCCTCAACCAGGTTGCAGTACAGGGCATTGAATTGCAGGGGACGCTTGCGCAGTGCGTCAGTCAGTTGCCCGCCCGCTTCTACATCTGCCTTGATGCCCAGGATCAGGTCCTGCATGTTGGCATTATCGTGTCCCCGGCCAACGATCTCAAACGCCTGCACCAGCGGGACACCGGAAGACATCATGGTGGCCAACTGACGGCTGAATACAGTGATATCTTTGGGTGTAATCTTTTTTCCACGGCCACCACCGAGGATGGGTTTAGGTTTTTTCTTGACTTTAAGTGGGTTAATTCCCTGTCTGCGTAAAACCGCTTTGACCAATGCATCGCTCTGCCCGGTCATTTCGCCTTTGACACGCTTGCCCTGTTTGTCCGTGCCTTCCCATGCATACATTACCGATTTTGCAGCTTCAGCCATAATTTTTACTCTATAGTTACGCGGTTAACTTCGGCAAGACTGGTGATACCGTCCACGACCTTCTTCAATCCTGATGTGCGTAGATCCCATATGCCTTCTTTAAGGGCCTGATCAGCAAGTTGGACGGCATTGGCCCCTTCAATGATCAACCGTTTCATGGCATCTGAGATTGGCAAGACCTGATAGATACCGGCACGACCCTTGTAACCACTCGGGCACTCCGCGCCCCCATCACCGGCACCATAAATTGTGATACCCTTTTCTATCCATTCTTCGCGGAATCCTTCCTTCACCATGGCCTCCTTCGGCATATCAATCTTTACCCTGTAATCAGGGTGTAGTTTGCGGCACAGGCGCTGTCCGGTGATCAGGTTGATCGAAGTCGCTACGGCAAAGGCTTGTATACCCATATCCTGTAGACGTGTCAGGGTCTGCGGGCCATCATTGGTGTGGAGTGTGGACATCACCATGTGTCCGGTTTGTGCGGCCTTTACTGCAATGGAGCCTGTTTCCAGGTCGCGAATTTCCCCAACCAGGATAATGTCCGGGTCCTGGCGTAGAAAGGCCTTCAATGCCTTGGGAAATGTCATGCCGGTACGCTCATCGATCTGCACCTGGTTCACCCCCGGGAGGTTGATTTCAACCGGGTCCTCTGCGGTCGAGATATTAACGTCTGCCTGGTTCAGGATATTGATCCCGGAATAGAGTGAAACTGTTTTGCCGCTACCGGTGGGACCGGTGACCAGAAACATGCCATAAGGTTTATTCAGGTTTTTGAGGAACAGTTCTTTCTGGAAATCTTCATATCCCAGCTGGTCGATCTGCAATGCGGCAGCATCGGAATTCAGGATACGCAAAACCGCTTTTTCACCGAACAAGGTCGGGCAGGTACTGACGCGAAAATCGATGGATTTGGACTTGGAGAGTTTGAGTTTAATACGCCCATCCTGGGGGACACGCCGTTCCGAGACATCCAGACGCGACATGACCTTGATGCGGGCCGCAATCTTTTGCGAAAGGATGAGCGGTGGTCTGGCAACTTCCTCAAGCACACCGTCGATGCGGAAACGTACCCGGTATATCTTTTCATAGGGTTCGAAATGCAAATCAGACGCCCCTTTCTTGATAGCGTCCAGCATTACCTTGTTAACGAAACGTACGACCGGCGCATCATCTATCTCAGAATCATCCTGTGGCTGGGTAGTGCTATCATCAGCAACATCCAGATCATCCAGTCCTTCCAGCCCATCATCATCTTCCATATTACCCAAACCGTCTTCTGCAGCTTCCAGTGCCTTATCTATGGCCTTGGCTAATTTGTCTTCTTCCACCAGAATGGCATCGGTGCCCATGCCTACCGCAAATTTAATCTCATCAAGGGCTTGAAGATTGGTTGGATCGGAAACTGCGACATTGAGGCGTTTCCCGCGTTTGAATATAGGTAACGAATGATGTTTTTTTATCAGGTCTTCCTTGATAAGTTTGGTGATGTCAGGATCCAACTCTAATGCATTGATATCCAGTAAAGGTACGCCGAACTCCTGTGAAGCTGCTAAGGCAATCTTGTTGCTGGGAGCAAGCTTGTTAGTCACCAGATAGGAAACAAATGGAGTTTTTTCCCTTAATGCGCTTTGAAATGCCTGTTGGGCTGTAGCTTCATCAAGCAGCCCGTCCATAACCAGCTTTCTTGCCAGGCCGCCCAGTTGGATTTTAGATGTTGTCGCTGCCATTGTGATTTTTATTCATATTTAGAAACTTTAACGTCTAAATATTAGATTATATGGAGGAAATTACCAACAGTTTTCCACTTGAAAGGGGTTTTACCGGAAGATACTAACCCGCCTCATGAATAAAACATCAAGATTGTGCTGCATCGCAACAATATCCAGGTATCTCTCGTGTTATTTGCTGAATTTGAGACCATCCTTAACCAGATCGACCTTGATAATATCTCCAGGCATGAATTGTCCGGCCAAAATGGCCTTGGCCAAAGGTGTCTCTACATGGTTCTGGATGGCGCGTTTCAGGGGTCTTGCCCCATAAACGGGATCAAAACCTACGTCCCCCAACCAGGCCATGGCTGCAGGCGTGATATTGATAGAGATATTTTGTTCAGACAGCCGGTCTGTCAGGTGCTTAATCTGAATGTTGGCAATGGCCCTGACCTGTTCATCCCGCAGGCTGTGAAATACCACAAGATCATCAATACGGTTAATAAACTCGGGACGGAAATGACTTGAAACAACATCAAGTACAGTGTTTTTCATCATCTCATAATTACTGCCAGCCGGCATTTCCCGGATACGATCCGAACCAAGATTGGATGTCATGACTATAACCGTATTCCGGAAGTTTACTGTGCGGCCGTGTCCATCAGTCAGTCTGCCGTCATCAAATACCTGTAGCAGGACATTGAATACATCCGGATGGGCCTTTTCCACTTCATCCAGCAATATCAAACTGTAAGGTTTGCGGCGTACGGCTTCAGTGAGATATCCGCCTTGCTCAAAACCTACATAACCCGGCGGTGCACCTATCAGTCTGGCTACAGCATGTTTTTCCATGTATTCAGACATGTCGACACGGACCATGGCTTCTTCAGTGTCAAACAGAAATTCAGCCAGTGTTTTACACAGTTCTGTCTTACCTACGCCCGTTGGCCCCAGAAACATGAATACTCCGCTTGGCCGGTTCGGATCAGCAAGCCCTGCACGCGAACGGCGGATGGCATCAGAAACCGCCTTAATGGCCTCATCCTGACCTACAACACGCTGATGCAGGAAATCTTCCATTTGCAGAAGTTTCTCACGTTCACCCTGCAACATTTTTGATACAGGTATGCCGGTCCACTTTGAGACCACCTCGGCGATCTCATTTTCTGTGACCTTGTTTCTGAGCAACTTCATGCCCTGTATATCGGTCTTGCTGGCCTGGTTAAGCTGTTTTTCCAGTTCTGGAATAATTCCGTATTGCAGTTCTGACATGCGATTCAGATCACCCGCACGTCTGGCAGTTTCAAATTCAATGCGGGCACGTTCAAGCTTTTCCTTAATGTGATGAGTGCCCTGCAATGTGGCTTTTTCAGCCACCCAGATTTCCTCCAGATTTGAAAATTCACGTTCTACTTTTTTTATCTCCTCCTCAAGGTTCTTCAGACGTTTCTTTGATGCCTCATCAGTTTCTTTTTTCAACGCCTCCCGCTCGATTTTCATCTGGATCAAACGGCGTTCGAGGCGATCCATGGATTCCGGTTTTGAATTGATCTCGATCGATATGCGGCTGGCCGATTCGTCTATCAGGTCGATGGCCTTGTCAGGTAACTGCCGGTCAGTGATATAACGATATGAGAGCGTGGCTGCAGCAACTATAGCCGGGTCGGTAATCTGCACGTTATGATGGACTTCATAACGTTCTTTCAGTCCACGCAGGATGGCAATCGTGTCTTCAATACTTGGTTCAATCACGAGGACCTTCTGGAAGCGCCGTTCAAGTGCAGCATCCTTTTCAATATTGTCACGGTATTCATTCAGTGTTGTGGCGCCGATACAATGCAATTCACCGCGGGACAGTGCTGGCTTGAGCATATTCCCGGCGTCCATGGCGCCCTCAGCCTTGCCGGCACCAACCATAGTATGGACTTCATCAATGAACAGGATGATTTTTCCTTCCTGTTTTATCAGATCGTTAAGCACGGCCTTGAGACGTTCTTCAAATTCACCGCGGAATTTGGCGCCGGCAATCAGCGCACCCATATCCAGCGACAACAGACGTTTTTGTTTCAATGCCTCAGGGACTTCACCATTAATAATCCGCTGGGCCAGACCTTCGACAATCGCTGTTTTACCGACACCAGGTTCGCCAATCAGCACCGGATTATTCTTGGTACGGCGTTGCAGGACCTGAATGGTGCGCCGGATCTCGTCATCACGGCCTATCACCGGATCAAGTTTGCCCTGTTCGGCGCGGGCAGTGAGATCTATGGTATATTTTTCCAGTGCCTGACGGTTTTCCTCGGCATTTTGGTCCTGGACAGACTGGCCACCGCGTATGGAATCAATCGCATCTTCAATGCGTTTTTTCTCTGCGCCGGACTCACGGAATATCCGGCCCAGTTCTCCTTTGTCTTCCAGAGCGGCCAGTGCGAACAGTTCACTGGAGATGTATTGGTCCTTGCGGTTCTGGGCATATTTATCGGTGAGATTCAGCAGTTTTTCCAGGTCTTTCGAGATATGTACCTCGCCAGCTGCTCCCTGAATCTGCGGCAGGCGGTCCAGTGCCTGTCCAAGCTTCGCTCTGAACTGATTATTATTGATACCGGCTTTGGTCAAAACATGGCGCATGCCGCCGCCTTCCTGATCAAGCAGGGCAATCATTACATGCGCAGGTTCAATGAATTGTTGATCACGGCCGAGTGCCAGACTCTGGGCATCAGCGAGCGCCATCTGGAATTTGGAAGTTAATTTGTCAAAACGCATTGTCGAAACCTGCTTTATAAAATGAGATATTCACTAAATATGGGCAGGGAGGAAAGTATTCAAGTGTTATACAGTAATTAGTAATTGGTGATTAGTCATTAGTAATTTGTAAGAAAATCGACATAATCTTTGCCAATCACCCGCCGCTCCTGCGCAGTCGCTCCCAGCATCCTGCTTCTCGCGACACTAATACATCCCTGTATGTCGTCCTGCGCTCGCGGCATTTGTGCATCCTGCACATCATCACCAATCACCAATTTTAATACACTCCAATGACCTGATAGGAGCGGGATATCTTCGATACTGCTAAAACATAAGCCGCCGTGCGGAAATCCCTGATTTTTTTATTACTGTTTTTAGCTTCACTGATCTGCTGGTAGGCAAGCCGCATGGTATCGTCCAGCCCGGATCGCACCAGATCCAGTTCATCAGCACCACGTACTATTTCAGCCTCCAGCCAGTCAGGCACTTCACGGCCGGTGAGTGATTCGATGGCACTGATCACATGCCGGCCACGTATTTCATCATAACGGCGTTCCATACGCCCAAAACGGATGTGCGAAAGATTTCGTATCCACTCAAAATACGAAACAGTCACCCCACCGGCATTGGCATAAGCGTCTGGCAGGATCGTGATGCCACGTTTGTTCAGAATCTCATCTGCCTCGAAGGTCACCGGTCCATTGGCTGCTTCACATATGAGCCTGGTCTTGATTTTTTCTGCATTGTCAGCAGTAATCACGCTCTCCATTGCAGCCGGGATCAGGATATCGCAGGTCATTTCCAGTGCTTTGTTTCCGTTTTCTGAGTAGACTGCATCCGGAAAACCCTTAATACACCCGTCATGTTCATTCATATATTGCCGAACATGTTCTATAGAAAAACCAGCATCATTAACCAGTGCACCATCACGTTCGATGATGGCTATGATTAGGGCCTTGTCTTCTTCCTGCAGAAGTTTTGCAGCATGATATCCGACATTTCCCAGACCCTGGATTACAATCCGTTTATCTTCCAGACCACCGGAAAGACCGGCCGATTTCATATCAGCCGGGTGACGGAAGAACTCGCGTAACGCGTAAACCACGCCACGACCGGTAGCTTCAGTACGCCCGCGGATCCCGCCATGGTGTACCGGTTTGCCGGTAACACAACCCTGGTAATCAATATCTTCCGGATGCAGGTGTTTATAGGTGTCCATGATCCATGCCATCTCACGTTCACCAGTACCGACATCGGGTGCCGGGACATTGGTTGCCGGGCTCAGAAAACCCTTGCGCACCAGTTCACGGGTGAAACGGCGGGTGATCAACTGCAATTCATCACGAGTGTAATTTCTGGGGTCTATTAACAGACCGCCCTTGGAACCGCCAAAAGGAACATCAACGATGGCACACTTGTAGGTCATCAGTGCCGCCAGGGCCTCGACTTCATCCTGATCGACTATCGGTGCATAACGGATGCCGCCCTTGGAAGGGAGGCGATGAGTACTATGTGTTGCACGCCAGCCTGTAAAGACCTCGATCTTGCCTTTGATGTTGACCGGGAATTTGACCTGGAGCACGGCACTGCAGGCTTTAATATCATTGGCAACGCCCGGATCAATATCCAGAACCTTGAAGGCCCGGTCAACCATATGGTTGACACTGGCGCTGAAGGAATAAGGTTTTTTGCTGGCCATAGGAAATACCTTTATCTTGTAATTATTAGTGAGAGCAGGGCACGATTATTCCCGTTTCTTGTAACAAGCTTAGCCCAAGATCAGGGATGATTCATCCATATGAGGCTGGCAACCCGGCCGGTAATACCATCCCGGCGATAAGAATAAAAATGCTGATAGTCAGTATAGGTGCAATATTCCCCCCCGTAGGTGTCCTGTATTCCTGCGCACAACAGTTGTTGCCTGACCAGCATCTGCATGTCTGCAAACCAGTGTCCTGGGCGGCCCGGCTTAAAGGCCCCACCCGGATCATTGATTATTTTCAGGCAGGCGGTACGGACTTCTTCACCGACTTCGTAGTGATTGGCGCTGATATTAGGCCCTATCCAGGCCATGAGTTCCTGTGGTCTTGTCGCGAATGCATTTAATGTGTTGCTGATAATATTGCCACTGAAACCGCGCCAGCCGGTATGTATGGCCGCAATTTCTGTACCGGCCGTATTACATAACAACAACGGCAGACAATCGGCAGTCAATACTACGCATATTTGATTCTGTTTATTGGTGTATGCACCATCAGCGGGTTGATTGATGTTTTCTGTTGCCAGGTTGATGACTTTGTTGCCGTGTATCTGTTGTAGCCATAAAGGCTCATCTGGCAGTGATAACCGTTCGCCCAGAAGTATGCGGTTTTGTGAGACATGTCCCGGGTTGTCATCAACATGGCTGGCAAGATTCATCGAGGAATATGTTCCCAGTGAACAGCCACCGATGCGCGTGGTGGTGCCAGCATATATGTGTTTCGGCGCAGGCCAGTCAGCCGGGATCCAGCGGACATTATCGGGAGTCTGTGGCATCCTTATCCAGCGCTTCGAGAAGTTTTTGCATATCTTCGGGCAATGGCGCCTCACAGGTCAGCATTTCTCCAGTATGAGGGTGTTGCAGGGTGATTGCGCACGCATGCAGTGCCTGGCGTGGAAAAGTTTGCAGCATGTTAATCAATGGCTGACTTGCACCCCTGGGCAAGTGTGCACGGCCGGCATAAACCGGGTCACCCACAAGCGGGTATTTCAACCAGGCCATATGCACGCGTATCTGATGTGTACGCCCGGTTTCCAGTTGCAAACGGATATGCGTATGTGATCGGTATTTTTTGATGATCCGGAAATGTGTCACGGCCGCTTTGCCATGATCCTGCACAGCCATCTGTGTACGTTTTCTGGGATGCCGTCCTATGGGTTGATCTACACTTCCGCCTGCTGTCATGACACCACTGACAATAGCCTGATATTCACGTTTGATATTTCGTGCCTGTAATTGTGCTACAAGAAAAGTATGTACCTCGGGACTGCGAGCAATGATCATAACGCCGGAGGTGTCCTTATCCAGGCGGTGTACGATTCCTGCACGCGGGACAACTTTCAGTCCGGGGTCATGATGTAACAAGGCGTTCAGGATCGTATGTTCCCTGTTGCCGGCACCCGGATGTACCACCAGTCCGGGAGGCTTGTTCAGAACCAGAAGTTGTACATCTTCATATATGATCTGCAGGGGAATATCTTCAGCAGTGGAATTTTCCTGCGGTTTAAAACTGGCTTTAATCTCAATATGCTCTCCGCCTTTAACCCGCTGACGCTGGCTTACAGCCTGATAATTCAACTGCACTTCACCACTACGAATCCATTCCTGCAGACGTGCACGTGAATGATCCTGAAACAAAATTGCCAAAGCCTGGTCCAGGCGTTTACCAGCCAGGTCTTCCGGTATTTTTGCTGTCAGGTGTATGAGTTTGGTCATCTCTGTATGCAATTAATCGTGATAAGCAGTATATTTAAGAATACGTTATTTTAATCGATTTCTTTACCCGACAGGCTAAATTGAATATTCTGTTGTTATGTCAAGAGTAATAATCCTTATTTGTATCCTGCTTTGTGCAGGGTGTTCCTATTTTCAGGACAAGGAAGATTATACTCAAGATTGGACCGCCGAACGCCTTTATGCCGAGGCCAGGGGTCAACTGGATTCCGGTAACTATACCAAGGCAGTTGAACTCTATGAAAAGCTGGAAGGACGCTTCCCGTTCGGGGTTTATGGCCAGCAGGCCTTGCTGGATCTGGCCTATGCCTATTTCAAGAATGACGAGCCAGATGCTTCTATTTCGGCAGCAAACCGGTTTATCAAACTTTATCCCCAGAATGCGCATGTTGATTATGCCTATTACTTGAAGGGGCTTGCCAATTTCAACCGGGGCAAGGGGTTTACTGAACGCTATCTGCCGATTGATGCTGCTCAACGGGATTCGGACTCAGCGCTCAAGGCCTTTCAGGATTTCTCGGAAATGGCGAGGTTGTTTCCCGATAGCCAGTATGCAGATGATGCCCGGCTGCGTATGGTGTTTTTGCGTAATCAACTCGCTGACCATGAAGTAAATGTAGCCAGTTACTATATGCGTCGCGGGGCGTTTATAGCTGCGATCAATCGCGCAAAATATGTCGTAGAAAAATACCCGAGAACACCCGCGATACCTGAGGCGTTGGTGATTATGGCCAAGGCTTACAAGGTGATGGAAATGAATGATCTCTCCGATGATGCGATCAGGGTGCTGGAGATAAACTACCCCAACCATCCGGGCATTTATGAAGTCAGGGAAATAGTCGTCAGGTAATACCAGCCCTGTAGTTCTGAACTTGCAAGTTGTTTATTCACGATAACCTGAAGTAATCGGATAACGGCGGTCACGGCCGAAAGCGCGCTGGGTGATCCTGACCCCGGGTGCTGCCTGTCGCCGCTTGTATTCATTTCTATCCACCATCATCACAACTTTTTTTACTGTTTCCGGATCAAATCCGGTCTTGATAATTTCTTCCGGACTTTGATCCTGCTCGATATAGCGTTCCAGTACCGGGTCAAGAATGTCATAAAGTGGCAGTGAATCCTGGTCCAATTGGTTTTCTCTTAATTCTGCGGTGGGAGGGCGGTCTATAATCCGCTGTGGAATGTCATGTGACTGCTGGTTACGCCAGTTGCTGAGTTTGTACACCAACGTTTTACTGACATCTTTTAACGGCGCGAAACCACCTGCCATATCACCATAAAGTGTTGCATAACCAACCGACATTTCGCTCTTGTTGCCTGTAGTCAGTACCAGCTTGCCGGTTTTATTCGAGATTGCCATCAGCAAAATACCCCGGCATCTGGACTGGATATTTTCTTCTGTGGTGTCCGGCGGCAGGTTGGCAAAGACCGGTTGCAGGCTTTCAGTAAAGGCAGCAAAAGGTTTTTCTATGGAAATGGTGTTTGCCTTGACCCCCAGCAGTTTGGACATAACCTCTGCATCTTCCATACTCATTGCTGAAGTGTAACGTGATGGCATGATTATCGCTTCTACATTGTTCTTCCCCAAGGCATCTACAGCTATGCAGAGTGTCAAGGCTGAATCAATACCGCCGGAAAGACCAATAATGGCACCACTGAATCCGTTTTTTTGAACATAATCTCTCACCCCGAGTACCAGCGCCTGATAGATGGCTTCTTCTCTGGAAAAATCCTGTTTTGGATATTCAAAGGGTGTAGAAAACCGGCCATTTCCATTGGCAGAAAATTCGATGATATAAAGCCCTTCCTCGAATTGTGGTGCCTGGAAAACAATATTGCCCTGACTATCGACAGCCATGGAGCCACCATCAAATACCAGTTCGTCCTGTCCGCCGACAAGATTCACATAAACAATATTCAAACCAGACTCGGCCACGCGCTGTTTTAATATCTGTTTGCGTAAACTGATTTTGTCGATGTGATAAGGAGAGGCGTTGATATTGATCATCAATTTTGCGCCAGCTTTAGCGGCTTGTTCGCAAACTGACCTGTCCCAGATATCTTCACAGATACTCAGGGCAGTGGGTATGCCTTTCAAATCAAAAACACAATTTTCGGTGCCCGCTTCGAAATAGCGTTTTTCATCAAATACACCGTAATTAGGCAAATATTGTTTAACATACGTTTGCCTGATTTTCCCATCTCGTATCAGGCTGCAAGCATTGTAGGTATGGCTGTCCTTTTTGTGCGGGCTACCAATAATAATATCAATACCACTTACAGCACCGGTTAGTTCATTTAATGCATTTTTTATCTGTGCATAAAAAGCTGCCCTGTATAAAAGGTCTTCAGGTGGATAACCGGTAATTGCAAGTTCAGGGAAAATAATGATGTCTGAAGCAAATGAATCGCGCGCCTTTATGGAATGGTTGATCACCATTTCAGTGTTGCGTTTAATATCACCAACGATGGTATTAATCTGCGCCAGAGCTATACGAATGTTTTTACCGGACATATGCGTGTTTTTAACTTTTGTATCCCTTGCAGGTTAACAGGCAAAAGAACGGCCGTTTGCCATTATAATGTATAAGGATCAACAGTATTAATTTTGTTGAGTGACCGATAGTGCACTATAAAAAGGATGGAATATCGCGTCACATCAGTCAATTTAAGTGAATTAGGTTACCCCGGACTATATCAGGTGTTTTTGTGTATTACTGGCGGCAGTAAAAATCATGGCGAGAGTTTTCTGGCAATACTTGCACCAAGTTCCGCGGGTGAACGCACGGTCGTGACATTGGCTGCTTCCAGTGCTGCGAATTTATCATTGGCAGTACCCTTGCCACCAGAGATGATGGCACCGGCATGCCCCATACGTTTGCCCGGTGGCGCTGTAACACCGGCAATATAACCGACAACCGGTTTCGTAACGTTGGCATTAATAAATGCAGCAGCCTCTTCTTCAGCAGTTCCACCAATTTCACCCACCATGATAATGCCTTTCGTATCCGGGTCTTGTTCAAAGAGTGCAAGGCAATCAATAAAATTTACACCGTGGATCGGGTCACCGCCTATACCGACGCAGGTACTTTGCCCAAGTCCGTTTAATGTAGTCTGATGGACAGCTTCATAGGTCAGTGTACCGGAACGTGAGACAATACCGACGCAACCAGGCTTGTGGATATTACCGGGCATGATCCCGATCTTGCATTGTCCCGGTGTAATCACTCCCGGGCAATTCGGGCCAACCAGACGCACATCCGGGCACCGCTCCAGATAGGCACGTACCTTCAGCATATCCAGTACGGGTATTCCTTCTGTGATACAAATAACAATCTTTATCCCGGCGTCAATTGCCTCGGTAATTGATTCTGCTGCAAATGCAGCAGGTACCATGATCAAGCTGGCATCTGCCCCGGTTTTTGCAACGGCCTCATGCGCTGTATTAAATACAGGACGGTTCAGATGTTTCTCACCACCGCGTCCAGGTGTAACACCTCCCATAACCTGCGTGCCGTAATCGATGGCCTGTTGGGCATGAAATGTTCCCTGCCGTCCGGTAAAACCCTGAACAATAACCCGGGTATTTTTGTCGATGAGAATACTCATATAAATTTATTCCCGGATTAATTTGTTGATGTTTGGAACATGGCATTTACCGTCCCTGGTGCTTCCACCTGCCTGTCCATCCCTAAGTCGTTGACTCACACCATCCTTGGTGTTCGCCCTTCGAGCAGCCTGCGGCTGTCCAAATTCGATCCAATCGAATTTGTCACCGGTGAAAAATCTGCCGGGAGCAGATTTTGGCAGCGTTAGCTGCCCATAAGGGTGCAATACAGGGAAGTATTGCATCCAAAGACACGTTAAGTGTCTTTTCCATTTTCCGGTTCGCCCCTGCCGCCCGGTAAAACCCTGGACTATGATTTTTGTGTTTTTATTGATCAGGATGCTCATTGTTGTTTTGCTCCGGCAGCAGCAACGGCTTTGGTTGCAGCATCAGCCAGATCATCGGCGGAAATGATTTTTAACTTGCTCCCGGCGAGTGTTTTTTTCCCTGCTTCGACATTTGTTCCTTCCAGCCTTACGACAACCGGAACATTGACGCCCACTTCCTGGATGGCCTTGATTACACCTTCAGCAATCAGGTCACAACGGACAATGCCACCAAAAATATTGACCAGTATGGCTTTAACCTTCTTATCGGTGACAATCAGCTTGAACGCCTCTGCCACTTTTTCTGCAGTCGCACCTCCGCCAACATCCAGAAAATTGGCAGGTTCTCCACCATGTAACTTGATGATATCCATCGTTGCCATGGCCAGTCCGGCACCGTTAACCATACAAGCGATATTGCCGTCCAGTGTGACGTAGTTCAGATCGTAGCGCTTGGCAATACTCTCTTTCTCATCTTCCTGACTGGAATCACGCCATTCTTCCAGGTTGGCCTGCCTGAACAAGGCGTTGTCATCGATAGAAACTTTTGCATCCAGGGCCTCCAGATTGCCAGCCTTGTTCAACATCAGGGGATTGATTTCAATCAGACTCAGGTCCTTGTCCATGAAAAGTTGATAAAGGGCCTTGATAATCTTGTGCAGTTGTTTTTGCTGGTCTCCATTCAAACCAAGAGCATAACCGATACGGCGTGACTGGAAACCCTGAACCCCGAGGAGGGGGTCAATTATGGTATTGAAAATCTTGTCAGGCCGGGTTGCCGCGACTTCCTCTATATCCATACCGCCGGCACTGGAGGCGATTATCGCAATACGCTTCGATGCCCGATCGACCACAAGGCCGAGGTAATACTCGGCAGCGATAGCAGCCATACTTTGTACCAGCACGCAGTTTACAGGTTGGCCTGTGGGGGCTGACTGTTTGGTAACCAGTTGTTTGCCCAGCATGTTACGGACAATATCTTCAAGCTCACCCATGCTGTGCGCCAGTTTTACTCCTCCCGCCTTACCACGTCCGCCGGCATGTACCTGGGCCTTGACAACCCAACCCTCGCCCTTGAGTTCAGCCGCATTTCGCAAGGCTTCTTTAACGGAATGGGCAAGCTTGCCGGGTGGCACCGGGATACCATATTCGACAAACAGTTTCTTGGCCTGGTATTCGTGAAGGTTCATTATTAGCCCTTAATATTGAAGACCTTAAAGCAAGGTGTGTTATGGTTTAGTATGATAATTGTCAGCACTTGACTGAAAATATAACCAACTCCAACAGGTAATGGAACCGATATTTAATAATCCACGCCGATGGATTGAATCCGGGTGGTATGAATAATGTCATTTTTACGATTATTATTTCTTGCGTTTATCATCTGGCTACTCTACCGCTTGATAAGAAAACTGACAGACAAGAGAGATTTCGGCAGCAGAAAATCTCTTGAAACGACCCATATGGTTCGTTGTGCATATTGCGACGTCTATACTATAAAACAAAACGCATATTTCAGAGAGAATAATTATTATTGTTCACCTGATCACTACGAGAAACAGGCTCATAAAGATTCAGAATGAAACAAGTGTTGCATAAACCGGGAATGCAAATCGACACTAGCTGGCGTGCTCTGCAATATTTCAATTTATACCGCTTTCTCATTTCGCTGCTGTTTGTCGGGTTGATCTGGATCGGCCAGTTACCTGAACCACTGGGGATATATGATCAGAGATTCTTTGCATTTGTAGCGCATGGCTATCTGTTTGCCTCAATAGTCATCGCAGTTGTAATCAGTATGCAGATTCCGCTTTACAAGATGCAGGTTGCAGTCCATGTTCTGATAGATATTATTGCCATCAGCCTGATGATGTATGCCAGTAATGGACTCGACAGTGGTTTCGGAATGTTACTGATCATTGCTGTTGCCGGAGGCAGTATTCTGTGTGCGGGGCGGATTGCAATATTGTTCGCTGCAATTGCTGCATTGGCAGTGCTCAGCCAGGAAGTTTATCTGCAATTTTTCCGTTATTATCCTCCTCCCAATTATACCCATGCCGGATTGCTGGGAATTACCTTTTTCGCAACGGCGATTCTTGGCCATATTCTCGCCGCCCGTGTGGAAAAAAGTGAGGCCCTGGTCAAACAGCAGGAGGTTGATCTTGAAAGCCTGGCGCGACTCAATGAGATTATCGTACAGCGCATGCAAGCTGGTATCATTGTTCTGGATGATGGGTATCGTATCCGGTTGTCAAATGAGTCGGCACGTATGCTGTTGGGATTGCATGAAAATATAAATAACCGGCCTATTGCTGATATCGCACCGGAAATTATAGGCAAATTAAGAAAATGGCTGGATGGTGATGGCAAGCATAACGTGATCATCAAGCCCACCAGAGGTGAAGTGGATATACAGGTATCATTTACCCAGTTAAAGCCGGATAAAAAATTCGGAATACTCATATTTCTGGAAGACGTTGCCTTAATGCGGCAAAGGGCACAACAGATGAAACTGGCATCCCTGGGCAGACTTGCAGCCAGTATTGCCCATGAAGTGCGTAATCCCCTGGGGGCAATTACTCATGCAAGCCAGTTGTTATCAGAAGCAGGGCAGATCAACAATGAGAACAACAGGTTAGTCGAGATCATCATGGACCAGTCGCGTCGCGTGAATACTATTATCGAAAATGTGCAACATATCAGCCGCCGTGAACCAGCAACTCCACAAATAATTGAGATAAAACCATGGCTTAAAGATTTCATCAATGAATTCACTGCAAGGAAAAATATCCCAAAGGAGAAAGTGAGATCTTCAATCAAACCGGAGGATATAATGGTCCGGATGGATTCCAGTCAATTATATCAGGTGCTCTGGAACCTGGCCGATAACGCAATTCAATACAGCACGGGCAACATACTCCTTGAATTACATTGTGGTGTTAAAAAAGATTCTCAAAGGGCCTATATTGATATTCTGGATCATGGGTCGGGAATAAAGGAAGAGGTACTGGAGCATTTGTTTGAACCATTCTTCACGACCAATCCTATGGGTACCGGTTTAGGTCTGTATATTGCCAGTGAGCTGTGTGAAGCCAACCAGGTGGCACTTAATTTGTATCATAATTCAACTGCTGGTTGCTGTTTCAGAATTCATTTTCCACATATGCAAAAACAACATAATGTGATCTGATGAATACACCGTGTGCATTGGTCATTGACGATGAGCCTGATATCCGCGAATTGCTGGAGATCACGCTGAAACGTATGGATGTGAATTGCCGTTGTGCAGGAGATCTGGCCGCTGCCAGGATTTTATTGAAGCAACAGGACTTTGATATCTGTCTTACAGACATGCGCCTTCCGGATGGAGATGGTGTCGAATTTGTAGATTTTGTACAAGACCATTATCCCAACATGCCGATTGCAGTCATTACGGCACATGGCAGTATGGAATCGGCCATTCAGGCACTTAAATCGGGCGCCTTCGATTTTCTGACCAAACCGGTCGATCTGGTATCACTGCGAACACTGGTTACCAGTGCCTTGCGCCTGAACAAGGGGCAGACTGAATCGGCGCGCACATTTATTGGAAATAGCAAGGCGACACGCAACATACGGAACACCATATCCAAACTCGCACGCAGTCAGGCTCCTGTCTATATCAGTGGTGAATCCGGCACGGGGAAAGAACTGGTGGCAAGGATGATCCACGAACAGGGCCCACGTGCAGACCATCCATTTATCCCGGTAAATTGTGGTGCTATCCCGCATGAACTGATGGAAAGTGAATTTTTCGGTCATAAGAAAGGTAGTTTTACCGGCGCTGTCGCCGATAAGGAAGGACTGTTTCAGGCGGCACAGGGTGGGACACTGTTTTTTGACGAGATAGCAGAATTACCACTGCATATGCAAGTCAAGTTACTGCGTACTATCCAGGAAAAATCCATACGACCGGTTGGGGCAAACAGGGAACTACCGGTTGATGTCCGTATACTCAGTGCAACTCATAGCAGCCTGTCGGATATGGTCAAGGCAGGCAGGTTCCGGCAGGACTTGTTCTATCGCATCAACGTCATTGAATTACAGATTCCGCCATTACGGGATCGTAAAAAAGATCTGCCATTATTAATTGCATACATCCTGCAAAGCTATGCAGAAGAATCAGGAATGCACATGCCTGAACTGTCTGAAGATGCCAGGTCTGCACTGCAGGCCTATTACTTTCCCGGTAATATCCGGGAACTGGAGAATATCCTGCATCGTGCCATTACTTTATGTGATGGCAATATGATTACAGCCATGGATCTGCAACTGCCACAACTCAGTGAGAGTGTCATTAATGAAAACAATAATATTAAGGAAAAGAAAACTGCGGCGCTGGATTCCTATCTGGGTGATATTGAAAAACAGACCATTCTTGATGCACTGGGAAAGACCCGCTGGAACAAGACTGCAGCCGCCAGACAATTGGGGATCACACTCAGGGCCTTGCGCTACCGTCTGGAAAAACTTGGCCTGGATTAATACTCCATATATTTAAGGAACCTCTGATTAAGGTGTCATTTCGAGCAAAGCGAGAAATCTGTAGTTAAAAATGTAAAACAAAAACAAATAACTGCGAGATTTCTCGACCACTGTTCCCGACGTGGTTCTACCGCCTGCTTCCATGCAGGCGTCCCTACGGTCGAAATGACAATAACAACTTAATCTGAGGTTCCTTTAATAGTATTTATCATAATAATAAACAAGGCTGGAATCGATTGGAAACTGAACTCACCATTGTGGTCCCTACCTATAATGAACGGGACAATATCAAGCCAATGCTGGATGCATTAAATGCGTCACTTCAGGATCTGTTGTGGGAAATTGTTTTTGTAGATGATGATTCATCTGATAAAACAGCAGAACTGGTCAGGGAGATAGCGAAAAAAGATGCCAGGGTCAGGTGCATCCAGCGTATCAACCGCAGGGGTCTGTCATCTGCCTGTATCGAAGGCATTTTATCCAGTGCCTCGCCGTATATTGCGGTGATAGATGCAGACATGCAGCATGACGAAAGCCTGTTGCCCGCCATGTTGAATACGTTAAAAACCGGCAATCTCGATCTGGTGATCGGCAGCCGTTACATAACGGGAGGCGGCACAGGTCAATTGTCAAAACACAGGGTATGGGTCAGCCGTACAGCGACCCTGCTTTCGGGGCTGGCGCTGAGGCAACAGGTGCATGATCCCATGAGTGGTTATTTCATGTTACGCCGATCTTTTTTTGAAAAGGTCATGCGCAAGTTATCAGGCAAAGGTTTCAAGATTCTCCTGGATATTCTGGTAACGGCCGGGCCTTCGGTCAAATTCAGGGAGTTGCCCTATGTCATGCGCCAGCGTACGCAAGGAGAAAGTAAACTCAGTTTTATCGTTATCTGGGAATTTATAACGCTTGTTGTCTATAAACTGATAGGACGTATACTGCCGGCCCGATTCATTTCATTTGCCACGGTTGGGTTCAGCGGCATTTTCGTACATTTATGCGCATTGTGGTTTTTTTATCGTTTTCTGGATATCGAATTTATTTATGCACAGGCTTCAGCAACACTGATTGCCATGACCAGCAATTACATACTCAATAATTATTTTACCTATCCGGACAGGAAGCTAAAGGGTGTTGCTTTTGTACGCGGCCTGTTAAGTTTTTATCTGGCCTGTACATTGGGGGCCATTATCAATGTGGCTGTAGCAGATCTTTTATTTGGCAAGTCTTTCCCCTGGTGGCTGGCAGGAACGCTGGGTGCTGTTGCCGGCGCAGTCTGGAATTATGCGGCCACTGCAACGTTTACATGGAGAATAAACGGGGATAAATCCAGGTAGATTCAGACAGATTTCAATACCAACAGAATTTTTGCATTTCACCATGCATGGGGAAATCTTTTTGATACAAAAACAATGAAAAAGATTATTGAACTGGACGGGATACGTGGAGTCGCCATAGCACTGGTTCTGATATGGCATTATTTTGCAACTCAACTATGGGTTCAGGATGGAACGCTGTTGTATTATTTCAGATACATGAGTGCACTCACCTGGAGTGGTGTTGATTTGTTCTTTGTGCTTTCCGGGTTTTTAATAGGAGGTATACTCCTTGATCAGCGCGGTCGCAGTCACTATTTCAGCACATTTTTTATAAGACGCATATGCAGAATATTTCCGCTTTATTTCATGGTGCTTTTATTATTTGTCATTTTATCAAAAATTGTACCTTCTGGATTGCGCTGGTTGTTTAATGATCCATATCCACTCTGGACGTATGTCACATTTACACAAAATTACTTGATGGGAGGAGGCGGATTTGGTTCAGATTGGTTGGGTGTCACATGGTCCCTTGCTATAGAGGAGCAATTTTATCTGGTCCTTCCATTTCTTGTTTTTTATATCAGGGGGAAATGGTTTATCCCGATACTGGTAATCATGATCATTGGTAGTCCGGTAGCTCGCTACCTTGTTGATGGCATGGGCAGCTATATCTATACTTTCTGCCGGGCGGATTCATTGATGTCGGGGGTATTATTGGCATGGCTGGTAAGAAGGAATGGATTTCTGGAATTCACACAAAAATATTGCCATCTGGTTATAACCACCTTCTTTATATTGCTACTAATAATCGCATATCTTACTTTTCTGGTGACGCAGACCGGAGACGTTATTAACCATTTTGTATTTGCGATTTTCTATGTTGTATTTATTTTGTTGGCTACGATATATCAGGGGGCACCTCAGGCCGGAATTTTGAGAAACTCATTTCTGTGTTGGTTGGGCTCCAGATCATATGGTATTTATCTTTTACACCAGGGAATAAGCGCAACAGTGCACGCAATGAACGGGAATTATCCACCAAGAATATCGAATTATGGCGAGGCATTTATTACTCTCTCTGCACTTTTAATTACCCTGGTTTTGGCAGAACTATCATTTCGTTATTATGAATCTCCTTTGATAAAATTAGGCCATAAATTGAGGTATGGTTCTCGTTTAATTGATAGATAGAAAGTCATTCAGACCGCATAAAAAAACTATCAGGAATATATCTTCTTACCAGGCATATGACATCAAAATTTAATCACAGAACAATTGAGCTGGTTGCCTTTTCTGCGGCGGCATTATATTTTGAGTTGGCAATTATCCGCTTCACGGCAGCACAGGTATTATATCTCGGCTATTTCAGTAACTTTATTCTGATATCTTCGTTCGTCGGCCTGGGACTGGGATTTCTGAGCGCACGCAGGAAGGTCGATTTTGATATTTACCTTCCATTATCACTGGTCTTTTTGTTTTCACTGGTCCTGGTCTCACAGTTTGACGTGGAAATATTGAAGAACCACTTCGGTCTGTTTTTTTTCGGCAATATCAAGGGCCGCGCCGGACTGCCCGGCGCATTCCTCCTGCTGATACTTTTTTTTTCCACTGTTGTATTCCTGATGTGTATCGGCCGGCGCATCGCGCTCGCCTTCATGCACTTCCAGCCTCTCCGCGCCTATTCGCTGGATATTCTTGGCAGCCTGATTGGCATAGCTATGTTTTCCCTGCAGAGCCTGGTGGCCAGCAGTCCGGTCATCTGGACAATGACTGGCGGATTATTATTACTCATCGGATATTTATGTTCGGACAGTGCAGGGACCAGACTGGCTGCTATTAATGTGATTGTAGCCGTAAGCGGTGTTTGCATTCTGTTATTGAGCGCGCAATCGGGCGCTTTAACAATATGGTCTGCCTATCAACGGCTGGATGTGGTGCAGGGCGATGAACAGGAACCGGGCATTATATTCGCCAATGGCATACTACACCAGTTCATGCACCCGGCCGCCAGCGCAAGGGACCATTATTATGGTTATCCGTACAAGATCATGCAGAAAGCTGCGCTGCCTCATGATGATGTGCTGATCATCGGTGCAGGATCCGGTGCTGATGTTGCGGTAGGTCTGTCGTATGGAGCACACAATATTGACGCGGTCGAGATCGATTCCCGCATCATCGAAATAGGGGAGAAGTATCATCCGGACCGTCCCTACGCAGACAACCGGGTAATTGTTTATGCCGCAGACGGCAGACAGTTTCTTAAAAACACAGAAAAGAAATACGATCTGATAATCTTTGCCTTGCCGGATTCACTTATGCGACTGTCAGGTATGAACAGCGTCAGACTGGAATCATTTCTGTTTACCCAGGAGGCATTTGCCGATGTCCGGCAACACCTGAAACCACAGGGTGTATTTGCGATGTACAACCAGTACCGATGGGAATGGCTGATCAGCAAGATCGCAACGGCAACCGAGGAAGTCTTCGGGAAACCCCCATTGATAGTAACCGATGGCCCCACTACCATGCTCCTGGTGGGACCGGAGATTGGCGGCTCTGATTATCAACGCGGCGGTTTTGAAAAACTGGCGACGGATGACTGGCCGTTTGTCTATATGCAAAAACCGGGCATACACTGGCTATATATTGGCATGATCGGACTGTTTCTACTGGCGTCCGTGCTGGGCGTGTATTTCATCGCCCCTGCGGGCACGCTGAGTCAACCTGATTTCCCCTTTTTCTTTATGGGCATGGCATTTCTGTTACTGGAGACCAAGAGCCTCGCTTTCTTTTCATTATTGTTTGGCACGACCTGGCTGGTTAACTCTGCTGCCTTTGCCGGCATACTGATTTCGGTACTGGTGGCGAATCTCCTGGTGCAACGATTTAATATACGTGTCAGACTGCCACTTTATATCAGTCTGTTTGTCTGCCTGACGGTGGCCTATCTGGTACCTCCTGCTGTCTTTCTTAATTTTGAATCTGTGCTTACCCGTTTCATGCTGGGTACCTTATTCATGTTCCTGCCAATCTTTTTTGCCAATCTTATCTTCAGCCGGGAATTCAAGGACACGGATGAAAGTACACGTGCTTTCGGCTGGAACCTGCTCGGCGCTGTGGCTGGTGGCGGTCTGGAATATCTGTCATTGTTAATCGGGTTCCGGAACCTGTTGTGGGTGGTTGCTGCCTGTTATCTGTTTGCCGCCCTGTTCACCAGACTGCAGCAACGGCGTGTTATATTAGCTGGATAGGTTCTAGCCAGAATTCAATTATGGAAACCCTGTTTAAGTCTGGATTGTCATTTCGACCACCGGGACGACTCCATGGATGGAGGAGGTAGAGTCGCGCCTGGAGCAGCGGCCGGGAAATCCTTGTCTCGACCAAAAGGAGAGATCTCCAAAAGATCCCTCACGATGTTCGGGACGCCTACGGCGGATTTCTCGCTGCACTCGAAATGACACCTTATTCAGAGATTATTTAAATGATCGCGTTCAAGCACCATTCAATACGCCAGGACAGTCCCCATCTTGTTTCGGTTTTCCTGCTACTGATCTTGGTCTATCTCTGGAGTATGCCTGGCACCGTGGTGCTGGAAGACGATGGATTTTTTGTCCTGGCGGCATATTTCAATAGTATTACCCATCCGCCGGGTTATCCCCTGTTTGTCATGTTCAGTCATTTATTTACCTGGTTGCCGGTGGGCAGTGTTGCCTTCAGGGTGCATCTGGCCAGTGCCTTTCTGGGTGGCCTGGCTTGTGTCTGTCTCTGGTACCTGGCGCGCTGTTTGTTCGAGGATCGCATCTATGCCTATGCAGCGGCACTGGGTCTGGGTTTATCGAGAACATTCTGGTCGCAGGCGATTATTGCTGAAGTCTACACCCTGAATGTACTGCTGTTTTTACTGTTGTTTATTCTGGCATTGCATTGTGCTGCTGCAAAAAAAGAGCAGCAGGTTTTTTATTGCAGATGGCTGGCCTTCATCTATGGTCTTGCATTGAGCAATCACTGGCCGCTTATCCTCCTCTCGACCCCGGCATTGCTGGTATTAATGTGGCCGGCCAGGGAAATTCTGATCAGAAATATTTTAAAATTTATTCCTTTCTTCCTGCTGGGATTATTGCCTTATGTATGGCTGGTGTGGCGTTCGCATGCAGTGCCGGAATACAGTTTTTACGGGCCGATTCAATCATGGCAGGATTTCTGGTTTTATGTCAGCCGGCAACCCTATAGTGAGGCCGATCACAGTCTCACTGCCGGCTGGCTGGATAAATGGATGTTCTCGTTGTTTGTCCTCAGGGAAACAGCAGTTCAATTTGGCCCTGTCGGTGTGATATTTACAGTCACGGGTGTCCTCTGGCACTGGATAAAAAAGCCGGGGAAGCTGGCATTGTCCATGACATTCGCTTATCTCGGCAGCACTATTGTGCTGATATTGATCCGGGGGGTTGATTATGAACTGTTTCAGCGGGCCCTGTTCCAGGTTTATCCGTTAATCAGTTATGTCATGGCTGCGCTGTGGGCCGTATTCGGAATAAAATTTATTGTTGACCAGATTGCGCAAAAAAACAGACTGGTCAGGCAGAATTTTCTTGCCGCAGCTGTCACAGTGCTGGTTATCGGTGGCACCTTTATTGTGAATGCTCCGTATAATTTCAGAAGAAATGATTTCATGGCGGCAGATTATGCGATGATTGTGCTTAATACTCTGGAGCCTGATGCGGTATTTTATGCAAATGCCGATAACATCGACGGACCTGTAAGGTATATGAATGCAGTCGAGGGAGTGAGGCCGGATGTCACTGTTTATACCGGAAGATATATCTATATTAATGACAGACTTTACCGGCCTTATCAGCTTGAAGCCGATGAATTGAAAACTCTCATTAATGATTTTATCCGCGATACAGACCGGCCGGTTTATTATGCAAATGACTTTCCAAACGATTATGCACAGGACCGATATGGATTTTATACCAGGGCAGATAAAAAATTGCCGGTTGGTGAGGAACGATTAAATATATTACCTGCCCATCTGAAGTTTCTGGAATTCTGGGCAGATAAATACAGCCCGGTAAATTTGTGGGACAGGATGCACTACAATCTGGTCTTGTCCGATTATTGTAAATTGATATTGAACGCAACTTATTCAGAACAGGACGAAATAACTCCGGATGTTCTGAAAAATGTATCAGATTTTACCTGTGCGAATTATCAGGGAGTATTAAACAGGATTCAATTTGCATTGAATAAACCGGAAACCAGTCAGGCCGAACTGGATGAATATTTCAGGCAGGCCAGGGAATATCAGGAGCAGGCTATTACAAAAAAAGATCGGGCCAGGCTTGATTATTATAATGGCATCTATAATTTGCGTGTGGACAACAAAGAATCAGCACGGACCAATTTTCAATCATCACTCAGATTATGGCCACACCCGGAAAATCCATCTCAGAAAATGCTTTTGTCATTATAAGTGATCAACTGAATGTCCCAACTGATTAAATACAGAATATTATTTTTCCTGTTTGTCATATCCGGTTTTGCCGGATTGATATACGAATCCATCTGGTCCCATTACCTGAAACTGTTTCTGGGCCATGCTGCATATGCGCAGGCACTGGTACTGACAATATTCATGGGCGGTATGGCAATCGGCGCCTGGCTGGCCGGGAAGGTTTTATTCAGAAATCTGAACCTGCTTTACGCCTATGCACTGGTGGAAATGCTCATTGGTATCATGGGGCTGTTTTTCCATGACATCTTTCAATGGATCATGAATACCTCATTCACACATGTGATCCCCGCCCTGGCGGGGCCGGGAATGGTCCAGTTATATAAGTGGACGGTGGGCGCAATACTGATACTCCCGCAATCCATATTACTTGGCGCCACATTTCCCCTGATGACCAATGGTCTTTTGCGTATGCATCCGGAACTGCCGGGCAGATCGATATCATTGCTGTATTTTGGCAACAGCATCGGCGCTGCTGTTGGTGTACTGGTCAGTGGTTTTTATCTTATCGCCCGGGTCGGTATGCCCGGGACCATTCTGACGGCAGGAATTATCAATATTTTGATCGCGGTTGTTGTTTATCTGATTGCAAAAGGCGGGTTATCAACGGCCCCACCCGGGAGACAGGACTCAGGCAGAAGTATTCCGCAACTGATTCTGTGGGCGTCATTCCTGACCGGTACCGCGTCTTTTATCTATGAACTGGTCTGGATACGCATGTTAAGTATGGTGCTGGGCGCCAGTACCCATGCGTTTGAATTGATGCTGAGTGCTTTTATCACGGGCCTTGCCTTTGGCGGGCTGTGGATACGCAACAGGGTAGACAGGCTGGATAGTCCGCTTCGGTTCGGGGCCTTTGTCCAGATACTGATGGGGCTGGTCGCGCTCAGTACGCTGGTTCTCTATGACCATACGTTTGACATCATGGGTTTTCTAGTCCGGGCTCTGAACGTAAACGAGGAAAGTTATCTTCTGTTTAACCTGGGAAGTCACTTCATTGCCCTGATTGTCATGTTGCCGGCCACTTTTCTCGCGGGCATGACGTTGCCGTTATTCACACTGATCTTGTTGAAGAACAATTATGGCGAGCAGAGTGTCAGTCATATTTATGTCAGTAATATGCTGGGAGCCATCAGCGGAATCATGTTTGTCATATTTTTCGGAATGCCGGTCCTGGGGCTGAAGGGATCAATGCTGGCTGGCAGCGGCATAGATATGATGCTCGGGTTCACTTTATTACTTTACGCTGGAGCAAGCCAAAGGCGAATCGCCATGATTGTTTTGTCATCCTGTGTATTTTTATTCATTGCCTTGCTCTCGGAACTGGATCCGAAGCGCATGAGTTCCAGCGTTTTCCGCCATGGGCGGACCACGCAACCGGACGATACGCGGGTTATCTCCCAGCGGGACGGCAAAACATCGACTGTCACTGTTCTCAGGGATAAGAACGATGTCCAGATCCTGTATACCAATGGCAAGCCCGACGCCTCTGTTTACATGGGTAAAGGTGTGCAAGGTATACCAATTGGTGATGAGATCACCCAGACGCTGCTTGGGGCTATTCCTCTCGCCATACATCCGGACGCCAGAAAAGTGGCGAATATCGGCATCGGTTCAGGCATGACCTCGCATACGGTTTTGTTGTGGCCCGGCATACAGCAACTGGATACGATAGAGATAGAATCAGAGATGGTTGCAGCCGCTCGATATTTCAGGCCCAAAACAGGGCTGGTATTTACTGATCCGCGCAGTCTCATCCATGTGGAAGACGCCAAAACATTTTTTTCACTCAGCCAGGAAAAGTATGATCTGATTATCTCCGAACCTTCAAATCCCTGGGTCAGCGGCGTATCCAGTCTGTACACGCGCGAATTTTACGAACGTATTAAAAAGTCACTGCATCATGACGGGTATCTGGTGCAATGGATGCACCTTTATGAAATGAACAGCACGCTGGTTTTTTCCGTACTTAAGGCATTGTCAGAACATTTTGCCGATTTCCGTATTTTCGCCACTAATAATTTCGATGTAGTAATTGTTGCCAGTCCCCGGGGCCATGTCGGGGATATACGGGATGATATATTCAAAGTGGATGCCATGCAGAAAGAATTATCCAGGCTTGGAATGAACAGCCTGCAGGATTTCGAAGTGCGGCATCTGGCCGATCGCTGGTTACTGGAACCTGTATATGCCAGACAGGGCATACAAGCGAATTCAGATTATTTCCCGATTCTGGATTTGTATGCGCCCAAAGCAAGATTCATGCATGAATCAGTTACCTTGCTGGCTAACCTTAAACGTTCACCCGTACCGGTGATTCGATATCTGCTTCGATCAACTTCTTTTGATGCAACTGATGTCAGCCTGTTCAACGAATACAATTATACCATGTATGCCGGAAAGGCCCGGGAAATACTGCGGCAAATCACAAGGCATGAAATAAAGGATTCTGAAACCAGGGAAGTTGATATGCTTAATGTCGAATATATGCGCTATGTAGCCAGAAATTGCCCTGATCCCGGTCAGGAAAATCTGTGGATACGCCAATTATATGAATTGGTGCAATCAACCTTGCCCTATTTAAGCAGTGGTGAAATGGAAAATATTATTGAACACATCCGGCCCGAATGCCCGGCGGGCCTCCCTGAGTCCAAGCTACACTGGCTCGAACTGATCAGCGCTGTTACTGCTGAAGGTCATGAGCAGGTCATCTACCTCACACAACGCCTGCTGGCACAGCCGGAGGATACGCTGCGTGAAGAACAACAATATCTGCTGGCCCTGCAACTGCTGGGCCTGTTCATGCAGGGCCGGGACGAAGAGTTCATGGAGAGCTTTAACCGGCATAGCGGACCGTTGTTCGGGAACAGTCCGTTGCCGATTGAAATTGAGATACTGCACAAACACGTGCTGGCACGGGGCAAATAGAAACGGTGTCAAAATTAAATACCCTCCCCCTCAAGGGGGAAGGAGCTGTTGCATATTTCCACGCCAACAGAGCCGGAAAGTAATTTTGAGATAGGGCCCCGGATATCTGAATGTGACGCTGGACGTCTGATTTTGACGTCATTGGGGGCAATGCCGCTCATGGTCATCCTGCAGGATATTAGAGATAGTTGAATTAACCCGTTGTTTTTGTGATGTTATACATTTATGTAGTCTGCATGGCACAGAGTTTGTATATGATCTGCCCAGAGATAGCTTGCCATCCGGCGGTTATCTTGGTTTGCTTTACAATCAATTGATTAGAAAACAACAAAGGAGTCAATTCATGACTAAATATATCCAATCCGGTTTTACCCTGATCGAACTGATGATCGTGGTGGCCATTATCGGTATCCTCGCGGCCGTTGCGATCCCGTCCTATCAGGACTACACCGCCCGTGCCCAGGTAACTGAAGGCGTGTCACTCACCAGTCAATACAAGACCTCTCTGGCCGAGTATTATTCCGCCAGAGGTGATTTTGTAACCCCTGCTGTGATTACCGTGGCTGATTTTGGTGGTAACACATCCGGTAAATATGTAGGTAGCGTGGCCTTTACCAATGTCACGACCAACACGGTACAGGTCGAAGCCACCTTTGGTGCTGGCGCTGCCGCAGTCCTGCGTACCAGTATATTTGCCATTTCATCCAATGATGGCGGCAACGACTGGGAATGCGGCGCTAATGTGGTCGCACCTCCTGGCCTTGCGATTGATTCAAGGTTCATGCCCGCCAACTGCAGGTAATTTATCCTTCGTAATCAGAAAGGCCGCGCAAGCGGCCTTTTTTATGTGCAGAATTGATATGTTCAAATTTGATCTAACTGATAGTGTCAGATAACCATACATTGATGTATGACAGACTGTACCGATCGGACAGTTAATTCAATTGAGCAAACTGAATGCTGTAATCTAAGGAATAATGTCCCCTCCCCCTTGATGGGGAGGAACTTAAAGAAAAACCTCCCTCCCCCTTGATGGGGGAGGGTTGGGGTGGGGGTGGATGTCATCGTTGACATAGATATTAAACCCCCATCCCATCCTTCCCCCTGAGAGGGGGAAGGGGAAATTGTATGAACGTGTGACTGTATTGTTGAATGTTGAGATGGGTTATAGGAACACTTATTTAATAATCATATCAGACTGATGAACAGGAACCCCGACATAAAATATGCAATGATCGGATTTCTCCTGCTGGTGGGATTGACTGTTGTCATCTATTTCCCGGCACTGTCCAGTGCGTTCCAGCTGGACGATGTCAACAATCTCGGTGGCCTGGCGGCTGTCCGTGAAAACGGGATCCTGTATTTTATTTTCAGCGGGGCTGCCGGTCCTTCCGGGCGCCCGCTGAGCCTGTTCACGTTCGCCCTGCAATATAGCGCCTGGCCGGACCACACGTTTGCTTTCAAGGCATTCAACCTGGCCATGCATCTGGCCTGCGGCGGGTTGATATTTCTGATCTGCCGGAAATTCGCCGGTTACCTGGGATTAAATCCCGGAGAAAAGCTGACCTTCAGTTTCATTGTAACAGCGCTCTGGCTGCTGCACCCCATGCAAATCACCACCGTCCTCTATGTCGTGCAGCGTATGACCCAGCTTTCAACATTTTTTATCTTGCTGGGTGTGTTTTTGTATCTCCATATACGTGAGAGCTATCTGAATGAGAGACAATTCAAATACCTGGTCAGGTTAGGGCTTGCAGTCTGGGGCTGCACACTGCTCGGTATGTTGAGCAAGGAAAACGGAATATTACTACCCCTGATGATATTGGTGATCAACATAACCTTGCTGGCAGACCGCGCGGAAGACCGCGTTTTGCAAAAATGGAACCGGATTTTTCTGGGCATTCCCCTGGCCGCATTAATTATTTATCTGGCCACCGGTTTCGATACTGTTCTGGCCAGCTATCACCTGCGGCCTTTCAGCATGGCAGAGCGCCTGATGACGGAAGCGGTGATACTGGTCGAATATCTGCAACATATTGTCGTTCCAAACCCCGGCGTATTTTCGATTTATCACGATGACTTCCCGATTTCGCACGGGTTGTTATCTCCGCCGTGGACCCTGGGTGCTATCATCATCATTACTTTCCTGGTCGTTACTGCGGCAGTCTACCGGAAAAGATTTACTGTTTTCAGTTTTGCCGTTTTATGGTTTTTTGCCGGGCATACGCTTGAATCATCTTACCTTAACCTTGAACTTTATTTTGAACACCGGAATTACCTGCCTTCGCTGGGTATTTTCATCCTGATTACCTATGCAGCGATAGCGGCTGGCCGGTATTTATCACGCCGCCGTCTCGCATACGGCGTATTACTCATATATTGCCTGCTGGTTGTGGCCAATACCCTCATGGAAATCAATCTATGGACCAAACCGGTCGAAAGGCATCTGGCACTGGTCAACAATCACCCCGGTTCTGTTCGCGCCGTCACCGCACTGGGTAATCTTTTGATCTCCAGGTTTGAGTTGGGCCAGGCAGAACGCATCTACCATGTCGTCGCCGCAGAATATCCCACAGAGATATATCCGCACATCAAGTTATTGGCGATTAATGGTTGTGTGAGAAATCAGGATCCAGGACCTTCAGCATGGAAGGAACTCATTACCCGCGCGGGCGCGGCAGAGCATTCGGGTTTTGGTACAGTGGAAGAATTGACGTTGATAGTATCCGCCGTCAGCGAAGACGACTGTAAAGCCATTGATTTGAATAATCTCACCAGGCTTATTGTAACGCTTGCGCTTAACCCGCAATTCAAGCGAGACCGTATATTATTACACGAACTGGCAGCAAGGCTGGGGATACTTACCGGTGATGCCGGTGTCGCCTATCATAATATAGTGGCAGCGACCCGGTATTCACCCACGGTCCCCCGGCTGATACTCAAATTACGTATCCTGTCTGCCCTGGGCCTCAAGGAAGAAGCAACACAAACCATGGCGGTTTTGGATGATATGATAAATAAAAATATACGGCTGAAACTGGCCTATCGTGATATCGTCATAGGTATTAGAGATGAGATGAACGAACCGGGGCAATGAGCACTGGAATATTTCAGGAAACCCTGATTAATTAATATGTGCCATTTCGTGCTATGGTCGAAATGACATTTTAATCAGAAATTTCTCAGCAGAATAAAAAAATGAAAAACAACATCAGCATAATTATTCCGGCAAAGAATGAAAGTGCAGGTCTCCGCGCAATGCTGCCTGCATTGTGCAAGTTGTATCCGGAGGATGAAATCATTGTCGTTGACGATGGTTCAACTGATGACACGGTAAAGGTGTGTGAATCTTTCCCGGTCAAAATTGTTACTCACAATTACAGCAAGGGGAACGGCGCATCAATAAAATCAGGGGCAAGGGCCGCTGCGGGTGATATTTTCGTATTCATGGATGCGGATGGCCAGCATTGTCCGGATGAAATACCGAAACTGCTGAATGAGATCGCAAAAGGCTATGACATGGTGGTCGGTGCAAGGAACATGAATTCACATGCCAGTCTCGCCAGAAGCGTTGCCAATTTTTTTTATAATTGTTTTGCAACCTGGGTTTCGGGACATAAAGTACTGGATCTCACTTCGGGTTTCCGCGCGGTCCGGTCAGACAAATTCAGACAGTTCCTGTATCTGCTTCCCAATGGATTTTCATATCCAACAACAATTACCATGGCTTTGTTCCGTGCCGGATACAGCATTGCCTACGTGCCGGTAAAGGTCATTGACCGGATCGGGAAAAGTCATATCCGTCCAATTGTTGATGGCCTGCGCTTTCTGTTAATCATATTCAGGATCGGAACATTATATTCGCCATTAAAATTCTTCGCCCCGGCCAGTTTATTATTTTTTATTGCGGGTGTTGGCTATTATACCTATACCTATTATACCCTGGGCCGGTTTACCAACATGGGGACCATGTTGTTCATCATATCCATCCTGGTTTTTCTGATCGGGTTGATATCAGAACAACTGACCATGTTACTTTATTCAAACAGCCAGGATGGCCGTAACAAGCAGTGAACCTGCGGGCAATAAAAAAGGCAGTTGGTTTTCTTTCGGGTACGCCTTTCCATCCCCAGTGGCTGATGCATGGCGACAAGGAAAAATTCCTGGCTGAAGTTGCAGGATCACTGCGTGGTACCGTACTTGATATTGGTTGTGCCCGTAAGACATCAAAAAAATATCTGGACAAAGATGTGCAATACATAGGCCTTGATTATTACACTGCGCAGACAATGTATAACAGCAGACCGGATATTTATGCCAATGCCGAAAATCTGCCGTTTGCCGCAAAATCAATGGATGCTATACTGTTGCTGGACGTGCTTGAACACGTGGCAGACCCCGGCCTATGTATGCAGGAGATAGAGCGGGTTCTTGCAGCGGGCGGCAAACTGGTACTCAATGTTCCGTTTATATACCCGGTACACGATGCACCTTTCGATTTCCAGCGCTGGACCCAACATGGTCTGCAGGCATTGCTCGCAAAACAAGGATTGTCCATCGACAGGGAGGCCGCCTGTGGTAATTCCCTGGTAACATCAGGATTGTTATTGAATCTGGCGCTGTGCAAGACTGTCATCAATTCATTTGAAAAGCGGCATCCGGGTTTCCTGATTATAGTATTGCTGCCTGTGTTGATTCCGATCATTAATATCTGCGCCTGGTTATCCGGACTGCTGTTCCCGCCAGATCATTTCATGCCTTACCGTTATCATATAACGGCAACAAAACCTTCTTCTGCAGGCTGATGTCCGGAGGAAATGGCAATGACCAGTGAAATGCCGCGTGTTCTGGTCATCGCGTCAACCTTCCCGAGGTGGAGAAACGACACGGAACCTTCATTTGTTTTTGATCTGTGCCAGTATCTGCACGGCAAAGGGCTGCAAATTGATGTGATCGCCCCGCACGCCCCCGGTGCGGAAAAACATTAAC